>Ga0182211_1000714_pt1 | contig 10081 bp, 10 predicted proteins | sample G5R1MG_20_FD_129660 | JGI IMG/M metagenome (GOLD analysis project Ga0182211, IMG submission 129660) | Switchgrass phyllosphere microbial communities from Michigan, USA - G5R2_MAIN_03OCT2016_LD1 MG | ecosystem: Host-associated > Plants > Phyllosphere > Phylloplane/Leaf | place: USA: Michigan... | reverse complement strand
GTAGTAGTAGTAGTAGTATATATTTATATATATATATAGGTATAAGGGAGTAAGTAAGTTAGAACCTGTTTATAACTTATTTATAATATATTTAAAAAAGGCTTAGTAAAATAAAAAAAACCGCACTAGTAACCCCTGCTAGCGCTACTGAATATAAGTACTAGCGACGCTAATCCTATGGACAGATGACCTGCCCACACCTGTGAGAGCTGTAGACGTGAAGGCATTCACACCAACAGAATCGAAATTCCCTCAAGCTGATGTGGTTGTTTCTTTCCGAACTACTCTACTCTGCATATCTGCTTTACTGCTTTTAATTCTACCACTCGCTTGTGATCTTTTGACATGCGTGATCCCGAACACATGTCAAGATGAAGTTATGGCTGTCTAAGAGAATTATTGACAAAGTGTTTGTTTTAGCGCATAGAGTATGTGCAAAGTTCGGTGTGGCAGACACAGCACACTTTCCAAATCCTCTTCGGTATACTCTTCTTCATGGCCCCCCTTCTACGTAAAGGATGGTGAAAGGCCTATGTCATTAGCCGTGTCGGGCGTAGTGGGATCGTGTTACCTCGGTTGTGCATAGTTACGTGCTACCCCGGAATGCGCGTGAACCTTCACAAGCCAAATGGAAGCGCACTTGATAATGCGGAGGCAGGACTCTTCCCATTCTTATCGACTTGGCCGGCGCCCTTGCTCTTGCAGTACCATTGCCGTTAGCATCCTTCCAGCATCGACGTCACTCCCCCGCAGGTTCGCCCATCACCAGATCAATCACCACCACTGCCGCCACCGCCACCGCCACCACCACTATCCAACATGGTGCACACAACGGAAAATGCACAGGCCCAGCTCGCAGAGTCGACAGCCGCTGTGCCACATACAACAGCCGCGCAGCAGAGCGACAACGTGGCCCATGCGCTCGCCGGAGCCGGGGGAGGACTGCTGTCCATGGCACTCACCTATCCCCTCATCACCCTTTCAACGCGCGCCCAGGTCGAGTCCAAGCGCGCCCAGCTGTCGACACTTGATGCCGCTCGCCGCATAATCAAACGTGAGGGCGTCTCGGGGCTGTATGCAGGGCTTGACTCGGCCCTGTTTGGCATCAGCGTCACGAATTTCGTATACTATTACTGTACCGCATGCCCCGTATACGCCACTACTGGATGCCCTATGCTAATCGAAATGCTGCGCAGGGTACGAGTGGACTCGCTCCTTCTTCGAAAAGGCCGCCCTCAAAGCCGGCCGCGCCTCGTCCAAGCTGACGACGGTTGAGTCGATGTTGGCTGGCGCCCTGGCCGGCTCTGCCACCGTCCTCATGACCAACCCCATCTGGGTTGTCAACACGCGCATGACGACACGCAAGTCCGATGCCACTGAAGAAATTCTTCCCGGTGCGTCTAGTGGTCCTGCAAAGAAGGCTCCCTCTACGCTCGCCACCCTCTTCGCCCTGGTTCGAGACGAGGGCCCTGCACGTCTGTTCGCCGGCGTCATGCCCGCCTTGGTTTTGGTCATCAACCCCATTCTGCAATACACTGTCTTCGAGCAAATGAAGCAGTTTCTTGAGAAGAAGCGCCGTGTCACACCCAAAGATGCCTTTTACCTGGGTGCCCTGGGCAAGTTGCTTGCCACGAGCATCACATATCCCTATATTACCGTCAAGAGCCGCATGCATGTTGCAGGCCGCGACGGCCCGAGGGAAGACATGTTGACCACGTTTCGCAGGATCATCCGGGAGGAAGGTTACATGGGGCTGTATGGTGGTGAGTTGTCATGGCCGGATGGTGTCATGGGGAGTTGTGTGGTATGCTAACGGTAAATAGGAATTGGCCCAAAGGTCACCCAGAGCGTCATCACAGCAGCATTTTTATTTGCATTCAAGGACGCGCTGTATGCCTATACCGTGAAGGCGCGCAGGAAGATTGCCGCCAAGCGCATCTAAGTTCACTCGAGACGTCCTAGAAGACACATGCACAAGGCAAGGTGCAGGTAGAAAATCACACGCGACTCCTGTACATCCCGACAGTTTATCAGAATGTATATACCCACAGTATCCTGAATCTGCGCTCAGAATCATAGATGCGATGGCTCGCCGCAGTCTCTTTTCGGTCCAAGTTTGCTCTTCAAATTATCTTTCAATTTCAGTGTCCACTGGGGCGTTTGCCTTAAGTGCCCTTATCTCGCAATCCCGATTATTAAGCACCTCCTCAAGCATCTGGTCCTGCACTTCCCATTCGTTTTAGCCTGAGTTGAACTTGATGCCTAATAACTCATACGACTCTGTAAGTTCGTGATTCCCACAATGCTACTATCTTCTTTTACCATGATATTAAATGGTCCGTCTGCATGATGGGAATGAAATAATTTTTCTTGATACTCAAAATTTGTAGAATCTTAGAGGTGAACGTTCAGTTCAAGGGGCCCAGAATTGGGGCTTCCACGAAGGTTCCGAGGGAGTGGTCGTTGAGAAGGGTTGAACTTTATCTCATGGGTGCCCAGGTGGCTTTTCTCCGTCCGGCCCTGGGCCAAGCTCGTCGACATGAACTACGCCACTCCCATTTGCAGTCATCAACATTTGTGAGGTCAATAAAGCTAGTGTTGGGTGGAATTGTGCTTCTGGATCTGCAATTTGAACGGGTTGATCGGTAGAGAGTGAGTCCCAAGCATTACTCAATGTCTCTCCTTGAAACGCCTAACTGGCAGCAACAGACCCCTCATTCAGAATTCTTCAACTGCTACAGCCGCTATCCGGACAGAGAAACCAGGTGACGAGCGAAAGGATGAACGAGCGAGCGTTAGGCAGTGGACAGTAAGCGATAGGATGGACGACGGGATACTGAGTGGAGTGACACAACCGGGCAGTACGCTAAGCCTGTATGGGAAACTATGTACTATTCGCAGATTCGTCGTGGCGAGCAACCAGAGACTTCAGTTTCATATCGTACCCACCACGCCTTGGGATGATTTAGTATTCTTCATCGCGATCGCGCTAAGGCCACCCTCTTTCCAGTAACTGCAGATCCCCCTCATCTCCGCCAGCCATGGCTCGAAACTCCTCCTTCACTGCATCTAGCCGCTTCTTCGCTTCTTCAAAGTCCTGCCTACGTACATAGTACCCATCCTTCCTCCGAAATGCCACAGACCATTGAGCGTCGGTCCGTCATGTACAGGCTGAACATTGACCACTGTTCCTCCAGTTCTTCGAACGCAGCCAGGTCCGCCTGGGTGTACTCAATGGGGCAGTTGACGCCCTCAATATCTTGAAGGTGCTGCCAGTATTTTGTCGCCTGTATAATAGCTCCTTTAAGAGTAACCAGATTGCCCGACCACTGTCTGTTGGCATATTCTGCAAGCATCTGACGACCTGATAGTAAAGGATCATAAAGACAAGCGATATGCTCCTTGTTCATGCTGCCGCTGATTACGTGGTAACTATAGAGGAGTAGGCGCTGGCGGGAAAGCTGACGAGCTGCAAGGTGCTCTTCGGCATCTAAATCCAGGAAGTTGTCTGGGAGTTTAGGTTCCTCATCAACCGGGATTGTCGTACTATCAGGGTTTTCGAATGTGCGAGGATAGCCTGCGGCAAGAATGCGAGGTTGCACAACTGCGTGTTGCCAATCGATGAGACAGGCGACACGACCATTCTCAGGTGAGATGAAAATATTTCCAGGGGCAGGGTCTGGGTGACGAAGAGTAGGCTGATTGAAAGGATGGGTAGGGTCCTTTGGCAGCAAATGCGGTGCCAGTTTTTGACATTCGCCGAGAATTTTCACGTAGTCTTCTGGGTTTTCACTACCAACCCCATCGCAGTCACTGTAGGGGAAGTCAGGTTCCATCGGCAGTCCAAATTGCTTCGTTCATTCAATCTCTTTTTCTGTGCTATCGAGTGAAGATATTCAACGGGAGAAGTCTTCGGCCCCCAATTGAACTGTAACCCCGTCCTCCTGCCGTACCAGAACATATCATCGGCGATGGGTCCGATGCAGAATTGGCCCGCTTCAGTGGATTTCTCTTTATCAAAGAGAGGAGCTTGCAAGCTTTCAGGCGCGATGATACTGAGGTCTTTCTTAAAGTAAATGCTTCCTGTAGCACTGAAGGGCAGATCGAAGAGCTTTGTTTCAAGCTGTACAAAGCTGTGCGCGAGATGTACCTACCATGTCGTTATCTTTCATGTCTAGCCACTTGGACATTAAACAAACCCTTGGAGCTTTCTCCATGAGGATGTTACTAGGTTCCGACATTATTCTCGGCAGTGTAAGAGTACCCATAAACCTCTGGTACTGGTATCTCTTACAATCGGGGAAAGGCGAGAGTTGCCACCTCGCTGGCTGTAGCAAACTGATCCGGCTTTGCTATGTGGTATGGAATCTTGGCCATCATTTCAAATCCATCCTCAAAGGTCAGAATCAAAACTCGATTGAAACCGCCCTCTGCCAATTTTCTCATGTTTGTGACCGTGCCATGTGCACCTCCAACTCAAGTTTGAGCGCTGTGTTGCAGAGCGGCAATGTTCAAGTCAACATGGCGTTCTTTCAATCTCAAATGCTCATTATAGAGGAATTGGCCAGAAGCATACGAGAATAGGGAACTGTTTGTTGAGGCATCTGTATCAGAAGGTGAATTAGCGCTGCTCAGGTCACTATGGTGCAACTTCACTCACCCATTCTGCGCGTGGAAGCTGAGAAGTGGTTTAAATGTGCGGAAGACAATGGGTTCTATTATATACTAAGACGCTTAAGAGGAACATTGGCAAAAATCAGTGTGCCCAACATATTTTGCTACTCGGAGGGCGACAAGCTATTGACCGGTCTCCCGGACATTTCAGGCTGCAAGAGGAGATTTTGGCAGCGGCGGTACCTGCGGTAGGTACTGCTAAGCGCTGCGGGAACTTGGACTCTGGAGACCAACTAGTGAAATGTACTGGTCACCAACGCGCGCGCCCGGTCGGCGAGATCGATAATACCTACCGTAGGTAGAATGCACATACACGTATTAATCGTCCATCGGCGGAAATGCACTTTATGCACAAGATTCTATGTACGGTTATTAGCATTTTTCTATAATTAGTGTTTATCTTCTTTGAGTACTACTTATTTATCGATTGGCTAGACTGCGATTGCTCCTGCGCTGCACCCTGGCCTTTTTCTGGCTGTGAATCACTCCAAGTGTATGCAAGGGAACCCTTGGAAACCATAATCTTCGTGCTCTCTTTGCGATCAAAGGCAGTTTTATATCTAAAAGGCAATGCGAGGATATCGCAATGCGTTAAATCGGGCAGATCGCAGACGATTCTGCCTGAAAAAAGAAGGCCCTTCTACGACTACGAAAATAGAACTGGGCCTGAGAAGATCTCTTTATACAGCTGATCTATATATGGAAACTTTGTATAGACTATCGAGGCTCCGTTCCGAAGATTTGATAGAAATCGATCATCAGTGGACGGCAAAAAACTTATCACAAGCCGCCATAGCGTTGAGGTCCTACTCGGCCACCTAGAATCGAAATAACTACATTGGTCCTGTACCTGTATGCGCCGTAGTATAGATGACTATGTTCAGCTCTTTCAGCGGGCCTTGGACGGATGAATCCTACTCAGCCCCTTGGGGTTTCTCTAAACAATCTGAGGCAATCATTTTCATTTTTTTTTTAGAGAAACGAGGATTGGAATTGGACGGACCGACATTCAGTACCCCGAACGTCTCTCTGGCTCTCGCCTACGATGTGCGAATAGGCTGGAATTTAGGCGCCGAGCTGTGCGAATCATCAAGGTCTGCACAGGGCCATACACATATACGGTTGCTCGCTGTCGAGGCGTTCGTAGGGCGCTTGATGACACCATGATCGTCGAATCAAAGACGCCCATTACCGTGGACGGCCTGAACTCTGAACATAGCTTCCGTTTCGTATGAAGGCTAGAATTGGGAGAGCATAGGCTGGGGTTGAGAATAGGTAGCAAAAAGGGCAACGAGATGCATTGGGCAGTATGGATAAGAATGGATCATGGCCCAGCCTCTACTCCAACAACTCTAGCCTTGGTCAGTCGCTCGCACATGACAAATGCAGCACAGGGAGGATAGCATGCAGGTAGGTACATAGTACTATGTAGATCCATGTGTCTAAGAATAGGTGTGTACGGATGCTATGATTAGCCCTTCACACGCGGTTTCAGATAGTCCGTTGCCCAGCGTGGAAGCGATGGCGTGCGGGCTGCGACCTCGTGTGCATCGAGGACAGGCAGAGGGCGCGGGTGTGCTGTGTGCTTGCGAGGGCAGACGAGGTGGCCATGCGCATTTGCAACGCGGGAGGCGGGCTGGAGAGGGGAGGCGGAGGGATGGATGACGTGACGGTTGCGATACGGAGGGGGTGCTAAAAATAGGAGGCCATGGCCCGTGCGTCGGCTGCCACTGTGCAACCGCCTTAAGTGCGCAAAAAGGCCCCGAAACAGGGCACCCTTACTGCTTCCTGCCATTATTGCCCAACCGCAAATTATTGCAGCGACCGAGAGAAGAGAAGAACACGGCAAATTATCACAACGAATACAACACCCATTGCCCATTGCCACGCGACGACTCGACTCGACCCGACCCGCAACACACTAGCGCGCCGCTCCGCCTCTGCCGCTGCTGCGCACGACGGCACTGCCCGGCCAATCCATCGCCTCCATCGCATCGTGTCGTCTGTCGGGGCCGGCTGGCAGTCCATGGCCTGCGCATAGCCAGTCCATCGTGGCCGCCTCGCCTCGACCATGCACGTCGGCTTTGGCGACGATGCAGCAGGGCTCCTCCCGCCCGACCATGGCGGCCCTCTCGCCCACGCCTTCTACGCCGGCGACATGCGCAGCCCCCCAACGCCTCCGACGCCCGCCCAGCCCGAGCCACGCTTCGCCGCCTCGCCGCCCACCAGCCAGCCCAAGCAGCTCGCCCCCGCCTATGCTCACGACGCCCACAATGCCCACGACGCCCGCGCGCCTCCCCCGCGTGACGTGGCCGACGCGACCCTCGACGGCGCCTATGCCGCCTTCATCCTCCACTGCAACCCCCACTTTGCCGCCTCCGTCGACACCGCCGAGCTCGTCAAGCTGTTCCGCACGCCGCCCAAAAGCGACGGCAACGCCTTCAGCACCTGGGCCCTGTTCGAGCTCATCCGCAAGTTCGACGCAAAGGAAATCAAGACCTGGACCCAGCTGGCCCTCGATCTCGGCGTCAAGCCCCCCAACACCGACGAGGGGCAGAGCACTCAGAAGGTGCAGCAGTACTCGGTCCGCCTCAAGGTATTTCCATGTCTCGCTTCTCGCTTCTTGCTTCTCTTTGTTCCATTCTCCTTTCTCTTCGGCGTCATGCCTCAGTTTCCCTGCAGTGGCCATGTCATGCAGCCAGGCCATCGCGAGCGTGCGGCACAGTCATCCCTCGGAATGGCCCCCTTGCCATCGGAATTATCCTTGACACCCAATAACCAACCCCGGCCGTCTGGGCACACTCCCACTTTGCGGCCTGGGTCTCGGCCTCTCCTGCGCTGCACTACCCATCTCATCTCAATAGTCATCACCTCCCCTTGCAGTCGACTAACCGTACGCAGCGATGGATGCGTGCCATGCACATTGATGCCTTCTTCGAGTATCTCCTGGGCAAGCCGCACCCCTACTACCTACAAATACCACCCGCCGACAACCCCTTCCCCGAGGGTGGCCGTGACGGTGTGCCTCTCGAAGAGGACTTGGCCATCCGTGCTCTGGACCCCAAGCTCAAGCCCAAGCGAGGGCGGCGAAAAGCGGAAGATGGTGAAGAAGACGTGGACTACGACGAAGGCACGCCTGTTCGCAAGCGTCCTCAGCTCGACACCTCGGTTCCCTTTGGCAACGCACTGCCGCCTCAATCAGCATACCCTACCAGCGCTCACCCAGATCATCACATTGGAGGCTTTCTGACACCGCAAGACCCATGGACGGCAGCTTCCGCCGTCACCCCTTCTTCTGCCATGACGGCAGCTTCGGCACCTGGTCGCCTTGGCCAAAGGAATCTGACGCCTTACTCCGCCTCCCCATTGTCTGGTCATCATCTACGCTGGCAGCACAACACAGTCGAAACGCCTCAGACGCCGCATCCACTCTCCGCCGTCACGCCTCAATCTGCCTACCCCTTCTTCGACGAGCCGCAGTCCGCCGTCACACCCTCCAGTGCACGCCCTCGCGCTCGACGGCGTCACGGACCCGCCGTGTCCTCGGCGTGGTCTAGCAGCAGCAGCTCCTCCACGGGCAAGCTCCGTGGCCGCCCGCCGAGCAACCGCTCCATACGCGATGGTCCCTTTGTCACCTTCCCTGCCAATCCCAAAACAAAAGAGGGCCCGCTCATCGATCGAAATCCAGGAAATCTCACCCCAATCGCCGAGCGCGCACACCCGGATCCCCCGAGCCAGGAGCACCTGTTTCGATTTCCTCCCACGCCGGCCTCGGCCGTCTCGCCATCTAGAATGGAAGGTCCGCTGGGAACGGGCCAGAAGCAGCGACTCAGTCTGCAAGTTCCCCCAAACGTCGGTAACCCCGTCGTCCGCCTCGTCACGCCGACCGTTCTTGTCAATGGCGAGCAAAACGACTCTCCCAACGCCAGTCTCCCGCCCTCAAGCATGAGCAACGTAAGCTCAGATCGCCCGAGCGAATCGCATTACGTACAGCACAGCGGACCCACACACCACACCTATCATGGCGCCCTCACGCCCTCGGAAACACCTGCACAAGCTCGTCCCCCAGTACCCCCTACATCGCTCGCCGCATCCGAAATCCCCACCACCGCCACTACCACACCCACTACCTCCACTCTCATAGCCCTATCCAAAGAAACCCTCAATCGCGCCCTCGCCGCAGAACTCATCCGCGCCCCCCTTGCGGGCCGCCGAAAACGCCTACGCGGCACCGAAGCCAAACTTCTCGCTTCAGCGATTATACACCCGTTGTATACCGCACCTACTGCCTCTACAGCCTCGACCGCATCCCCAGCCCAAGCGCAGCACATGACCGAGGCTGCGCTGGGCGTTGCGATAAGCAGCTGTTTGGGCCTTGGTGCTGCTGTGGGTCTGGGCGCTGGGGGTCCTGTGGGAGGGGTCAAGACAGTGGAGTGTCGGAGGTTCCGGGTGGGTGGCGATGGGTATGAGAGTCCGGTTGATGAGGAGGGGGAGGATGGTGGCTCTGGTGACGGAGCTGGGGTTAAAGAAACGTTTGATGTGTGTTTTTCGATGGGGTTTGGGGGGTTGAGTGGAGAGTGGGTTGTTAAGGGATTGGAGATTAGTGCTTGTGCAGTTGGAAGGGATGCTGCTGCGAGTGCTGATGGGGACGGCGATGTGGGCGGGGATAGAGGAGCTATAGATGTTGAAGAAGGGGCTCTCCTTTGGAAAGGAAGGTTTTTGGATACACAGAGGCAGCTGTGGGCGGCGCAGGAGGAGGTGGAGAGGCTCAAGGATCGGGTGCTGGATGCTGTGTGGTAAGAGGATTGTTAGGTGTCTTGGGCATGCGGAATTGGGGGTTCGTTGTTTCAACGGGCGCATTCGGAGTTGGGAGGCAGGATCTGTTATATACCCTGGTGAATTTTGGTATTTATTTGGTTGGCTGGTGGATCAAAGATCAATGAATGGTCTGAATTGTGGACATTGTAGTGTTGATTGCATGTAATCGAGAGCGTCGTACCATGCCCGTTTGTTGCTCTTCAGCCACTTCTCGTGTGCAAGCGATGCAGTTGTTGATTATATATCCACCTCACGCCGTCACCTCATCCTTTTCCCAGGGCTTCTTCCTCTTCTCCCTCACTGCAGGCGTCCCCTGTCCCTCCAGCACCGTCGGCGGAATCTCTTTGATACCTGGGATCGGCTTGCCGCTGCTGATTAGCTCGACAATGTGGGCAAAGGAGGTTGGGTAGGGTGCGGGCGGTTCGGCTGTGGAAGCTGGGGCCGAGGATGCTTCGACATTGGGCTCAGGCATCGAATTGGCTGTGGGGGGCGGATGCGTAGTGGGAAGCGTGTCTAAGACATTGGGGGGGATGCCGGTGATCGTGGGTAGGGCGGGAGGGGGCAGGTTGCGAGAGATGCGGTAGGCTTT
>Ga0182211_1000713_pt1 | contig 10082 bp, 8 predicted proteins | sample G5R1MG_20_FD_129660 | JGI IMG/M metagenome (GOLD analysis project Ga0182211, IMG submission 129660) | Switchgrass phyllosphere microbial communities from Michigan, USA - G5R2_MAIN_03OCT2016_LD1 MG | ecosystem: Host-associated > Plants > Phyllosphere > Phylloplane/Leaf | place: USA: Michigan... | reverse complement strand
GTGGCGGCCGATTGACTCACCATAAGCTGTTCAATGAGAGGAGACATAGCATGACAAGATGCTTTTTATACATTCGCGGCCGCACTTTCGATGAACGTAACACCTTCCCAGCTATCACCACTGCGCTACTTTCCTCTCCTAGATCTTCCAGCATGCACGAAATTAAACCAAGTCCTAGCTACCGCCCTTGGGGCCCTTTTATTCCCGAAAACTACCAGCTTCTGCGTGTAACCCAACTTGACATTGCTCTCGCTAGCACTGCTTTTGCTCTGGCTGGTGTATTTGCAATTTCAGCTGCCTACGTCGCCATTAGACAAACGAGGCAGATTTCAAAGCCCTGGAGAAGTGTCTATCTATGGTTGGTATGGCTTGAATGGGCCGCGTCCGTGGTGATTGCCATAGAATGCTTGTTGTTCTTACTCCGAATCATTCGACCAAGCTTTTACTTCTTTATGTCAATCTGTGTGTCCAATCGTTACCGAACATCAGAGGCCAAACTGACTTGCCTTAGTACTGTGCTGGACTATCCAGATCCAACTTCTACCCCAGATTATCCTCAATCGAATCCGAATTATCCTACCCAGTAAATCATCCGGACAACGTCTTATATGGGGTACTGCATTCATCATCTCACTACTATGCATCAGTGTCTACATAATTTGGATTCCAGCACGTCTCCAGATCAGCGATGAGTATTTCTACTGCTATCTTGGTCTCGCCTGCGCTAATGTCTAGTCAGATGGATCCGCATTAACAAATACTGGGATCGAACTGAAAAGATCCTGTACCTTTTCATTGACGCCTCTCTCAATATTTATTTCATCCGCGTCGTCAAACAAAACCTTGTTCAAAACGGGATGCGAAAGTACTCAGGTCTAGTTAGATTCAATCAGCATATGATTGTAGTATCCATCTTGATGGATGTCATGATCATCGCCGCCATGGATATTCCCAATGGCTTTGTGTAGGTTGCTCAGGGTTTTGTCGGTGTTACGCAGATTCTTGAGCATACATTACCGAGACGCGAAACTGACGTTGAGATTAGTTATGCCATCTTTCATCCTCTCGCCTATCTTATCAAACTCAACATCGAGCTATCAATGGCTCGTTTAATCAAAACTATTGCCTTAGGAAACAAATCTCAGCCTCATTCCCCACGGGTTACTACTTCCATGTCCGATCGAGTGCACCCCGCCGACAGTATGGTCACCAAAAAGCCACGACCGTCGTACAGCAAGTTTCTTCGTCGTGTTCTGCGACGTTCCCAGGGTCGTCTAGAAGACCAAAATAAAGGCATTACCAAAAGGCAGGACTTTGTTACGACAGACTCAACCGTCGTCGACCCTGAACATGTGCAGATGGATATTACGCGGCACCAAGGTCCCTGTGGGAGTCCCGGATCAAGCGGCGCAACTAGTGTAGGCACTCTCAGCTACGGAGAAGCGTCAACGCCAAGTACAAACTCATTCAACGTAGAACAGCCAGAGCGTATCTGGCGCTCTGCTAATTGGTCAGATGTACAAATCACTTAATCGGGTTAGGAATACGCCTAAATAGCTGAATTTATTTCTCGTATGTTGACAACTGATGGCTTTTTCCATGAATATTTTAAACACTCTTGTTCTATGTATAATCCGACAGAGTCTGGTACAAGTGGCATACGACATACCCGGTACCGTACTACCTATCTAGGAAACATCAAAGCGAGGCTAGTAGGGGTTTGGGGGGCTAGTAAGGGGTTGAGCTAATCGCATGCTGAGAAGCGGCGTAGCCGAGACCTTGTTCTAGCCTTCATAGAAAACGGCGATTTCTCAGTGCGGTTACTCATGTGGCCTCAAACACGTTTTGAAACACTAGGTTGATATTGTACTGATTGCATCAAATGATTCGGGATCGCCAGCCAGCCTAAGCCAATAAAAAATGATGGGCATTTGACACAGAATCGACTTTCTCGAGTGAGAACTTGACGATATCAAGATTGCTTCATTCCCTTTGGGGGAGCGTGGAACCACGCTTCCGGTGTTTGCTTAGCCCTGGCTAACACCAAAATATTGATTGCTCTGCAAAATGCGTTGGAGCGATATCATTGGGTCTGCGCTGGCTACTTTTTACTCCTTTGAACAGCACGAATGAATGCATAAATACAAGACATTCGGGTGAGCAATTCTGAGGTGCTAGATTTTACTTGCACCTTGTCTAAGATACGATGAAACACGTCTTTTCAGCTATAACGCTTACTACCGTGGCCATTGCGGAGTCTACCATCGGCAAAGATTCCATTATCAGGCACTTCCCGTCATGCTCAACTGGATGTCTGGTATACAATCTGAAAACAGCTGGCTGCACAAACCTCAACCAGTATTGTCTTTGTACCCGGACAGCCACCATCATGCTTGGAGCAATTCCATGTGTTCACGAGTCATGCAAAACCAAAGATCAGCTGGGTTTTGACGCTGCCTTACTTGAAGCATGTGGATCAACTGACGAATCGTCGGATGCTACTGGCGGTTCTTGGGACAAATGGATTGTGCCCACCACAGGCAAGATTATTTCGATTGCCAATGACCCATTCTCCAGGGAAAAGAGGATGGCACTGAGTGAGCAGCACATCCATACGCCCTGAAATAAGTACTTATAATCATAGAACCTACTACTATACCATCAACACCCTCCGAGGCATACAAACCGTCGGGTTACAGCGGCAGCTTGATCACATTCACAATTCCAGATACTTCATTAACAACCTCAACGCCCCATCCTGCTCCTACTTTGGAGCCTACCCCTTCTCTGGAGCCATCAAAGCCCATCATCTCTTGCGCAATTCCTACACTCTCCTCCGGTCTAGGTTTACCGGAGCCAAACCCTACTGTATTGACTAGCATCATGATACAAAGCAGTGCTCTAGGTCCGCTTATATCACTCGTCACAAGCCAAATGAGTAGCGCTTCCAATGCACCAGCCACGACACCACTCTACAACTCAAGTGCCGTTTCGTTTACTTTGCGTCCTCCAGCTTGTACGACAACGACATCTTTACCAGATTACACCGCTGCAGCGGCAGTGAGACGACCTGCGGCTGTTCTAGGCATGTTTGGTATAATTGCGCTCTTGCTTTGAAAATATAGACGAGCTTGGTGCTGAATTTTAACCTACGGAAAGGATAGGAAAGGTTTTCTGCTTTGGGTGGGAACGAAGCTTCGAAGCTATAGGACAGTAGTGTCGTCGTCAACATACGAGTATTCAAAATTGAAATCTCATGATTAGATCATGGTGCTTATTGTCTTACATCTCATCTACCCGCCTGATATTGACATCTAACATGACTATAAAGGCCGGATTCATTGCGTCGCCCAGAGTATACACAGCTTGTCGCATATAGGTCCGTGGGAGTCAAATAGCATATAGTATAATACCTGGATGACTAGCGATGCGCACGCCCATGGAGACTTTCCAGTCCGATAACGCGGAATCTGCACTTAAAGGTGAGCATCGATGGCCTCATCATCCGCGTTCTCGGTATGTATTCCGATCTGCGCCTCGTCGCCCGCAAGCGCAATCTGACCCTGCTTATTGCCTGTCATGCAGCACGAATAACATAAGCTAGCCCAGAGGAAGGCCCTGTCGCAGTGCCATTAGGATACGTCATCTATAAGGGCCGTTGGAACTCACCAGTTGAAGAAGACCATCCACAGAATCATACCCTGCCACTTGTTCACCTTCACACCACCAATCCAAAGACCCTGCTGGCCAGGAATCTTGGTGTCGATAGGGCCTTTCGGTGTAGCAGCGGACGCGATGAAGGCCAAAACAGACATGCCCACCGCAGCGAAAATTTTAAGCAACTGGTACTTGATGTATTTGTCCTTGGTCAAAGTGCCCTGCTTCGCGCGAATCTGCTCTTTGTGGACGAGGAAGGTCGTCGTGCATGATGTGAATATTAGCGAGTATAGGATACCGAATGTGAATCCTTTGTGCTGGGATGGGATCACGGCAGCGAGGAAGGTGGCGAGGATCGTGAGACCTGTGATGCTGAGCTGACACAGTTGCAAGATGCGGAGTTTGGGCGAAGTATCGCGGTTGAGGGCAAAGGAATACGGCATATTGAAAACGACCGGTGCGATGCGTACGGAGGGGTTGTGAGAGGGATTTTGGAATTGCGGATCACGACAGGATGCCACTGGCATGACTATCCGTCTTTAATGCGGGGGCTGGACGTTCGCCGGCAACCGACCTGCCGTTTCCAAATTTGGCAACTTCTGATGATGAGCTCGTATTGTGCCTTGTTTACGGAGTTCACGGTTGGCTATGGAGCCTGGAACCCTTCGCGCGATGCTGCATGCGTTTTGTGGCGTGTTAGGCGACCCATGATTGCCAGCACCCGATCTTTTGGTGGCGTAACCAACTCAGGAGATGCGTGCCAATGATAGGAGGGAAATACCGGAGATAACGACGAGCTTTCCGAAATCCGGAAACTCCTCTTGTCCCGCGTGCGAATACAGCCTAGGCTTTGGATAGCACGTTCGGAAAATACGATTTTAGTGCTTTCTCAGCGAGTCCCGATGAGGATAAACTACTGACTCCGCGTCCGCCGACCCAGCGCGGAATGGCCTAGAGAAAGACTATCTGCCGCCAAAGAACGACAAGCTTCAAGACCAAGCCATTTGGCTTAAGGGGAGATAGAAAATAAGCATCGCCACAGCGGAAGGGGCAAAGCTCTTAAAAAGCCTGCCATCATCCTTTGGTCTCACCTCAACGTGGCATTCCCTATTATTCTCCGGTATTTGTTTGCTCTTCATTTTGTGTATCTTCCTAATTAGTCTTTCGCCATACGTAACTCACATTAAACCCGTTTGGAGCATCCGCACCCTCCCACCTAGTAATACACTGCGTCTCGACCACAATGCATCAGTCCCTCACCATCCTCGCCGCGTTGGCATGCTCGGTCTCAGGACAGAGTGTTATCTCATACTATTACCCGGGTGGTTCGTGCCACGAAAACCCAACTGATGTAGCATTCTGTCATCTAATAACCTGGACTATAGGATATGAAGGCGCCCAACCTGTAGCCACAATCGAAACCGCCAATCCATCCACCACACAATTCAAAATCGCTTGTCCGACTGACGCCGACGCATCGGATTGCGGGTTTGGCCCAGGTGTTCAATACAAAATCCTTTCGAGCACACGATATGAGGCCGCCCTGTCAAGTGGCGGTTACTCCGTGAGCTATGGCTGCGACTACAATTCTCAGATTACTGCGATGACTTGCACGGTCAATCAAAAGGGCATCCAGGATGGCCTATCTGATGGGCCTCAGACAGCAGTTCTGTCAGGAACTGATGTTGTGTTTAACTCTGCGACTATAGTCGAGGGCGCTAGTTTGTTGAACGGAGGTGGACATGCGAGTCCAACCGCTTCGCCGAAGAGTGTATCTGCATCAGCAAGCTCTGGCTCTACGCCTATAGGAACCCACGCCTCTAACACAGCTGCATCGAAGACAGGAGTAAGCCAAAGTTCTGCTACGGCGACTGGCGCTGCAGTGAGGTCTGGCTTTGAGGGAGCAACGTTCTTGACCATGGTCGGTGCGGTGGTAATGATTCTTTTGTAATTTTTCTAGTGAGACGGAGTCATTGTTTTATTTAGTAATTAATATAAATGGAACACGCCTTATCAAGTTTTAAAGATGATGCGCCAAATAATTGCATATCGATGTGCGTGCTCGATCGGATTATCCATTCCGTGGTAGAGACGCGAAAGTAAACGAAAATCATCTGGGCCAAGATACCAAAGCCGCAGATGTTAGGTACATGATATTTTCATTTCGGGTTGATTTTGAAGTCCCAGTCCTTCACCTCGTAGTCGATATCAGATTTCCGGAAGCCGGCAGTAGAGCCACATCTAATCCATTAGATACGGTTGACAATCCACTGTTATCAACTCATGTATAAATCAACAGCCTTAGGGTATCGTGGAGGACCTATTCGACACTATATGCATATGCAGCGGTGGATTTGTATATTTACTGATAATTGCTACTGCCTATGACAAAGTCAACAAGACCCGGGCTAGGCCAGCATGAGAGATGCACGTGTCCAAAAAGCTCAAGGTGAATTAGGTACCAAGCAATCTTGAATTTGCCTAGCGCGTGCTGCGCCTCCGTACCTACCTAGCTAGGTACACCTTCTCCACCCTCAGAATACTATTACCCGGTTAACACGCGTTAGCGCAAACACACCACTTGGATACAATGGGTCATACCACTACTTTCAACGATCTTTCAGACGAGCTGATCCTCAATATCTGTTCCCAGATCACACATCTATCGCGCAACACTGACCTTGTCAATTTGTCACTCGTGTCAAAACGGCTGCACCCTATCGCGCAAGAATGGCTTCTGAAAGAACCGCGATTCAACATCGCATCGATTGACAGGTATATATGGGAGATCAGACACAAGGGGGGATTATTCTATCAAGTGCGCAAGCTCGAGGTCTGGAGTACAAGTACAGGTCGAGTCCAACGCGATGAACATGGCATAGCCATAATGGAATATCACGCCCAGAAGCTTACAGACAATATGCTTGAGAGCAGTCAGTATTTGCGAAAACTATTCAACGACTCTGAAAAGAGCAATGACACTCCGTGGCGAGAAATGATTCGTCAGGACGTTATACCCGGACTGTTCAACAGCCTACTCTTTGTCCTGCCTAATCTTCAAGAATTGAAGATTGGGGGAGCATGGCTCATGGATTTTCCTATCTTCAATAACTTGCTGAGCTCCAATGCAATTCAGTCACGTCGCCTACCACACAATTGGCATAATAGTCTTAACAAAGCTGCACTCTCAACCATCCTATCGCGGCTCACAGTACTTAATGTTCCAGCGGACATGACTGGGGTTTGGTTCACTCGTCGCAACTCGAATATATTTGACTTCCGAGCCTTCACAGCACTGAAAACTCTTGGCTTATCGATGAGAGCGATGCAGAACAATTTCAAGACTATCTCTCCGAATGCAGGCCCAAGTGAGATCTTCCCGCAATCACTAGAGGTCTTACAGATAAGCGAGGCTACAGAGGAAATTGCGCCCAGTCTTGACATGCTTTGCTGTGCAAAGAAAGGTGGCCAATTCCCTGCTCTCAGACGAGTTGAAATATATCATATGAGGCATATCGAATTTTGCGAAGTGTTAGCACCTCTCAACACTCACCCAATCAACACTGCGCGTGCCAAGTTCAAGGAAGCAGGAGTTGCGCTCTTTCTCTACTTTCCACCCTCAAGTCTTACCACTTGGGATGCTGGTGCTACACCGTGGTCGTTAAGATTGCAAGAAGATGCACTGGTGGAGGGTGAGAACCGGAGTTTTTTGCAAGCTGAAATCATTCTAATTCCAGCATCTCCGAGGATTGAGGTGGAATGGGATAAGGATGGGGATACTGTGATGAAGGGAAGCATAAACGGCATTGTCTAAGAAAAGAATATGACTCACGACTTTGGAGGAGTCAAGTTATGAATTCTTTTATGTTTACGGGCTTCCTTTGAAAGCTCTTAAATACGGAATTCACATTAGCAAAGATTTTCATGGATGTGGATGGCTCAGCCTATGTGGCACACGTTTCGGTTTTCCGTTTCAAAATGCCATTGTAATTATATACCTAGAAATTTCAAGTGAGTTTCTATGAATTTTCTCTCACACAATTATAAGGCCCTGAAAATGTCACCGGTAGCAAAGAATCACTTCATGATGCACGATCCAACAACATAAGCAAAACATTACTTCAGATTTAGAAGCACTTGTTCATATTCGGTATGGGAAGAAAGAAGACTTTCTGTTTGTTTCCGAATAGAAGATGCACATCAAAGGGCGCAAGTGACCTACCCAGGTCGATTGTTCTTCACACCCGCGTCAATTGAAAGGGCGCTAACCTACTTATGCATCTCACTCTAAGAATCAGCAGTATCGACTCAAAACTTTTCTCACAGGTTATGCTATTGTAAAGGGTTCACAGCCATTCACAGATATTTTTACAATCTCAAGAATTGCTATAACTAGCCTTTGCCCAAATCGCAGGTTCAGTACTGGTCAAGGCCAGCGATTCAGGATCTTTATTCATTTAAACGATGAAATTGCCTGGAGCAAACTACTTAAATAGCGGCACAAAACGTAACATCATGATAAGTGCATTGATAGAGCGCTGCCACACCTCCGCGGAGCGACCCGTCCGCCACGGCGCAAGCGCAAAATACCTAGGGTGCAGCTGATCCTACAATGTAGGCTACCGATGAGATCACCACTTTCCGAATATAACTTTCCTGTCGTTGAGACTTTGAGGTACTAAGATAATTCTAGCTTGTGTGCAGTATGCCAGACGCAGTCAACTGAGGGCGGAACGGTAGGAGTCTTTTCTGTCTCGCCCTGGAACCCGAAATCGAAAGATGCAACGAAGCAAGTAGGAAGGCTCTCTTCAAACCCAGCATATCTCATTCCAAGATAATACAATCGTTCTGAGCCCTGCCAATAAAGCCATAATTGTCACCTGATAATACGATAATTGACATGCTGTAAGTCAATGCATATTGTACAGAGTGGGGACTGCTTATGCAGGATCTGATCGCGAACTCAAGCTTGTATCAAAAGCAGTTGGCAAGCAGAAAACGATTAAACACACAGTTTATTACTCCCAGGGTCTTATAAGGGAACACGACAGTCCGTTTTCAAGAGTATTGCTAGATAATTACAGTATAGTCCAACTCCCGCGTATTGGACTTGGAATACTATCTTGAGTCACATTATAAGCGAAAGCAAATTCCACTACTTGCTATTTGCAATGGGAGCTGCAATGCAATGATGACTTCCGATACAATGAGTGCAGCAGCTTCGTGTGTCATTTGGAGCCATTTTCCCACAAAGAGCTAGATCAACATGTTAGCATATGCGATAAAGTTATAATGGCTAGTTAAATTTACTCACACCAGCTCGGTAAGCAATGATTCGTGCAAAGAGTCAATTCTATATCCGTCTCCGCCTGACAAGCTTTGATATGACTTCCTACAGGCGACAGGCCCGAATACCAAGGGATTCTCTCACAGCTTGAGTCCGTAGGCGTGACTGTCAAAGTTCGGCCTGCAAACTCGTTCCCGAAGATGTTGCTCATATCGTACCAGACCTGATCAGCATCTAGGTTGTACGCCAAAATCACTTGGCTGACATTTGGCTTGAAAAGGCCTCCTTCGGTGTTTGTGATCTTCAGTGCAACGCCACCGGATTTGGGATCATGATAGAATGCTTCGCTGTAGGATGTGTCTTTTGGTATCGTGTTCTGAGCGCCAATGCTGCTACCAACAGACCAAAGGTAGACAGTGTCGTCGCATTGGTTTGTGACGATTGCGCGACCAACAGCTTGAACGCCAACAATGAAGGAGACGAGGTATGCTCTATCGAAAAACATCTTCGGTATAGTATCAAAGTCTTTTTGTGATAGCAGGTTGACGTAATGCCGTTGAGGTGGTTATGATGTTATGATCACAACCTTGACATTGATAATGCTTTATACACGCATCAATTATTTCCCTCATGTAACCTTGCAACCCGTATTCTTGATCACTACAACCGTCGATGGAATGCAATAACAAAGTACACCTAAAAAGGATGTTCAACTAACGAGATTCTGCACGTACTCATTGGTGGCGAACAGGCTGATTGGTTGGCTATTTTCGCCCTAAGATCTGCGCAATGCGCCGCATATAGACACCCAATCATTCGTTTTCTGCATCTTTTAAAAGTTTCTATGGGTGTATAGCGGGATCAGTTTGCACACATTACCGTTGTTATCAGAGCTGCGAGATGGAACATGATGCTTTCGTACAACGGCGAGGTTACATCAAGGACCAAGGTAGGGAACGCGTGGTGTTACTGTGGTGTGTAAAGACACTGTCGGACGTCATGTGATCGGTGGCTATGTTGCATGTGGAATGACCTGAAAGTGATGTCACCATGCTGTTGTGTTTTGGGGGCTTGTGAAAGGTTTTCGTTCGCGTCACTGTCACGACGCTCACCCTCTGACCTTCCCTATTAATCCCAT
>Ga0182211_1000712_pt1 | contig 10085 bp, 11 predicted proteins | sample G5R1MG_20_FD_129660 | JGI IMG/M metagenome (GOLD analysis project Ga0182211, IMG submission 129660) | Switchgrass phyllosphere microbial communities from Michigan, USA - G5R2_MAIN_03OCT2016_LD1 MG | ecosystem: Host-associated > Plants > Phyllosphere > Phylloplane/Leaf | place: USA: Michigan... | reverse complement strand
GTCAGTGAATGCGGTTGCACCATCGTCCTCGGGTAGGCCGCCTACGATGTACCGCCAGGCCTAGCGATGATCTGCAAAGCAAGCGGCCGGCCAGGGCGCACAATGCCGCCCAAGTGGCAAGGTCCCGCCCGTGCCTTGCTCTCTTTGCTCTCCCTACAGAGCCCAGGCTGGGTGCTATGCGTCTAGCTATACATGTACGTAGCGGGACTGGCTGTGCCCAGGAGCCGCACGCTGCCGCATCCATCGGCTCGCGCCCGCGGCTGCATCGAGTCCGTCTGCACCAACGAGAGGCTGCTAGCCGCTCCCCGCCACCACTTCGCCCTCTGCGGCATAGAACAACGCCCTCGCCGTCTACTTGTCCATCGTTACCTCCACCTCCTCCATCTCCTCCACCTCCACCTCCTCCACCTCCTTCACCTCCTCCTGCCCCTCCTGCCCCTCTTGCCCCTCCCACCGCCACCACCACCACCACCACCATCACCACAGCCACCACGACTGCCACGGGCCGGGCCGCCTGGAACGCCTTCCCCGACAATACCAAGCCTCCACCCCGCCCGCTGGCCGGCCGGCCTGCCTGCGTACTTGGCGCCCTGTCTCGTTCTTCGTGGGGCGCCGTGTCCGGATGCTGTCGCAACGCAACCTCGCCATTCGTCATCACTTCCGTTTCAGCCTCGCTCCACCCACTCCACCATTTCCCACCCGCCGTGGCCCGCCGTGCCGACTCGACTGCACCTGGCTGGGCTGACGTATCCGTGTCTCGGCTCTGCCCACCATGTCGACCTTCCACGCCGTCAACACCACGCTGACCGTCCCGGACGCCCTCCCAGCACGCGCCGGAGACGAGACAACGCCGACGACGCCACGGCCCAACAGCAGGTTCTTTGCCGCGTCCAAGGGCGCCGACGAAGCTCGGGTCGAAGATGCATCTGCCAAGACGCCCACGCGCAACAGCTTTGCCGCAGGCCTTGCCGCCCAACGCCCACTGCCCAGCTCCCCATTTGTGCCCTCTCGCGAGCTCAGCGAAACCCCGTCGAACAAGAGTGAACGGAGCAGGCAGACGTCGCATCCATCGACCCAGTCGGTAGCCGCCAAGCAAGACGTGCACATGGGCGATGGGGACCACGACGACAAGGACGAGTCCGACAATGACAGTGCTTCGAGTGACGCGAACCGGCCATCGAAGAAGAAGAAAGGGCAGCGGTTCTTTTGTACAGACTTTCCCCCGTGCAACCTCAGTTTCACCCGGAGCGAGCACCTGGCACGGCATATTCGGTACGGCCGAGGCTACCACTAGCATGTTGCAAGCTCACATCCCCACAGGAAGCATACCGGTGAGCGACCCTTTCAATGCCACTGTTCCCGACGCTTTTCACGACTCGACAATCTTCGCCAGCATGCACAGACGGTCCACGTCAACGAGGACATTCCAGCCGAGTCACTTGCTGCAACGGGCACCCGCTTCCAGCGTCAGATCCGAACGGACCGCGTAAGACCTCCGGGCAACCGCTCCCGAGCCAATACCCTAGGCAGCACAGGAGGCCATAGTCGGGGGCACAGTCGGAACTTGTCCTCCTCCAGCATCGCCTCCACCATGTCCAGCATGAGCGCACTCCAGTCTCCCGATGCACGACGCCGGCCACCACCACTGGCCATGGCAAGCGACAGTGGCGCAAGAGCACGACTGACGCTCAGCGCCATGGAGGCCTACAATCCACCCTTGATGGGCAGTCCTGGTCCTCAAATCGTGGAATACGACATGCAGTCCAACGCTCCCACGACACCCAACTCGGCTTCGTTCCCCGCCGGGGCGAGCAGTCCGGCTCCCCTTGGGTCTGTCATGCAGTCGCCTGTGTCCGCGACGTCGAGGCCAGTCTCATGGGCTGGGCCACCGCCGCCAGGACGGCGCTTATCAACCTCCTCCAATAGCAACCCCTTCTCTGGCCCTGCGGGTCAAGGTCCCCCTCCATTCATGACGCCGCTACCAACGTCCGCAGCGCCAAACTTCTCCGGTAAAAGCAGCGCATATCCCAGCCCTACGCTACCACAGTTTTCCGAGTCGAGACGGGACTCGAATGCAGATGCAGACTGGAGAAGGCGTACATGGCATCCAGGAACCTACACGGGTCCACGGCCAGCAACCAGTGGACTGGGATATCACCAGACACCGGACGCAGTCCGACCGTCGTACACATCTCAGCCTGCTGCATCCCAGACCACGAGGTTACCCGGTATAGAAAGCTTTGATTACGCGCCCCCTCCACCCCCGCTTCCCCGCCGTCAGCCAAGTCCAATGCAGGTGGATGCTCCCTCTCGACCTCTGACCTACCATGCACTGCGTGACCATGGACCCAGCCGAGGCCATCAGAAACGGTCCAGTATTTCATGGGAGATTGACCGGTTGAAGATTGGGAGCCCCAATTCCCAGCGAGAGCAATGGGACCAGTACGCTGGGACTTCTGGGCAGCCCAACAATGGCCGGCCCACAACCGCGCCACACGGCTGCTTTGGTAGTCAACGACGACCGCCTATGAGTGCCCCTCAGCCAATCCAGATTCCGGGCATGGGGTCACCCAGAACGTCGCAAGAGCTGCCCGCTACGCCCCGAAAGACCAAACGGCAGGCATGGTACAACGGCCCACTAGCCCAGTCGCAACACGTGTTGCAGCGAACGTCCCCAGAAGACTCAAGCAGCAGTGAGGGTATCCCGACCCCCGGGACCATGAGCGACTATCATCCGGCCATTGTGCACAGCAACGGCTATGTAGAAGCACGCACAGTTGGCGCTCCGGTGGAAGAACACAAGGCAAGCCGGCCTGCTTCCGTCCTAGAAAGGCCACATCCATTAAACGCGCCCCAGCCATCGCAGTATCACCACGCTCATAGCCACAGCTTATCGAGTCTAACCGATCGTCTGCCATACGAACCAGCCAGAGGGCCTGTCACAGTGGGTCCATCGCTGCCCCCGAACACTGCTGGCGACATGAGGCGGTTGGAAGCACTTGTCGCCGTGGCCACGGGCGAGCAGCAGCAGGTTGCAGAGAATCCCTCAGCAGGGGTGCCCTCGGCCTGACAGCGCTGTATGGCAAGCCTTGTCCGATCGACGGCATGATCCCTTGACCTCGACTTCCTTCATTTTTTTTTGTCTCGCCCCATTCTTGCAAATGATGTAACGGCCGTGAAGACTATTACGAATTCCCTTTCTTTTTTTTTCTTTTTTTTTACCTCATAACGACATACATCTACGACTTGGCTCAGCGCCACAACGAATCCCAGTAGTTTGCTCACGTTCGTCTGCTGCTGGCAAGGCGCTCTCCATGACCGCCACGCAGTATTTCGAATCGTACGCATTGTTCTTTCGCTCAACTCTTCTAGGGATATACCAAATCTATGGCCTGCAGGCGTTTCGTGTTTTCTGCGTCAACGCACGCTGGGTTGCTCCCATTTCCCCCTACTCGCTTGTCGGTTGGCCGCGTTTCTTTGTGTGGCTTGGGTAGAGCGTCTGGAGGTAACGGGGTAATAATGGCCTTGCGTTGCTGTGGCGTGTCTATCTAGTATTCTCTCTAGTGGTCTTCGGATCGAGTTGTAATGCCTGTATATTGACCTGCTGCTTGCATATACTCCCACTTGCACTCACTTGCACTCACTTGCACTCACTTGCACTCACTTGCACTGTGAATCGACTCTCCTCCTCGTACCCATGCAGCGGTCGCTGTGGCAACGGGCGGACGCTGTGAGGGGAAAGAAGAGCGCGACGCCGTCAGGGTCCATGTCAATCGGCCTGCACTGACCCCGCGCCCCTCCCACAACCAACTCTGGACGACAACGACAACGACAACGACGACGAAGACGAAGACGAAGACGAGGACGACACGCGCTACGCCTTACGACGACACTTCCTCTCGCCCCTGCTTTCCCGTGGCGATCCTGCCGGCGCCATGGGCTCCGATGACTTGGTCGACTTTGAGGTCATTGAGAACCAAAAGGAAAACATCCAGGCGCTGCCCAGCGGCCGGTCGGCCAAGGCGCTCGCTCAACTCTTCACGCCGCCTCTGACGTCGGGCGCGGGGCAGACCCCGTCGCCTGCACAGACACAGGATGCCAACAGCACCGTGCGGCTGCAGTACGAGAAGGAAGTCATGGCCATGGACGAATCGGACGACCCCCTCGACATCTATGATCGCTATGTCAAGTGGACGCTCGACGCATACCCCTCGGCGCAAAACACCCCACAGTCGCAGCTGTGCACGCTGCTGGAGCGCGCCACCAAGGCCTTCCAGGCGTCGCCTCAGTACAAAAACGATGCACGCTACCTCCGCCTGTGGCTCCACTACATCCGCTTCTTTGCCGAGGCGCCGCGGGAGATCTTCGCCTATCTCGCGCGCCACAACATTGGCGATGGCCTGGCGTTGTACTACGAGGAGTTTGCGGCCTGGCTGGAATCCGCGGGCCGCTTTACCCAGGCCGAGGAGATCTATAACCTGGGCATTGAGCGCAACGCTCGCCCCGTAGAACGCCTCGTTCGCAAGTACGGGGAGTTCCAGCATAGGCTCGAAAGCCGCCCACAAGAGCCGTCTGAACCCACTAGTCCCGCCTTGCCGGCCATTCGCCCAGCGCTTGCCGCCAAGGTCGACCCGTTCGCGCTTGCATCGCCGTCCTCTCCAGCCACGCAGGCACAGAGCCAGCCAAAACCAGCAGGTGGCCCGTCGCGATCGGGCAAGCCCAAGCTCGCCATCTTCTCCGACGGCGACGAGCCTGCACGAACCGCATCGAGCGGCAGCCAGGAAGGATGGGACAGTATTGGCTCGCTAGCAGACCGGAAGAAGGAGAACACCACAGAGGCGCGACCATGGGCTGGAGAGACGCTCAAGGTTGGCAAGAAGAACACGGGGGTCAGCAAGATGATGATATTCAAGGACGAGGTGAGTTGATCCCTTGCTGCTGCCCCTTTCAAATATTTACGGTGACAGGACTAATTGGTTGGCGCTTGCCTTTTTATGTAACCAGACCAAATCAGACGCTCATGACGAGAAGGCACCATCTCATCCATTGCGTGATCATCAGCAAGCTGTGAATCCCAGGACGGGCAGACTCGAAGTAGTGTTTGTCGATTTGGCGAGTGTTTACCCCAATCGGGAAAGCCCCATGTCGGAAGAGTACTCGTTTGAGGAACTGCGGGCGAAACATCGTGGATGGCTGGATCATGACTGGGCCAGTATCCGCCGTCAGGAACGTGCTCACATAGAGGAGGGAGTTGATGAGACAAATGTTGAGACAGGTGTTGAGTCAGAGTATGCTGCGAAGCAATCCCAGCCCAAACCACCGCCTCTAGCAGTTCGACGGGATCCTGAAGAGCACGCACGGCCGCAAACCGTTCCTCTAAAAGGAAGCATTGATGATGATGATGATGATGATGATGATGGCGTTGCAAACGATGAGAATATGCCACCATCGCAAGCAGAACTAGCCAAGGCGAAAGCAGCTCGGCGAGCTAGGCGTGAAGAGCGTGCCAATAGGACCAGAAAGATCAAGGTCATGGACACCAAGGAAGTCAAAGGAGAAACCCAGACGAGTGAGTGATTGGTCTCCTACGAAGACCCTATGCTAACTTGATGACAGTCCAAACCAATTTGGACTCTCCTGTCAAGCCCAAGATCCGTCGGAAGAAGACGGGTCCAGAGGCGACCATGACCCTACATACAAAGGAGGCCATGGACGAGATATACGGCATCTTCAATCAGCCGCTCAAGACTGCAGACGAGAAGGCTCCAGAGGCCCCGAGTGGTGATGAGAGCAGTGAGGAGGATGACGATGACTATACTAGTGCCGGCGAGAGCACGGGTACGGGCCGCATGTCAGGCGTCAACAGTGACTTTGGAGACGAGACGACAGCCGGCGACTTCACACTTGGCACAAGAGTTTTGGATACCGAGATCAACGGCGACGCGACGGACGGTGATGATACAGATACGAAAAGTGTCGTCTCAGCATGGTCTGACTTTACCGAAAGTAAACATATACCCAAGGAGCATCGGCGGAACGAGTCCATTGTAGAATCTGAAAAATCAGAGGACGACTCGTTGGACGAAACCACACGCACGCATGTTGAACCACAGGACGACTCGTTGGACGAAACCACACGCACGCATGTTGAATCACAGGAACAGCACGATCCCGACCTCGTCACTCCGACTTCGCCGGCAGCTTCAGCGTCGTTACCGACTCGCTTCGTTCCCGTTCCACCAGAGGACTACGAGCACTCGATGAGACCGTATCGAGATCCGTTACAGGCTGCTAATAACCGCCTCCCTTTTATGACGCCGATTGTGGAGAAGACGGAATCATCCTTGGGTTTCCCAACGGCCCAGGCACAAAAGGATTACTTTGCAGCGAAAACACCATCGCGCACAAGAGGAGCTTCTGCGATTCCCGAGGATGACGGTGAGCCCTGCAGCAGTCCTTTCTCGGACATTCTTAGTGAAGGTATTGACGGTCCTGGTAAAGTGGCGAAGCTCACTTTGACCGAAGCGCAGCCGCTACCCAAGATAGACGCCCAAGAAGCCAAACGGAAGCCACTCGTTGTCAAGGAAGTCTCAACTATATCCACGGGATCTAATGGGCCGATCATACAGGACGCCAAGTGTAACCCGGTGGACGAGACGATCCGCAGAACCATCCTCAAGGAACTTCAGCCGCCGCTGGACAGCTACGATGGCTATTATGCAGATACCGAACAGAGCTACGGAAAAGGGGCCGAGATTCGCAAATACACCAAAGCCATGTCCAAGACGGGCAAGAATACCAGCGACAAGACCGTGCCTCACCTTGGTCTTCGCCCGACACTCCAGTTTGCAGGTACAGACCGAAGGTACATGGTCAAGCGCGAACTTGGCAAAGGCGCCTTTGCGCCAGTCTATCTCGTCGAGAGCCAACCCGCTGGTGACGATGATGATGATGGCGGCGGCGGCGACGACGACGACGACGACGACGACGACGACGACAAAAACAAGCCTACACATATGGGAAAAGGTCCTTTCGGTCTTGCACGTAAACGCCTTGAAGCGATCAAGATGGAGGACCCGCCCACACCATGGGAGTTTTACATAATGCGACAAGCCAAACGTCGCCTAGGCGTCTCCCGCGCCGCCGAGTCGATTGTGGACGCGTACGAAATGCACGTCTTCGCAGATGAATGCTACCTAGTGGAGGAGTTCCGAGACCAGGGCACACTGCTGGACCTTGTGAACCTGGCGCGGGCCGAGAACGGTGTCATGGACGAGCAACTTGCCATGTTCTTCACCATTGAGCTCTTCCGCACCGTCGAAGCACTGCACGCCCGGGGCCTCCTTCACGGCGACCTAAAATCGGACAACGTCCTCGTCCGCTTCGACGACGTGGGAAAAGACGGCCACTGGTCGGCCGAGTACGCGCGCGACGGGCGCGACGGATGGAGCGCCAAAGGCATCGCCCTCATTGACTTTGGACGCGGCATCGACATGCAGGCATTCCGGCCCGACGTGCAATTCATCGCCGACTGGCCCACGACCGAAGCCGACTGCGCCGAGATGCGCGAACTGCGGCCGTGGACCCATCAAATCGACTACCACGGCCTGGCCGGCATCGTGCACAACCTGCTGTTTGGCAAGTACATCAGCACCGTGGCCGAGCGCGGCGCCGTCCCCGCCGGCCCCGCCGCCCCCAAGACGTACCGCATCAAGGAGAGCTTCAAGCGCTACTGGCAGACGGAGATTTGGTCCGCGTGCTTTGATCTGCTGCTCAATCCGCTCGCGCACGTCGAGGGCGAGGCCGGCGCCCGGCTGCCTGTGGTCAGGGGCATGAGAGGGGTGCGGGAGCGGATGGAGGGCTGGTTGGAGGCGAATTGCGAGAAGGGAGTGGGGTTGAAGGCGTTGGTGAGGAGGATGGAGGAGGCGGTGAGGAGGCGGTGAGGATTTTATCCTTCTTTCTTTCTTTCTTTCTTCCTTTCTTCTCGGTTATTTACGGGAGTGGAGGGGGAGCTTTTTTTTTCTTTCTTCTTGCATGGCTGGGCGTTGTTGATGTTGTTGGCTGGGATGGGATGGGTTGGAGTACTACTGAACTACCTATTCATTCACCATAAGCAAGCCAGGCCCCATCCAGCCTAGCGCGCAAAGTGGAGGTGGGGGGGGGGGAAACGCTCTAGCTATCCGTCATGAAGCTGCCTTGCGGGGAGAACCGCCCCGCCCAACCATCATCGTCCGCCTCACCAACCAACACCCGTCTTTAGCTCCTTGCCTAACCCCGCGCAATTACACACACACACACACACACACACATACGCACGCTTACATTGCATCTCACCCTGATTGAAGAACAACGAGAGACTAGGACCCTCTGGCAGCGGCAGCGGCAGCGGCACACGCGGCATCGCACGCAAGCATGGCGGCAGACCTGGCGGAAACACTGCTGCAATTCCAGCCCGAGGCGCCGCAGCTGCGGCAACGCCGCGAATACGATCTTGCAGCCCGCGGCTTCGCGCTGCAGCTGTCGAGCCTGCCGGCTGCGCAGTGGCCGCAGGATGCGGAGACGGAGCAGCGGATTCTGGGGGTATGTTGATGTTGATGTTGTTGTTGTTGTCGTTTTTCAATGGACGAGTAAAAGGGGCGACGCAGGTGCTGACGGGGCAGATTTTGAATCCTAGTGTGAATAGCATGGCGTATGCACATGTGCTGCGGCACCGGATTGCGGCGCTGCTGGAGAAGAGGAGTGTGTGTGAGTCGTTGAAGCCAGGGGGTGCGCTGTGGGGCAGTCTGGTGCTCTTTTTGGAGACGGCGGATCCGGTGCAGCTGCGCTATGTGGGCGCGGAGTGGAGGCGACTCGTCGAGTTTACAGAGCAGATTGCGCGGGCGGCTGGCTCGGTACGTTTGGCGGGTAGTAGCAGCAGCAGCAGCAGCAGCAGCAGCAGCATCTGACGTGGACAGCCTGGACTGGCGATTGCGCCGATACGGTCGGCGATGACGCGCCTCGATGCCACGACGGGCACCTTTACGTCGAACCATTTGCTGTTTCTCCATTTGTGCATGGAGACGCGATCCTATGCGGCCGCCGAACCGATTCTCGACAACTACATCCATACGCTGCCTGCGCGGATTCCGTCGTGCGTGCGCGAGGGGCTGGAATACTCGGTGCCGTGTGCCGACGTGGTGAGCAGCGGCGAGTACATACACCAGTCTTCGGGCCACTCGGACAAGGTGTGGTTGCAGGATGTTCAGGAGTACTATGTGCTGGGGGCCATGGCGTATCTGGGTCTGCGCCAGTTCAAGAAGGCACAGCAGTTTCTGGAATTCGTGCTCATGGTTCCGGCGTGCAACGTGGCGAATGGGTTGATGTTGGAGGCGTACAAGAAGTGGGTGCTGGTGCGCTGTCTTGTCGGCGATGCGGTAGGTGTGGTGGTGGTGGTGTGGGAGGGGCTGGGCGCAGGTACTAACACGACGACGCAGGCTTCGCCTCTTCCACGGACAGCCAACAGCATCGCGATGAAGCAAGTCAAGTCGGCATCCAAGGCGTACGACGCACTGGCGGAGGCGTACGAGCAGGTGGGGAACCTGGCCAAGCTCAAGGCGCAGATCAAGGCTGGCGAGGGGCTATGGGCTGAGGTGGGTGATGCGCGAGACTACTACTGCTGCTACTGCTACTACGACTGCAAGTACAGGTGGGACTGGGGCGCTGACGACAAGGTATAGGATGGCAACCAGGGCCTGGTGCATGAGCTTCTGCACAGCCAGATGAGGACCTATGTCTCGCGCTTGTCCCGGACGTTTTCGGCGATTCCGGTTTCCAAGATTGGCGCGCACCTCGGCGCGGGGGCGAACGAGATTGGGCCGTATCTGGCGCAGTTGATCCGCGACGGCCAGCTCAACGCGCGCCTCGAGGGGACCGACGGGACCGACGGGACGGGGCCTGGGACGGTGTTGCGCTTCTACCTGGACGCGACGCAGGGGCCGCTGGCCAAGACGGAGACGCAGCAGCAGCGGGCGCTGTTGGAGCAGACGGTGCGGACCCAGGCACTGGCCGACCAGGTCAAGCAGGCCGACTACCGGCTCTGGCTGACG
>Ga0182211_1000711_pt1 | contig 10114 bp, 7 predicted proteins | sample G5R1MG_20_FD_129660 | JGI IMG/M metagenome (GOLD analysis project Ga0182211, IMG submission 129660) | Switchgrass phyllosphere microbial communities from Michigan, USA - G5R2_MAIN_03OCT2016_LD1 MG | ecosystem: Host-associated > Plants > Phyllosphere > Phylloplane/Leaf | place: USA: Michigan... | reverse complement strand
GCCCAGACGTCGGTGCCAGCGCGGCTCCACGACGTGACGGGCATGGAAGGTGCCGCCTGTCGTAGCTCCCCAGGCGCGTGATGCTAACGCCGCCAGCCTCAATGCCCTCGCCCCCTCCACCCTACTCGCCCGGCCAGACGCCCGGCAGCGCACCCAGCCTCACGTCCTCGCCTCACCATGCGGCCACCACAGCCTTCTCCCAGCACCCGCCACCCCCGCCCATACCGCCTACGCGCACGCCTTCCTCGGCGCGGCCCATGTCGGGCTTCCACAGCCGCCCGGCGTCCGTCGTGATTCCTTCGAGTGCCACCAGCATCACCTCCAATGCCCAGTTTCCGCCGCCGCCGCCGCCGCCACCGCCGCCGCGACACGGGTCAGGACGGTCGGCCTCACGCGACAAGCTGGTCTCCAAGCTGGGTCTTGCCTCGTTCAGGAACCGCAACAACGAACACAGCCCGGGTCCCAGCGCCATTGACTCGCTGCACATCAACACCTCGGACGCCATCATGCGCGTACCAGCGTCTCCCGGCTTGATTGCCCAGCGCGCTACGTCACAGTATGCCAAGCCTGATCTCCACGCACACACGCTAACACGACCGCAGCTACGTGCCTTTTGCACTGGCCGACCGCCGCTACAGTCCCGAGGACCAGTCGCCTTTGAGAGCGCCAACGGCCAGAAGGGCGGCATCCGCTGGGGTACCTGGCTACGAGACGAGGACACCCATAGATGAATCGCCGGTCGGCCCCCAAGGCAGTTGGAGTCGGACTACGCCGCTACCTCCGCCTCCACCGGGCCCACCACCAAGTATTTCCAGATCGCAGAGTATGGGACCCGTCCAGGACACGGCTCGCGTACCAGCGGCTCCTTCAGCCCCCCCAACAAGACGGCCTGGTCAGAGCACGCTGGGACCTATTCCACCGACGCCCATGGGCTGGCAGGACGAGCCGGTCGCCACCAGGCCAAAATCACCCGCAGTCCGCGGCCTGCACGTGGACACGGGCATCCACGCTGGCCAACCTGCTGTGCAGCTCGCACCGCCGTCCGAGAACGGGAGTGCTTCAATATCATCAGGGCCGTCCAACACCACCTCTCACTCAGGCAGCACCCTCTACCACACGCCACAGCGTGAGCAAAGCACTCGCGGAATTCGTGAAAGAAGGAGCGAAAGCCGGGCTGCGCGTAGCGCCGTAGAGCCGAGTAGCAATCCATGGGCACAAGACTTGGGAGCCGAGGCGGCAAAGCCTGCAAATCTTGAGCTGGGCACGCCTGAAGGTGGCCTGACGCGGCGCGGAGCTGTCACAAAGGGAACTCCTCGTAGCGGTGGTGCCCTACGATCGCCCCGAAGTGGGCACCTCTTCGAAGACCCTGGATCCTCGAATTCCACACCGCGCATCGACATGTCTCAGAGATCTGCATCGGGGCCCGCGCCTACACCTCCTTTCTCGCCAGGTATGAGGAGTCTCAGCCGTTCTGCCCAGAAAGCGCCGGCGTCGCTTCCGGCAAAGGCTCTTCCTACTCCGCCCTTGACTGGCTTTGCCGACAACGAAAGACCAGGCCTGACGAGTCAAATAGTGCTTGCGAGCCAGCCAAAGTCCAGTGTATCGCACACATCCGACGCCCGAGCCGAGGATGTCACCATCAAGACGCCAAGACCATCGCAACGCGATACATTTGCTCAGGCCTCGATAGAGCGTCACCGGCAGTTTATTGAGAAAGAAATGGCTGCAAACACAGACCAGGTCAGATTGGAGCTTTTTGCCGAGTTCATTGTGACGGAATCCCGTATTCGCCGCGACCGCTATCCCACCGCTTTTGACGAAATGGCTGGCGACATCATGGACCTGACGAGGGATATGTGGCGCTCGTACGGTAATATCGGACGACGATCAGCGACACCCAACCCTCACATTGCAACCCCAAGACTGAATGGAAAGGGGTCACAATTTTCCTTGGCCGGAGGATCCCCAGACACAAGATTTTCCAATTCTATTCCCACGACAGCGGCAAGTCCTGCGTCTTCGGCAGGAAACTTCACGCCGCACACCGAGTCGGCCTCTCCTTCCAGTGCATCGAGCCAGAAAGCCCGCGACACGGCATGGGCTAACAATTATCATCCCTCGCTGTCGCCCATCCCAAGCATGGCGATGAGCACGGTGCCAGACGAAGAAGACTCGCGAGGGCGTCCAGCGAGTCGTTGGTGGGAGAGTGACGGAGACTCATCAGGACTTGGTGGAGGCAGGCGGCTAGAAAGGAGCAAGCGAGAGTCCAAGTACATGAGTTTGCCCAAAGAAGCTCGTGAGAACCTGCAATGGGCGGCAGGGGATGAGACCACAGTTCATCCACGGGCAGACATTAGCGGACAACAACGTTATGGGCCCAACGAATATCCCCCGGAAAAGGCGGGAAGTCATCCTGAGCCGCAACCACAACTGCAGTCCTCCTACGGCTACTACCCCCGATCACCAATAGCGACGCCAGATCCCCATAAAGTAGACGTTTCAAGGCTTGTCACCCTTCCGCCCTCGTATCCGCGTCATCACCCCGCTGTCAACAATAGTCACCCAGACCTGGCGACGATCAGATCGAGTTTGCGGTCGCTTGCTGACTTTGAAGAAGTCAAGATCTCGAAGACGAGGTTTTCGACTAAGATGGAGGATCGCAAGAAACAGGAAAGTGCATCGCTTTCCGACCGCAGGGCTGAGCTACGCTACAATATCCAAGACAATGTCCGCAAGGATGTCATGTCATTTGCAGACGCAGCCAAAGCAGAAGCGGACTTTGAAGCACGCGAAAATCAGCGGGCTCAAGATGTGGTTCAGTACATTTTTGACACCTTCCAGGCCGAAGTAGCCAATCCATTGCATGCCATGTTTTGTGAGCGCATCACGAAAGCCACTGCCTCTATGGAGCACCTCAAGGGTCGTCTGAGCAGCGAAGCACAGGAGGTGAATCCGAATCAGATGCAAGAAGAGGGAGATGAGCAGCCGGAGCTATTGGAAATGCTCACATTGCTCAAGTGGCTTTTTGAGGCTCGAGAACAGCTGCACAAAGAGATGTTCGACCTGGAAGACGAGCGCAACGACTTGTATAGAGACATCATTGTCCTCCCCTACGCGCAACAAAAAAACGAGCAAAAGGTCAAAGAAGCCACTAGCTTTTTCCAACGCGATGCACAAGACCGGAAAGTCACCTTCGAGAAGGGAGTCATAAAACGATACGAGGACCTGATGAACGTCATCGAGCAGAATGTGACACGAGGCGTCGAGGCTCAGTTGTCCGCCTTCTGGGACATTGCCCCCGGACTGCTGGCAATCGTGCAGCAGGTTCCTCAGCGCCTACAGGGATTCGATGTTCTTGTTCCACCGCAGGAATACGAAGAAAACCCTGCCTACCACGACTACCCGTTACAGTACTTGTACACACTTCTTGCCCACGCCGGGCGCTCTGCCTACCAGTTCATTGAATCACAAACCAATTTGCTATGTTTGCTCCACGAGGTGAAGACGGGGCTGATGATCGCCGGCCTCCGCCTCTTGGAAACGCAGCGACTTTTGGAGGGCGAGAGCCTCTCAACCGTGGGTCAGGAAATGAAGGCAATTCGAGCCGATGAAGAGCGGCGCTTGACAGACGACCTGAAGGAGAAGGTTGGCCTGGTTGAGAGCCAGTGGAACGAGGCTCTTGGCCAAGGCATGGAGGACTGCAAGGCAAGAGTCAAGCACCATTTGGTTGAGCAGGCTGGCTGGGATGACACGCTCGCAGAGTAGGCAGGTAGGTAGGTAGGCGTTGGCTGGTGTTTTGGTCTTTGCATCTACGTACCGATACCCGTTTGAAATACTTTATTGGAGATGTGTTCGAGCGCTTGGGCGATCGCTGTCGTGAGCTTCGCACGGCCTGTTTGAGACGCTGGTATACTGCATAATGCCTGGGAATAGTATGCCGGCAAGAATTCCATTCCAGCTGCTGTACGCGGCTCGCATGGCCATTCAATCCTTACTTCTTGTGTCCGGTGTACCTGACATGCGAGAACGTGGCCAGGGTAGGGTACAAGGGTAAGGTTGTACAGTTGACTGCATCTCTCTTGGCCGTCAACACTAGCAGCACATGCCGCGACGCTGTGGGCTTGGGTTGAACGTGTCTGCACGGAAACTGTGGCAAGTGTTGCTGGCTGGTCTCGGTTGCCCAGGCTTGACGTGCACAAAGCTCTTTCATTCACCGCTCACGATTGCGGTCTCCTAGTCCGGCCAAGCCGTGTCGCACGGGCCACACAGACGCGCCGCACAGAATATTCTTAAGAGGGCAACCTCATCGCTTCCTCCACCCGCAACCGCCTCACCACCCAACCACACCGCCAGCTTGCTCAGCTACGGTTCCCTGCGAACCGTTCATAACAGAAAAAGAAACAAAAAAAAATCCAGAAAACAACAGAAAAGCCCATTTGACGATCACCACCAACCACTCCCCCCCACCCCCACCTCTTCGTCAATCCACTACTATCGCTCGCACGCCGATAGCCCCCTCCACCTGCGACCGCACCCCTCGTCGAGAAAGAAAAAAGTAGTGCGCTCGCTCTGCTTGTGCTCTTCGGGTCTTCTTCTTTTTCTTCCTCTACAAAAGTCGCCAACTGCACCTTCCCTGCTGCTCGTTGTTAGCCATACCAGGTGAGCGCCCAACTTCTTTTTTTTTTTCGGTGAATGCGAGCACACTTGCACATGTGACTGCGGCGGCAGCGGTTGCCCCGCCCCCGCTCCCGCCACATCGCACCAGAGCCTTGTTGATGGTTTACTGACCCTCTTGGCGATACAGTTACACAACATGTCTGACGTCGCCGCCCCTACCTCGCCTGTCCAGGACAGCGCTGCCGCCAACGGCACCCAGATCGACACCAATGTCGACGCTGCCCAGGGCGAGGCCCCCACCCCCACCACCGCGCAGCAGGCTCACCAGAACTCGGCGTCGCTCTATGTCGGCGAGCTTGACCCCTCTGTCACCGAGGCCATGTTGTTTGAGCTCTTTTCCTCGATTGGCCAGGTCGCCTCCATCCGTGTCTGCCGTGACGCCGTTACCCGTCGCTCGCTCGGTTACGCCTATGTTAACTACAACAGCTCTGAGGACGGCGAGAAGGCCCTCGAGGAGCTGAACTATACCGTTATCAAGGGCAAGCCGTGCCGCATTATGTGGTCGCAGCGCGACCCCGCTCTGCGCAAGACGGGCCAGGGCAACGTCTTCATCAAAAACTTGGACCATGCAATCGACAACAAGGCGCTCCACGACACCTTCGCTGCCTTTGGGAACATTCTCAGCTGCAAAGTCGCTCAGGATGAGCACGGCAATTCCAAGGGCTATGGATTTGTTCACTACGAGACTGCTGAGGCTGCCAACAATGCCATCAAGCATGTTAATGGCATGCTGTTGAACGAGAAGAAGGTCTTCGTCGGCCACCACATCCCCAAGAAGGAGCGCATGAGCAAGTTCGAGGAGATGAAGGCAAACTTCACCAACATCTACGTCAAGAACATCGACCTCGATGTCACCGACGAAGAGTTTCGTGACCTCTTCGAGAAGCACGGCGACATTACTTCCGCTTCGATTGCTCGTGACGAACAGGGCAAGAGCCGCGGCTTTGGCTTTGTTAACTACATCAAGCACGAAGCTGCTTCCGTCGCTGTTGACACGTTGAACGACACCGAGTTCCATGGTCAGAAGCTGTACGTCGGCCGTGCCCAGAAGAAGCACGAGCGCGAGGAGGAGCTGCGCAAACAATATGAGGCCGCCCGTCTCGAGAAGCAGTCCAAGTACCAGGGTGTCAACCTTTACATCAAGAACCTCAACGATGATGTTGACGACGAGAAGCTTCGCGACATGTTCACTCCCTTTGGTACCATTACCTCGGCCAAGGTCATGCGCGACGCCATGCCTGCTGAGCGCTCTGACTCGCCGTCTGACAAGAAGGCCGAAGAAGAGGCCAAGGAGGAGGCCAAGGAGGAGACCAAGGAGGCTGAGGAAAAGGAGGCGTCCTCCGATGACAAGAAGGAAGACACCAAGGCTGGTGACAAGGTCACCATCAAGGGCGAGAAGAAGATTCTCGGCAAGAGCAAGGGCTTCGGCTTCGTTTGCTTTAGCAACCCTGACGAGGCCACCAAGGCAGTCACCGAAATGAATCAGAAGATGCTCGAGGGCAAGCCTCTCTATGTCGCTCTTGCCCAGCGCAAGGACGTCCGTAAGAATCAGCTCGAAGCAACGATTCAGGCCCGCAACCAGCTCCGTATGCAGCAGCAACAGCAGCAGCAGTTCGGGGGTATTCCTCAGATGTTCATTGCCCCTGGCCAGCAGCCCATGATGTTCCCTCCTGGTGGTCGCGGTCAAATGCCCTTCCCTGCTGGTATGCCCGGTCAGCAGGGCGGCCGTGGTGCAGGCTTCCCCGGTGGCTTGCCCGGTCAGCAAGGCGGCCGTGGTGGACCCAACGCTCAGCAGATGCCTCCCATGTACATGCCTCCCGGCATGGCTCCTGGTCAGTTTCCACCCTACATGAACCCCCAGTACATGCAGTTGGCCCAGGCCGCTCAGCAAGCCATGGGTGGACGTGGCGGTCGTGGCGGCCCCATGGCTCCTATGCCTGGTATGCCCCAGAGCCAAATGGCTGGTGTTGCTGGTATGCGCGGTGGACAAGGTTTCCCTCCTCAAGGTGCCGGTCGTGGCGCTCCTCAGGGTCGTGGCGGTCAGCCTCCCATGCCCAGCTTTCCTGCCGGCAGTCGTGGCGCCGGAGGTCCCGCGGGTGTCGACCTGAGTGCTCTCAGCTCCGCACCTCCTGGTCAGCAGAAGCAGATGCTCGGCGAGGCTCTCTACCCCAAGATTCACGAGATGCAGCCCGAACTTGCTGGCAAGATTACCGGTATGCTTCTAGAAATGGACAATAGCGAGTTGATCAATCTGTAAGTTCCATCTACCCCCCCATACTAGCCTCTAACGCTAACCTTGGCAGCACCTCTGATGAGTCTGCTCTTCGCGCCAAGGTCGATGAGGCCATGAGCGTCTACGACGAGTATGTCAAGAACAAAGATGGTGAGCTTGAGAAGGAGACCCCCAAGGAGGAGGCCAAAGAAGACAAGGCTTAAACTGTAAACAGTTGGCGCCAAGTAGGCCTCGCTCCCAGTCACTTCTGAAACGGCAGCGACTTACGATGGCTCCCTGACATGCTCGATGGCGAATGGCGCATGACTTGTGGCTTTTTCTTACGACGGACGGGTTCATGACGGATTGCGCAAAAGTTCTTCCTGTTTACGATGCGATCCTCCCCCCCCCCTATCCCCTTCCCCAATTTCCTCCCACCTTTCCGATTCCGATGGCTGACTCCTTCACTGGATGCTGGCTGCTATGCGACTTCCGTCCTTCGAATTGGTTACGTCTCTCATGCTTCCTCCTTTGCTTTTTTCTTTTACACATTAGACGACCACGTCTGCAACGACATGGAGATTACGGGATGAGTATGGTTGATTTCGCGCAGAGTTTTATACCTCCAAGCGGCCTGGACACTGGCTGGCTTATGTCTTGGCGCATCGCCGAGAAATGGATTATGATGGCAGAAGTACAATGGATGTGGTGTGCATATGTTAGTGTGGAAGCGTGCATCTGGTCAGACTGGATAGTTGCCAATTGTGGTGGACACAGATCCTACGATGTAGTACATACTTCCAATAGATATATGCACATTCCAGGGTTTACATAATTGAAAGTGCTTGGCGAGGCTAACTAGTGATGAAGTACGGTACAGTTGTGGGGGAGACATTTCATCCTTCATCCATCACCCACCCATCCCCATCCCGTACCAGCGATGAAAGACTCCTACCGACATAGCAACGGCTGCCTCCAAGTCAAGGCAAACAGAAAGCGACCAAAGAAGCATCCCACCCTCTCCTCTATCAGCGATTCGGGCAATCAATTGGTCGGCTCCGGCTCCGGCTCCGGCTCCGACCTTCCGACCTTCCGACCTCCGCCCCCACGGCACCAAACAACCGTACCCACGCCAACTTGCCTCGATAGCTCGCCCAAAGAAAGACAGCCTCGCCATGCCATCGATATCCACCCGCATCAGCACCAGCGTCAGCATCGGCATCGGCATCGGCATCGGCATCGGCACCAGTCCACACCCAGGGCGAGTTGCATGTACGTTTCTTTCACCATCTACCTCAGTTGAGGAATCAGCTCGACGGCCAAAACTGTCTATGATTACGAAGTTTTGGCAAATAGTGGTAGAGGAGCAAGCCCATCATGTCATGATAAGTATATGTTTAGTGTTCTCGCTTGCGCTAAAGGGATATATGTGCCCACGTTAGCACATATGCACTAGAAGGGTATACCGCCGTGCCCAAATGTAAAGGGAAGAGTGCGTGGGCCAACAATTCCACACGCGGCTCCACAGCCGATTAGCAAGCAAGCAATAGGAGCAACAAGGCGTCATGCATCAAGTAAGCTACCGTATCAGCCTCACGCCAGTCTTGCTTGTCGTCTAGTGGGTATAGTGTTGTAGGTACGAACCACTTCTGCAGGTGCCTATCGTGTGTTCAATATGTACTAACTCACTCGTCCCGTCCATTCCCAGCCAAAAAGGCGAGCCGGAGAGAGCCTCGGCCTGAACAGATGTAGCTAGCAAAGAAGCCTTGCGCGATGGGCGAGGAAGCAGAGAGGGGATTTGACTCGACTTTGTCTTCGTCCACACGAACTCCCAACACATTTCTCTCCCTCTTAAACCCACTGTCCACAGCACCACTTTCCGCTTCACACAGGGTAGAGACAACCACGACACCATGGTTCCGATAGCCACCCAAACCTTTTCGTGCGCGTCGGGAGAAGCGTCGCAAACTGGCACTGGCGGCCCGTCCATGAGCAAGGTGAAGAAGGGCAATAGCGAGATTCGGAAGCAACAGAATCGCATTGCTTCCAGGAATTACAGTAGGTTTCCCACTTCTTCCTGCTGCGTGTGCGGTTGTTTTGCGAGGGAAAGGAGTTGTCGTTTTTTTTTGGTTTTGGCTTGAGTCTGCGTTTGTTGTTGTTGTTGTTGCTTGGATGACAGATCTGATATCGGCTACATGAATGCTGATGGATTTGCTTTGTCTAGGGGAAAAGTGCAAACAGAGGACGAAGCTTGATCAATCGATGGCGATGCATGAACAACCACGACATCAACAACAGCAGCCGCAGCAGCCGCAGCAGCCGCAGCATCATCAGCAGTGGATGCATCATCAACAGCAGCAGCATCATTATCATTATCATCAACAACAACAACAGCAGCAGCAGCAGCAGTGGCTGCATCATCAGCAGCAGCAGCAGCATTATCAACAGCAACAGCATCATCAACAGCAGCATCAACAGCAGCATCAACAGCAGCATCAACAGCAGCAGTACCAACCGCAGCAGCATCATCAACAGCATCATCAACAGCAGCAGTACCAACTGCAGCAGCAGCATCAACAGCAGCAGCAGCAGCAGCATCAACAGCAGCAGCAGCAGTACCAACCGCAGCAGCAGCAGCATCATCATCATTATCAGCAGCAACAACAACAGCAGTGGCTGCCTCATCATCATCAACATCAACAACAGCAGCAGCAGCCTCAACTGCAACAACAGAGGTTTGATTCGGTATCGGGGTTTCCCGAGTGGGCGGGAACAAATGGGACTGGCTTGGCGGTACATGATGCGGTCGCCGGACAAGGTAATGAAGATTGCTGCTCGATACCTTTGGAAGATGTCTGCTGACTTAACGGTGTAGAATTCTTGGCTGCTCCCAGCAGTGGTGCCCTGCCTGTCACCCCCTCCGTGGCGTTTATCGAACAGCAAGTCCAAAACTTGCCTGTCTATCTTCCCCCCGGATGGGAATGGGACTTGGCCATTAGCCCTCCACAGTCACCGCAGGGAATGTCAAGGCCCATGACAGCGTTGTCTCCCGATGCTGATCCTCCGCTCCCACCTCTGCCTACTCTTCCTCTTCCTCCTCATCCCACTCTTGCTCCTCCCACTCTTCCTGTCCCCACTCTTCCTCCTCCCACTCTTCCTACCCCTACTCTGCCTGCTCCTACTCTGCCTGCTCCTACTCTGCCTGCTCCTACTCTGCCTGCTCCT
>Ga0182211_1000709_pt1 | contig 10117 bp, 10 predicted proteins | sample G5R1MG_20_FD_129660 | JGI IMG/M metagenome (GOLD analysis project Ga0182211, IMG submission 129660) | Switchgrass phyllosphere microbial communities from Michigan, USA - G5R2_MAIN_03OCT2016_LD1 MG | ecosystem: Host-associated > Plants > Phyllosphere > Phylloplane/Leaf | place: USA: Michigan... | reverse complement strand
TGCGAATCGGTTCAGATGGTTCTGTTGCCTGGGAGGACATTTCAGAGAGATGGAAAACCGTAGGCTTGATTGTAAATGGCTCCGTCGCCTGTGAAGACAATGCTTTGCTAAGCGTGAGGACGGGACGGGGAACATCCTTCGGGTCCGTGACATGAGCAGCCACACCTGACATTTGCAGTGGAATCTGCTGTCTGGTGCGCGAACTAGGGGACTCCCCGACAGTTGAGACAGAATCCTCGCCTAGTGCTCTTGACTCGGCCATGACTGTACTGGTATCGTGTGATGTAGGGTGAGTGATGGCATGTGCAGCCACGGTAGATGCTAAGACCCCGCCAGACATTGCTAATGTTGAGGCCTTGCCCTCCTTGGGTTGTGTGGTTTGACATGTAATTGATGAGACATCTAGCAACGAAGGTACGACCTTCTCTAGCACTGGCGCCACTGGTTCGGTACCGCGCGTGCTAAGCGTAGACACACTCAGGGGTGAAGCTGCAATGTGTCGCGGCTCTGTAGCATGAGCTGACACAGAAGACATGTTCAATATGTACGGAGGTGGAGGGCGAGGCGCTGTAGATTGGGTGGACAACGAAGAGAAGTCTGACAGCGGTGCTGCAGCGAGTTGCGGTGCTGTGTCATGGGCCGAAAGAGTTGAGAACGTCAGTGACGGTACAAGCACTGGCTGCGGTGCAGTAGCATGCTCGGAAATACCGGAGAACTGGAACGCCGGCGAGGCAACAGACTGGGGCTTCGTGTCCTGAGAGGCAAGCAAGGATAGTTGTAGTTTCGAAGGTGCTGGGGTTCGTGGCGGAGTCTCCTGCGCAGCACAAGATGACAGCTGCAACTTAGGAGGAAGAGGAGCCTGGGGCATAGTGTAATGGCTCGATACCACGGACATGCTTACGGGGGCAGAAACGATAGGGGCCGTCATCGTGCTAGAGTCTACCATCATGGGCCGAGGTGGGTGGAATACAAGCGGCGACTTCTCGTACATGGCCTTTCGAGATGCATCCGGCGAGGCCTCTCGAGATTGTAGGACAGTTGATCGGCTGGGGGTGCCTTCGATATAGCTGCCATCGTCTTCATCGCCGCTGAGATCTTCCAGTTCAGCAAAGAGACTCTTGCCTTGGGCAGGAGTGCTTCTATTGCTGTTGCTCATGAGGCTGCCGCCTGGAGAATCCCGGGCGAGCGATGGTGAACGATTGAAAGAATCGAGGCCGCCTCTCGGTGTCGAAGCAAGTGAGCTGCTTTGTCTGCTTTTAAGTCGAAGGCGGGAGTGGTGATGGTGGAGTGGTGTGCGGAGCTCCATATCATCGTACTCGTCACCCGAGTTCGAGGCTGTGCTTTCATACGAATCATGTTGGCTCTTTCGGAGAAGCAGGGACCGGCTGTTGCGTAGTGCCGAGAGGGATCCGCCTTCAGTCTCGGTCAAGTCGTCACTACTATCGCCATCAAGAGTCTCCGCTCCTGTCTGGAACGCATCCGTCTCGGTGGTCATGCCGTCGCGTTCGTTGGCCGTCTCAAAAGCAGCATCTGAGGCGTCGTTGGCAGTCTGGAACCCTTCGTTCGCACTGTCATCCACCGCTGAATTGAATCCACTTGGTACTGCTCGAGGAATTGGGTCGAAAGACTTTGCTCGACGACTTGGTGTGTCGACGTCCCCTTGCTCTTCCCATTCCTCGTCGTCAACCACGATCTCCTGCGTACTATTGCGAAGGGCTCCGAGACGATCAGGACGAGCGGGCTTTTTGAAAGCTTCCTTATCGGTTTTCCTGCGTTTACCGGCACTGCTTGGCACATTCAAAGCGCGGTCCTTCTCGAGCTCATCACGTGTGTCTTGTAGCATACGCTTGAGTTCGAGCTTTTCGGTTTTCTCACGATGAATGTTGTTCTTGAGCTGCTGGATCATACGGTGTGCATGCTGGAGAGAATGCTTCAAAGTTTCCGATTCAAGCATACCATGTCGCGGGGTGGCTTTGTTAGGAGAGACGGGAGGAGAGTGCTCTGGGGTCACATCATTGCCCTCTTCTCCACCATCGTCTGGAGAAGCATCTTCTACTCGTTCTTGCTCTTCCCCCCTCATACGGTACGCAACAGCCTTCGCGAGCTCCTGATTCCGGGTGGTGAGGTCCTCGACCTTTCGCTGAATGGCGCTGCGTTCCATGTCTCCCATGGTGATGTTCCGGCGGAGGCTAGACAGCTCTGTCTCATGCTGTCTGGTTTTGTTGATGTGCTCATCGTTCAGCTTCGAGTGCGTTTGCTTGAGCTCCTCCAGTTCTCGTTCGAGTGCAGACTTTTCCGATCGTGCCTGGTCTAGCGCATGGTTTAGACGATGCTCCTTGTCTGCGGCAGACTTGGACTGTGCCTCGGCTTCGCGAATCTGGGTTTCCAGGTTCCAGTTGACATCCTTGAGCCGCGAATCGCTCTCGTCTAGTGTGCGCAGGCGCTGTGACAAGCCCTCTACCTCAATCTCTAGCTGCGACCGGTCCAAGTCGGCGGCCTTGAGCGCTTCTTCCCTCTCCAGGAGAACCGCTTGCAGCTCCTTGAGCTGGTTTAGCAAGGAAGTGGAGATTTCGGTGGCGAGCGCGATGTCGTTGATGCGACTGGGTTGTTGATTGCGCTGCTTTCGAGACGGGACACTAACTTTGGTGGGTGAGTGTTGTGCTTCGCTTGAGTAGACGGAGCCAGCTCCAGTAATGTCGGTTTCACCGCTGGCTACACGAGACCGTGGGAGGAAGACGCGAGCGGTTTCTCTGCCGACTTCGTTGAATTCTTTCTCGAGCTCGGCCAGCCTCGAGCGCAGCTCTGGGCCAATGTCGTCAGCTTGTTGCTGCTGGTCCACCTCTTGCAATTTGTCCTCGAGCTCTTTCCGTTGCTGCACGAGTGCGTTGCCTAGGTGCGAGGTCTCCTGCAGCCTGCGCGTCGTCTCGGCCAAGTGTGCTTCTAGCGCCCGCTTCGCTTGCAAGGGGGAGCCGTTCAGATACAGGGAGAATTGCGAGTTGTCGAAGGCGGAGTATCGCTTGCTCTGGCCGTCCTGCGGTCTGTTGGTGAAGGGATCGGGGCCAAGGTGGCCTGCTACGGCCAGCGCGCCCGGCTGGAGATTCGGAGGCTCCATGGTCGTTGGTCCTGATGGCGTCTAGCCTTCCATGTCCCGAGATGGAAGCGTTGTATGGTGGAGAGGCGATGGCGCGCCTGTGGATGATGAAGGTGCCAAAGGCCGGTAACAGGGGTGGCTAGAATGCGATAGTGGGGGGAGGGCGCGGGGATGATGGTGTTAAGAGACGGAGGCGAGTCGCAGCTTCGCGCACGCCGGGCCAAACGGAACGGAAGAGCGCGTGGAAGGAAAGCAGCAAAGCGGTGGCCGAGGGCGACGCGCAAGAAGCCGGCGGGAGCACGGCAGCGGCTGCTGCTACTTGTTGGCGCTTCTGTCCCCCCCACACACACACAGCCGGGACACGGGCAGTCGGGCAAAGGCACGCGGACGGGCAGCGGCCACAGCAAGATGGGCGGAAGAAGAGAAGGGAGAAGGAAACGCCGGACGGGCAGGACTGGGTGAGGAGGTGATGACGGCGACGGCGGAGCGGGTGATGATGTGCAGAGAACGGACGGGGCCGTGCATGGCGCTTCATCACGCCTATCCAGGCCAAGGCAGCACAGAAGCTAAACAGCAGCACTGCAAACAGTGTTGCCATTGGCTCGCTACAGACGTGCATACGCCCCTCCTCTCTCATGGGAGCCAGACCGCAGGCGGTTGTTTGTGTACGCGACGGGGCCGATTTCTGTTCCACGCAGTGGTGCGCCTGGCCCACGACGGCATGGCCAAGGCTCGGTCTTGCAGGAGAGGCGGACTGCCACGCAATGACGGGCCTGGAAACCTCGGCGTGTGCCTACGGCAAACAAGGCCCTTGGGTCGTTACACTCGGGTCGCCTTTGATAATTATAGCGACCTACATAGTAGGAGAAGCTTGTTGACACGACGCACACTAACGACGACTACGGCACCGTCTAGCGCTGCGACGACGGCTTGGGGAAAGCGACCGTTGTGGCTGCGGTGGGAGCGGCGGGAGCCTTGAGCTGTTCCTGGGGGTGTGCCTCCTGTGTGCACCCTCTGCATCCTGCGTTGTAGGGAGGTGAGGTTTGCCTGGGCAACCGTGGGTGTGACAGTACAGCAGCACTTGGCCTAGTGGGTGGCACAACGTACAAGCAGCCCCTTTGCACGCACGCCGTCAATCGGCCTGGAACGCCTGCGCCACTTCCCCGGATTCCGTCACGTGGCTTGCCTCATTCATCAGACGCTCCCTATCCGTTGGGTGCTGGGGAGGCGCGAGGCGCTAAAACGCTAGCGCAGCGCTAAAATCCAACCATGGAGTCATAGACGAGAGCGTCCGAGGGATGGGATGGCACGTGACCATGGACCGTCCATTCCTCAGCCCCAGCCGGGCCTGAACCTTCTCCTTCGGCACCCTCTGCACCCGACCTCCTCCACGCCCGGCCCTCGCGTCTTGTCGACCCTCCCCCATGGACGCCCCTGCCATCAAATTCAAAAAGCGAGGCGCCAAAGTTGCGCCTCGCAAAGCCGCGCCTCCACCACCGCACTCCGACTCCGACCCTTCCTCCGGCTCCGACGCAGAGGGCGACGACGGCCGCGTCGTGAAGCGCCGGAAAACAAACGGCAGCGCATTGAAGGTGTCGACGGCAGGCCAGCAGACGAACACGGCCATACAAGGCACAACAACCTACGAGGCCGACCGCTCCGCAGTCATCGAAGCAAGCAGCGACGCAACCCGGCAAGCGAATGGATACGACGACCCCGCCCAGGGAGCCCTGGGTGCAAAGAACCGGCTCGGAAGCACGCGCCTCAGCACAAAACCACCATCCTTCATCGACAAGAACCCCAATGCGCCGATGCGCAAAATCGGTCCGCAGAGATCCTCGACCAATGTTCGCACAACCACCCTCATCGACTACACTCCAGACGTGTGTAAGGATTACAAGAAAACCGGCTTCTGCGGCTTCGGCGACAGTTGCAAGTTCCTGCACGCCCGCGAAGACTATGCGCCGGGATGGAAGCTGGATCGGGAGTGGGAGGCTGCGTCGCGCCTGCGCACCACGAAATAGTCCTCCGCTCCCGACTCTAGACCATCAACCTCTTAATACACTTGTTTCTGTGACCTTCACTCGCTTCTGCGTCTTGTGAGCTGTGCCCTTGGCATTTGGTCGCTGTCGCCTTCAAGGTAGTGCCGGCATCATCTGCAAGCAGTCGTACAAAAGCTCCATGATGACGAAATGCAGCCACTACTTTTGCGAAGCCTACGCTCTGAGGCGATATCGAATGAGCGAGACAAGATAGAATAATACTGGGGTAACGCCAAAGCACCAGGCCTGTTCCGGTACATAGGTAGGTATCTTCAATGGTACACTATACACTATACATAGTACATTCATCATCGTGTTGTACACTCCCTGCGGCGTCCTTGGCCCTCTGTATCGGGGATTTTGATACACCATATGCTCTCAGCCAACGCCAGAGCACGGCGGCCTCATTACGATATCGCAGCGCAGGGGTCGTCAGTGCTACATCATTGTGGGAAGCAAGCAATGTGGGGACGAGGAGGTGAAGAACAGAGTAGAATTAGATTGTGGCACATGGCCTGTTCTTATGTGCTACCTCCGGTTGATCCTATTGTACAAACAAGCGCTCAATTGGCCATCGGTTGTATCAGGTTAGATGCGCATTTCTTGGTATATAAACTGCAACATGAGGAAAACTTACAGTCTGCTTGCTAGGATCCTCTGTGACATGTCCACCTTTGATCTTATCACCGTTTTCATCCTCCGCCTTGAGGGAGATGTGGCGGTCAGGGTGGGTATCACTCGAGTGCATCATATTCCTGGGTGCGGTTAGTGGGTTAGATGAGTGAGTAGAGTAGATGGTAAGAGAAAAGTAAAGGAAATGATAATTGGTCGAGGATTGAAGTGTAAAGAAGAACAGTAGACGATTTATACCTAGTTGCTCGCAGACCTAGAGGTCATATACGCAGTGACCGAGTCTCTCATCTCTTGGTCTCTCACCTCTCAAGCTCCGACCTCAGGCTCCCACATGCCCCAAGCAATGGGAATAGAGTGATTGTATAGGAGGAATTGAGTTGATTTTGTTGATGGAACATGATAGATACCTGGGTACTCGCAGGTCTCTGGAGTCACATCAGTGACTGAGTGAGTCTCTGCACTCCCGATTTCGACGGGCGATTGCAAGTTATTATATACTACAGGTGATTGTACAAGCGGGCGCAAACAACATGCAAATGCCAATCATCATTAATCATGTGTCTGCGCTCTGCTCGAATGCATGGAATTCGCTCGATGCTAGTACATCGGAGGCTGATGGTCTTACTTCCGGATCGGTCACAAGCATGAAGCTCAGAAGATCCCTCAGCTGCTTTGGAATCTCCATTTTCCGCATTTCCTCCGGCAACGGCGAGATTTCCAGCATGACTTCCTCTTCGCGACTCTCACGCTCGCTGATTTGGATTGCGGCTCTGAGCTCGTGGGTGGTAATCTGGTCGGCATTTGGAAATTTCCAATCAGGAAACAGTCGTCGAAGTTTCGCCATGCTCCAGGGCTTTGCAAGAATAGGATGAGGGGCGTCGGATGAGCCCAAGAGCTTACGCTTCATCCAGACAAGTACCATGGCAGCAATTGCCCACACCTGTGATGGACCATAGCATGACTTACCAAGGAAAACCTCTGGAGCGCGCATAGACCATGGTTGAGCGTGTATTTTAGTGTGACAAGGCCGTACTACCAGTATATTAGTAAACACATGTCTGTATTGTCGGACAGGGCGTGCTCACCGAGACCCAAATCTCCCACTTTGACCGTGAGATGATTGGTACCAAAGTTAGAAATCAGGATGTTGGCGGGTTTGAAATCTAGTGGGGCTGGTAAGCGGTCGCAGATGTTAGATTCCAAGGCGTGGCACTACACACCTGAATTGACATAGTCATGGCTGTCTAGAACAGCAGCACTAGCCAACGCCGACTTCATGGAAGCCTTGATAAGCGAGTAGATATGCATGTTGGGCTGGTACTTGACGTTTTGAAGAGTCGTGTCCAGCCATTCAAGTGCCACAGTGTTGTCGTCAATCTCGTCGTACATTTGTCGGTAGCACGCCGCCGAAGATAGACCAGGAAGGCGATAGATGCCTTTTTCGCATTTCAAATTTTTCATGGCTCTCTCATTGCCAGGAGGAGCTGCTTTGATGACGGCCCTGGGTGAGCAATATCAGTTTCATTGGATGGTGCAAGGCGGTCAGCACGGGAACGAACCATGTGGGTGCACTGGAGACCGCATCGTCGGCAAGAACCTCGGCTTTGAAAACAGTAGAGAAGTGTGACTGATCACCTTGAATAGGTTCGAGGATGCGGTATCGCCAGTGAGCGCCTGAGAGAACATGTCCAGAACTGAATAACGACATGGCCCGCGAGGTAGTGTTTCTTGAGGTGCAATTCCGCACCGAGAAAGCCGATAGACGGGAGGTGAGAAACATGGCAAGAGCTACTCAGGAAAGAGAAACAGAGCAAGCTTGCAGGCTTGACAAGATGGATGTGTGTATAGATCACGTGGAAATAGACAGGTGAAAGATGGCTCGCCTAACACTTGGCGTTAGGCAGCCATCTTCGACATTCGAGATACCACCACGCGTCAATGGACAGCATGGCGCGTCTGGAATGCAGGGTAGGATGCTATAATACGACACAAACGTACCGAAAGATAGTATCATACGACCTAAGCCCGGGGCGGAAAAGCTGTATAATAGTAGATGGATACCAATGGTCCACGGTCTAGATGAGGGGAGGAACGCACAGACATTGCGTATCTACAGAGGACTATGTACCATAGTATGGACCTACTGCTATGGTATGTAGGTGTATTGGGGCTACCAATATCTCGACTCTGTCCAAGTCGCTTAGCTACAAAGCAATGTGTTGTATGTATCTACATAGTATGTACATCACGCCAAGAATGCACTGAACCATTTCGGCCTCGGCAACCCTATGGCGCTTGCGAGCTAGGAAGAACTGTTTGTTCCCGCAGTCAAAGACGCTCCGCCCTCTCGATGCTGGGAAGAAACTGTCGCGTTGTGTCATGGCATGCTATGCTAGGCATACTGCATCTGAGAGTTCAAGGCCAATAAGGTTGTCCATGTAGCATACGAGGTAGGTGGATTATCTATCTACCCAGGTCCTACATGACAAAGAGGGGTTTTGGATACTTGCGTCCCACGCTACTAGCGAGATCAAGTGGGGGCAATTTGAGTCCTGAGCGGGTATGCTATCTCTAGATTCTCTCTAGAGTATCCATCTACCAACATGTACCATGTATGGCTAGAGAAGAGGGGCACGCCAGGTTAGAGGGTGAGGCAGAGACCGTCCCTCCTCCTCCTCCTCCTCCTCCTCCTGGCTCGTGACTGTCCTTTTGCCGTCCTTCTCTGCCGTCTCCTTGCCGCCACCCTGCAAGCCCTTCACACTTCCTTTTCGCACGCATGCAGGCTCCGTTGTTGCTGTCCGCGTGAGGTGCTCTGTTTGCACGCGTTGGACCTGTGACCTCGAGCGCTGGCCAATCGCGACGTCGCTCCGCATGCGTCTGTTGCGACACCAGGTAGAGTACGACCGGCCATGGACGCTGGCCGCGTCGTGCAGGCCCGATGACGGCGTGAGTCACTGACTGACGGTTGCCCAGCTGTTGCGCACTGCCTGGCCGACGCTCCGGTTCGATCCGACCGCAGACGCAGACGTAGACGTGGACGTAGACAGACACATGGTCCTGCTCCGCGACCCGAGCCTGGCCGAGGTCCCAGACCTGCCGCGCCATGTCTTGACTGCCGTGGCCCGCAGCGTCGAGGAGCGCCGACAGCAGCTGGAGCGCGACATCGAAGACTACATCCGGCGCAAGCAAGAGGCCCTGCGCTGCCATGAGCAAGAGGTGCCTGCCCTCCTCTCCCGACCCTCCCCCGGCCCTGCACTACCCGTATACCACCACCCTGCCATTGACTACACTGCCGCATACTCTACTGCCGTAGAATACGACACTGCCATATACTACACTACCGTATACAACACCATCGTATACTGCCTGCCCTACCCTACCCTTCGCCATCGCCGCCCCTTGTGCGCAGTCCAGCGTGCTGACCTGGGCCCAGCTCATAGCACATTACCGCTCCATGGCCTCGACCGACTCTGCCGCACCCTCGCCCTCGCCCTCGCCCTCGTCCTCGCCCGCTTCCACAGTGCCGCAGCAAAAGACGAAGCGCCCCAAGCACACGCGCGTCCACAAGCGTGAAAAGGAGCTCTACGGTCTCGTCACACCCGTCTTCCTGCCGCTACTCGACGCCCGCCAAACACCCCACGATCCCTCGAGCGAAAAACAGCCGGCGCCCACCGACCCAGACGCCGCCCTACCATCCAGACCTGCCGAAAAATCCAAAGACACACGCAAGTCGCGCAAAGAGCCCTGCGACTCACACTCCACCGCGGCCGACGCCGACGCTGATGCCGACGCCCTCAAGAAGGTCAGGCGATCCGTCGTCAGCAAGTCGTCGTTGCGCCACAAGGACTCGCCCCGCCAACGCCGCAACAAACGCGTCAGCCTCATTATCGACGGCCAGACGGTCCTCCCCGCCGACACCGTCATCGAGCCCACGCTTGCCTCGCCCACCAGCGAAGCCACCTCGACCTCCACCTCGACCGCCTCGCTCGACGACCTCATTGACCCGCGCCTCACCCGCCCCAGTCCGTCTACTCAACTTTCACAGAACCACGCAGTGCATCACAGTCTGCCACTGACAACCGCACGGTTCAGCCATAGCCATAATCTTACACACAGCCATCATCCTACACCCGCCAAAACCCTCCCACGAACAAAACCAGCTATCCCATCAGCTGCACTTCCAGCAACTGCAGCCCCAAACCCGACGTTCGCCCCAATCATGTCTTCCCCACCAAGACCCCCGGCCCGCTCCCCCACCATGTCATTGGGCGCCCCGCAAAGTGTAACGCGCACGTTCCTCGATCCCCCGCCCTTACCCGTACACCCCCCTTCGCCGCCCACCACCAATACC
>Ga0182211_1000707_pt1 | contig 10130 bp, 8 predicted proteins | sample G5R1MG_20_FD_129660 | JGI IMG/M metagenome (GOLD analysis project Ga0182211, IMG submission 129660) | Switchgrass phyllosphere microbial communities from Michigan, USA - G5R2_MAIN_03OCT2016_LD1 MG | ecosystem: Host-associated > Plants > Phyllosphere > Phylloplane/Leaf | place: USA: Michigan... | reverse complement strand
TAGTTACTAATATAGTTACTAATATAGCTACTAATATAGCTACTAATATAGCTACTAATATATATACCGGCGCCCTAACTATAGCTATATTTATATCCCTAGCTAATAAAGGATCCTTATATAAACTACGCCTATAGTCCCTTATCTATAAGGTTGCTATATAGGTATATAGTTACCCTATTTAGTAGTATATAGTTATAGCTATTACTAGCAGTAATAGTTATATAACCGGCGTATATCGCGCCCTATAATACACCGCACCTATCGCCCTTATAGCTACTTATACCTATACTAGTCGCTTATATAAATTTAAGCGTATAGTAGAGTAAGGATACTTATAATTTTAGGTAAAGTTAGCTAAGCTGCGCTAGTAGATATACTATACAATTATTTCTATATAAGGGGTAGATAGTTAAGTAATATAGTTAAATTTTCGTAACTCTAAATTTAACACCGCGTATAATATATAATAGTTAACCAAAAAATATAGATATAATACCTTATTAGTATAGTACGGTACTAGATATACTATATACAGTACTAATTTGTTAGTGCGGCGATGGCGCGCGCACCGTCGCACACTAATGTATACTAACGCTTGTCGACACGCCAGGTAACAGTTGTCGACACGCCGTTTAACTTTTGCCGAGCGAACTGCGTGCTAACTACCTACTCTGTAGTAGTACAGTACATCGTACTGTAGTAGCCGTGCCGGCAAGCGCAGGGTTTGCCTGGCCTCTCCTTTGCAGCCACGGCGCTCGGCGCAGACACAGGCGCAGGCGACACAGCCTCTGGTGTTGACGATATTCGCCCTCCTTGGACGTTGGCGACGTCGGCGACGTCGTACTCTCTACCCTGATTGTTTGATCTCCACGATTCGTACCGTTGAAACATAGCAGCCTTTGTAGTTAGAGGGCCGACCTTCTCGTCACCATCACCCCCAACATGAAACAGCCGATCGACCTATTTCCCATGGGACCGACCATGCTGTCTTCGGCCTCACTACCCCGCGTCCCTCACACATGTCCCTAGGTAGGTGCGCTCTCTCTTTCACCGTCCAGATACGCTCTTTGCGGGGCAATCTTCATGCGACCCACCTACAGAGTTCTACCTACCTAGCTGCCCCCATCAGCTCCCACCGTTGTCAACCCGTGTCAGACGAGGCGGCCGATGAGTCCGCGGAACGAGGAAGCAGCGAAGCCGGCCCGGAGCGTCAACGCAGTCAACCGTCAGCCTCTCCTTTCCTCGAGAGCCACGACCGTTTTCCAATCTCACTCCGATCCACCCCCCGCTTGGCCAAGCTTACGCACGACGACATGCACGTCCCGAAGCTGACTCGTATCCCCTGTTATGCTGGCGTGTGTTGCGGAACTCGGCGTGAAAACAGTCGGGAGATACGACATGAGCCCGAAATACTCGTAGAGAGGGCCAACAGCATTGGCTTCTTCGTACATATTACATAAGTCAGGTACAGGATCGATAAATGCACGACTTTATCCCAACTTGCCTTGCTCAACAAGTGCGTGCAGCGCAGGCGTCATCTTCTGTCACGGTAGGTAACGCCGTGTGGTTGTCATTGATCTACAAGCCTCGCAAATCAGACCCCTCATACATCAGGCCCAGGCCGTAGCATCTGTCGCAAGAGCTGTCATGACCCGGCCGAGTCAAGTGCTTGTTCACCGTCGCTTGGCTACCCTCAAACCGTCAAGAACGGGGTGGTTAGGGTATTGTATGAAGGTGCCCGTCCAAAACCTCGTCGTCGACTGGGCCAGTCGTGAGGTTCCCGTTATTGCCTCTAACCCAAACAGGACACAGTGCGGACGCTTCCTTCGCCTTCGCACTGTGGGGTAAAGCTTTCGCCATGGCCAAAAGGACCCCCCCCCTCCCCCAAAGGCGGCACGAGGTACCGAAAATCCCTCCTAGTTCATCCGCAATCATGTAATGGACTTGTCGCCCGCCGTGGCCATGGACGCTCGGTCTGCACGTCTACAAGGACGATAAATGCACTTGTGATCAAAAACAAAATATCTCACGCTTACCCCCTATGCATAGTGCATACAAATGGGCAATGTCCTAGCCATTGAATTTGCTATGGAATAGGCTACCCCCCCTAGCTGTTCGAGTCGGTAGATCATTTCCACCGCCTATCAAGGTAAATAGCAGGGAAGTTGTTTATTTTGATGCACGCCCGAGGGATTTCGCTAGCGATTTAGGCACTTCTTCTGTACCTGGGGCGTTGGGCACGTACGGTAGATAGCGGAACCAAAGCGATTGATTTCGGTTCATCCTGGCTGTATAAGAGAGATACTCTGTCTCTCTCCTTCTTTCTCTCGGGTCGGGAATACGGCTTCCACTGGCTGATTGCAGTATCGACTGCGGATGATTGATTACCCTGGGCCCAAAAACAACTCCATGTCAGCCCATGCAAGCTTTTTGCCAATCTAGGATTTAACCCAACACGTAGGATCCGCCTCCCAGCCGCTGCTGTCCAGTCGGAGGAGCGCATACCCAAGTCCGCCGGGCTACTATGTACACAGCGGCTAACGTACAACAGGAAAACGCGCCAGACACGACCGTTGTGGTTCGACGCCTCTCCCACAAATATGACAGCCACCCGCTGCAGGGCCTTGCATGTTCGCATTTGAGTTACGGCTATGTTCTAGGTGGGCAGGCAGTCCATCCACTGTACCTACCTAGGCACCTAGTACGAAAGGAACCATGACCCCAAGCCATTATCCTCCAAAAAAAAAGCAATTCCTCTCGCGTGAAAACCAACCCGTTTTTTCAACGTCCGCTCCACCCTTTCTCAATCCCCGCATGCCTTTTTCCATCTTTCCCATCCCGTAGCTAGCCAACTACGCCCATTTCCATCCAGCCTAGCCCGACACACACACACACACACACGTGCTTTTGGCCCGAAGGAGGAGTGAGATTAGCGTCATGGTAGATACGATGGAGCTCCCTACTACGTACATGGTACATTTTTCAGCTCCACTTCCCCTCTTGGCGAGAAGAAGAGAAAGAAAAAAAAATACCGAGTGAAAACACGAACTGGCTTCGTATTTCCACAGTCAGTCTTACTACGTACATACATCGTACAGACCTACTGGTTGCATATCCACCAAGAAAAGAACTTGCACAGCTGCACAGCAGTCCCCCAATCATGTCCCCCCCCCCTTCCCCCGCTCTGCATCGCTGTAGTGTTTTATTTTTATTTTTATTTTTTTGCCTTTTACCACCCATTTACCGTCTACGCGGAGTAGATACGTATGTAACGTATGTAGTAGGTATGTACGTCGTAGGCTGGCTGCCAAATCGGCACCATGTTCTTTGCCGTCAGCTAGCACGCCCGACCCGAGCTGACAAGCCCGCGTCCGGAAATCACCCCCAACCGCTGCACCTTGAGCAGGGTGGGCTGCTGCTGTGCGAGCCCCATGCCGTGGCGAATATGCACCGTCGACGCCGAAGCACAATCCATCGCGGTGTTCGCGACAAGGTCGACCCAAAAAGTGGGCACCGCTTGTTAAAACCACGCGTTTTTGTTGGGTTGTGGAGAAGGGGGCCGAGGAGAATCCTGACGCAAGGAATCACATGGAAATTGTCATTTCTACGCGCCGCCGTACCACGTTCAATGGACCCGAGGAGAACTTTTTTCACCCTCTCGGAGCTAGGCAGCATCGATTCTCTCTTTTTTTTTGTACCAAGGTGGGTGTGATTTGATACCTACTACCTAGGTACCTACCATTTCCCTGGCCCACAAGGTCATTCATGCCTTGTCCCAGCACGCCTTGTCCTGGCAATGGAATGGCCGCTCAGTTGCTGACGAGTCCAAGTACTTAACTACTTACGGTACATGCATACCTAGTGGTGAGCGGTTCTATCCTTGAGCAACGCTGTCAAGTCCCCACGGCACATGCACTGTCATCAGGCGTCCGATTGCAGTAGCGGAACGGCGCGGGACGTGCATGTACGTTCCAGCAGGAACAGTGACAACCGACATATCGCTTCTTGGGCACAAATGCTTGCGCTGCCGTGTCGTCGCGGGCCTTCGCAACTCGCCCTTGGGCCTGGTGAGTTGTTGCATCGGGCACAATGCCAAATGTCACCGTAGCCTCTACAGTAAATCCTGGTCCTCGGAATCAGCTACCATGTCTGGGAGCCGCGGTGTACCTGCATCGTGACATACCAAACTTGTCTGTACTCGCGCGATGAGCACGTTGCACCAAGGCTGCATGCAGGAAGATGAAAAATCGTCGCACAGCGACAGCGTGTTGTGTTGCATGGATATCGCTGGTACAACATGTGCTACAAGAACCAGCACATACGTACCTCTCCCCATGGTTCCACACCCTCAGCTCCGCTACTGTAACGCTGTTTTTGATTCTCACGAAGTATCGTTGTCTCGGTCGCCAACAACCGGTTGATGGTAGACAAAGGCGCAGCGACTCGGCCTGCCAGGAAAAGCGCTGTTCTTCGTGTAGGGCTCGACCGTTTTTGCAGTACAACTGTATAACCACGCAACACGAGCTTACGCATCCAATGCCCGGTAAATTATGTGTGGTTCAAGTAGTGTAATGGTGACAGAGCAAGCTTATACTGCGGCTGTCGCCTCCACGAGCTGAGCATACTGCGTACGATGCATTTCGGAACTGTTTGTTGGCATTGAACGAGTGGTTAAAATCTCTCTGCCACTGTACGAACTCACTGTCTAGTGTAACAATTGGTCGCTTTCATTGCACCGGCGCCTATTTTCGGATGACACAGGTTGTCGTTTGGCCTGCGGGTGTATGCAAGTCGTCGAATACGGGCCCTGGAGACACGTCGCATCTGATGATGCTAAAGAAAGAATCGTGAAGAGTCTATTGACTGCAGTCTGTAGATGGTTTCGCGGCCGGCTAGGGCAGATCAGTAGCGTGGTCAGGCCTGCTCTTGGTTTCGCGCAAAAGACATGAGATGCAGGTGCAGGTGAGGCAGCGATACTGGACGACGTTATCCACGGGTCCTTGCTGTACAGGATAGGAGGCTGCAGACGTGTGCTCTATGGCAATGTGTGGTATTTCATATCTACAGCTCTTCCCGTGTGACAGCCGAATCAAGCGGTATGCCCTTGATGTCCCAGCCCTCGACGACGCTCAATGGCCCCCGTCTTCGTGGTGTGCATGTTCATCCTTCCAAAGGAACTGCTCGGCGGCGAGGTAGCCAGCGAATGCGACGGTGGCAATGCCGAGGCCAGGGAAGGAGCCCTTGAAGCGATTGAAGCGGGTGAAGGGACCTGTGTAGCGCCATTGCTCGCTACCGGCGTCAGTAGGAGACAGGGACAGGCCATGGTATAGTATGGGCGTACTATCGTGCCCATGGATCGCCCTGGGTACCTCTTCGCGAGGCTGCGGCGAACTTGCTGGGGTCAAAGCCGGTGATTGAGGGGCGCGGTGCCATGGCGGGAGCTGCAGCAGTCAGCGGGAGCTTGCGGGGCAATCAGAGGCCATAGAGGCCGCAAAGGCCACTGGCTGGGCGTTGGAGAGACACGACGTACTTTGGGAGCCTTGGTAAGCGGCCAGTCGTGGGGAGGCGCGGCAGATGCTGCGAGTATAGGCACGGGCACATGGAGTTCGGGCGGGCGCGCAATGGCTTGGCACCGACAAGGCTCCCCACCAACTTAGCACCAGCCCGCAGCACGGCATTCGACACCGACACGCGCCATTCACACCCGACACTCGCCCGCTACCACGCCCTCGCTGCCCACTCCCACCAATCGCTATCCGTACGCGCGTCTCTCACATTACTTATTTATTGCACGAGATTTGATCTGCCTACCGTGCACCGCATCCTCGCCGGCGCAGCGACCTCGGCGCTCGCAATGCCGCCCCACGGAGGCCGTTTTCCCGGCCACAACCTCTCCAACCCTTTCGCACACCTTTCAGGGCCAATGCCACAGCAGCAGCAGCAGCAGCAACAGCAGCAGCAACAGCAACAGCAACAGCAACAGCAACAGCAACAGCAACAGCAACAGCAGCAACAACAGCCGCTGCACCAGCAACACCCCCCGAGCATGCCGCATTCAGGCTTTGGCGGAGCGACAGCGGGTCACAACATCGGCCTCTTCAGCCAGCCACAGGGTGGGTTCCAGTCAAATGCAGGCCTCGGTGGGGGGCTCGGCGGCGCGGGGCTAGGTGCCGCAGCCGTGCTGGGAGGCGGAGGTGGAGGCACAGGGCTGGATGGCCACGAGGCGCGCATGCGATTTGCCCACGGCGCCCAACTGCAGGAAAATGCAGTGCGCGGGCAAGACGGCTCTAAGGGCGTCGCTGGTCAGCGCATTCGTGACGTCTGGCGGGGAAACCTGCATCACGAGATGGATATGCTGCGCTCGCTCGTCTCCCAATATCCTTATATCAGTATGGTCAGTAGCGCCCCCTCGCCTGTAACCGCAGAACCCTCGATGGTCTATTGGCGCCGTGTCTGATATATGTGCCAAGTGTCCGATTCATGCGGGCCGGGGCTTTTCCATCGACGCGGTAGCTTACTATCTTCCTCTCCGGCCTTTCATTTGCATGGAGCTCACGCTGCATACAGGATACCGAGTTCCCTGGAGTCGTTGCGCGCCCAATAGGCGATTTCAATTCGAAAGCTTCCTACCACTACCAAACTGTGCGGTGCAATGTCGATCTTTTGAAGATAATACAACTTGGTGTCACTCTCTTCTCCATACAGGGCGAGATACCGCCACCGCGTCTAGATATATCAACATTAAGCTACCAGCCAAAGTCGTTACAGCGCTACGCAAACAACATCGTCGTCTGCCCATGCACATGGACCTTCAATTTCCAGTTCTCCCTCGAGGAAGATATGTACAATGAAGAGTCGATACAGATGCTCAAGAAGTCTGGCGCCGACTTTGAGAAACACAACACCCAAGGCATCGACCCACAAGAGTTTGGCTCGCTGCTCATAACATCGGGTATGACGCTGACCGACGACGTCAATTGGATATCGTTCCACTCGGGCTACGACTTCGCTTATTTGGTGAAGATGCTGAGTGCCAAACCATTACCCGAGGACGAGGACTCGTACAGAAAACTCGTCGAGATTTTCTTCCCGCGGCTGCTCGATGTCAAGTATCTCTGGCGACATGCTAACAACATGGTACGGCGTGGGGTTATAGGCTCCACGGCAACCAACATCCTCAACAATTTGGGTACCAAATCGGGACTGCAGGATCTGGCTGACGAGCTCGGTTGCCAACGTGTGGGCAATTCTCACACCGCTGGCTCCGATGCATGGCTCACAGGCACCGTATTTTGGGACATGAGGAAAAAGATATTTGACGGCAATGTCCCTGACGAGATGAACGGCCAAATGTGGGGGCTTACCGGCGTCGGCCCTCCAGCAAGCGCCACAGCGCAAGCCGCTGTACTGGCAGCACAAGGCGCGCAGACGCTGACTGGATTCCAAGGGCTGAATGGGAGGTTTGAGTTCCACCCTGGCCAAGCGCGGCATGGTGATGGACCCAGTACACCAACAAATCATCCAGCAGGTCTTGCGTCAACGCCAGGGCCCCCGCAAGGGGGTATGATGACTCCGGGAACGTATGGGGGTTATGGCGGCAAGTAGCATGGTCTGCCTGACATGCATGCTGAAAGTCGTGTAGCATCGCAGGAAAGTCTTATAACATCAGATACCCATGTAATCGATTTCTCTCGGCGAAAACAGACCCCTTCAAATTCTGAGCTGCGGTATCCGCATTCTTCATTTGGCGCTCATCCACGTTTTCCTCGGTGTCCTTGGCCTGTGATGCATCATTCACTCCAGCAATTCGATCGGGCTGCTCTTGCTTAGCCAGCAAGGTCGATAGACGTGCCGCAGCCTTTTCAAAGGCGACCTGGAACGTGGAATGCATCACTGCCTCTTCATCAACGGACAAGACAAACTGCTCTTGTCCCATTAGGTACGCATGAGCCGCGTGTACAGCAACCTTGGCCTACGCTTCCTAGACCGCCGTGGAGTGGGCCTGTCGAAACGAGAGGTGCACATTAATCGGCAACGTAGCACTGTCTTACAAGCTGGTTACTTTGAGGAGTTTTCAATAACTGCGGCTGTTATTTTCTCACTTTGTTTTTTCCTATTTCTTCTTCTTCACCAGTCTGTTTATGTTCTCATACAGCTCACTCTCTGGGTTGAGATACTCTTTGTATGGTTTCCCGTTTTTCGCGGCGTTCACCACGGGTCTCATGGCGAGGTTGTTCCAGAAGTGAAAACTCAGAGAGCAGTGTCGTTCTGGTGATGCCAGGGTGCAAACAGGAGAAGTAATTCATGTTTTGGGGGTTCGAAAATTCAACACGAGCTCTAAGAATAGGCCTGCCTTGTGTGCGCTGTGTCTCTCTCTCTTACTCTCACACACACAGTAAAAATTAAATCTATGAAACTCGAGTCTACATATTGAATCGTGTACGTTTCTTCTCCATCCTGCCTTTCCATTGCCATTCTTGCCCGCTTTTGAACTGGATGCCACGATCTATGCGTCGAAGTTTAAGCGTCATGCGGGGCCTAGATTGGATGCGTTAGCAGCGTCGCTTGTGATGGACAGGATTTCCATGTCATCGACTTACCCAATCTCCTGCATGCCCACCTTGACATCCTCGACGCCCTGTAAAGGCTTCCCGTCGTTACCCATGATGGGCTTCTCACTCTCCCGCTTGTCACGGAAGACGTAGCGGTGGCGGCGAAGGAAGATGTAATCGCGTTGATTGTGCAGTGTCAGGACCTGCCGGCCCTCGAGCTCGGGCGTCGCTGGGAACAAGCCCTTGAAGAGATGTGCGGTGAGGATACCGAGCGGTGTTTTGAAATTGTTCAGAATTAGTTCGGGGTAGTGACCTGTGTCGTTTGCGTGGCGGGGCAGCTTCTTGCCTTCGATCCAGTTGGTGACGCTGAAGTGGAAGTGCGGTCCGTTGGGGAGGTGGATGACGTCGAGCCCGTCTGGCTTCTTCTCATGTGCGGCCTGCATCAGCACGACGAGCGCCGTGTATTCGCGTGCAGCAGCAAACTGTGCAATCTCGCGGACCGAGTACTTGTGCGCGTGGAAGTTTGCGGTGCGGCGAATGTAGGTGCTGTTTGGGAATAGCGAGGTAAGGATGTCGGCTTCCTTGTGCAGGGTGGAGTTTATGGAGGTCGTGACGAGAATCTTGGGCTCGGGTTGGGTTTCGAAGAGTTGAGGAAATTTTTGTTTGAGGAATTCGGGGGAGAGTTCTAGGTTGGTGGCTGTCGAGGCTGTGGGGCTTGTGTCGCGTTTGCGGGGGCCGGCCTTGCCTTTGGCTTGTCTTGAGAGCGCTGAGTCGGTATCTTCGTCTGAGTCGCGCTGGGAGTCGTCCGAATCGAGTTCAGAATCGGAGTCGGAGTCTAGCATGCTGTCGGCTTCGTCGTCATCATCGTCATCGTCGTCTACGTTGTCGTCGGATGTGTGTGACTTCTCTGCCTTCTTGAGCCTGGCCAGCACACCTTCTTCCTTGCTATCGTCGCCCTGTTGCTCGGCTTCCTCCTGCTCCATCTTCCTCCTCTTGGCTAGCCGTTCTACGTCGACCGCCCAGCCCAGCGCATCCTCCTCGTCGCCCACGGGTTCGTCGTCCCACACCCGCTTACTGTCGATGGTGACAGGCACATTGCGGGCATGGCGTGCTTCTCGTAGCGAGGGGTCCTTTTGCTCCTCGCGCTTGCGACGGTGTCGAAGATCTCGCTTGTCGGCTTCGCGAGCCTTTTTGATGGACAGGAAGGCGGCTTGGCGGCGCAGTTTGTTTTTGGGCTTGGAGCCAGTGGGCGCACTGGGGGTGAATGCCATGCTGAATGGTATGTCGGACAGTCAGCACACGTTGGTGGGCAGCACGTGTGGTTGGGCTGGGAGAGCGGTGGTGCCGCGAACTTTTCGGTGGAGCACGGCGCTTTCTGGCGCCGACCAGCAGTGCGAACTCTTGGCGCGACGGCGATGATAGAAGTGAAGGAGTCGCGCATGGGACCATTGTCCTATCCAAAGTTCTCTTATTCGCTCTCTCCGCGCTCTTCTCTCCTCGTATCTGAGGCGACTATCCGCGCATGCGCCCGCTGCTGTCGTGGGCGCGTACCACCTGTCGACGTGTCTCTGCGTG
>Ga0182211_1000706_pt1 | contig 10131 bp, 8 predicted proteins | sample G5R1MG_20_FD_129660 | JGI IMG/M metagenome (GOLD analysis project Ga0182211, IMG submission 129660) | Switchgrass phyllosphere microbial communities from Michigan, USA - G5R2_MAIN_03OCT2016_LD1 MG | ecosystem: Host-associated > Plants > Phyllosphere > Phylloplane/Leaf | place: USA: Michigan... | reverse complement strand
CTCCTTGGTCTTCTTCCCTTTCTCCTTGGTCTTCTCCCCTTTCTCCTTGGTCTTCTTCCCTTTCTCCTTGGTCTTCTTCCCTTTCTCCTTGGTCTTCTTCCCTTTCTCCTTGGTCTTCTCCATGGACCAGGGAGAGAGCCAAGGGAAGACAAGGAGGACTTGGACATGTTGATGGTTCGTTCGAAGACATGCCAAAAACAACGCTAGAAAGAAACGAATGAAAAAACCAAAGAAAAAAAAACGTAAAGAAGAAGAAAAACTCCCGCTACGCCACTTCGTTGAGCGCGTGCCTGTTGGCTGCCGAGAGGAGAGGACGCTAGTGAAATGGGCAATCCATCGTCATCCTTTCCACAGACGTGTCGGTCGGTGCAGCGTGAGCAAGACCTGCCTGTCCCAAGTGTACATCGTACCCTGTTTCTCGTTGTGCCCGCTTACCCGCAGCATCGTGCTGCAGGTAAGACGAACGCTGCGCCTGACATGGCAGTGATGGCCAGCAGCAAAAGGACGAGTGTCACGGCTTCTGGAACCCAATGGTGGAAGGGGGCCGGATCTGCTACGCGAGCAGCTATCTTGTCGGTGCTGGGTGCCGTGCGCGGTACAACGTGACATGGCTGTCTGCTGTCGCTTACTGCCCAAGAACGGTACGCATGGGTTGGGCCAAAGAAAGCTATGTGTCCATACATACATAGTAGGTAGTACTATAGCACCATAGGAAACCTGTGCTTACGATCGGGATCCGTGTACGCGATGAGCCAGATCTCGAATCGGCCAGGGATGCGGTTGCAGGGGCCCTCTTGCTCCTGTCCGTCCTTCCCATGGTGCTGTCCTGGCCATGGTGCCTGCATGCCACCAATGGCCCCCGGGAACGTTTCGGATGCAAGATGGACGCAAGACATGACGAGCCACGTCCACGTCCATGTACACTTGGAAAGGCGTGCCGAGAGGTCGAGCCGAGCCATTCGAGCGAGATCCCGATACGCGTCCTCTCAGCAGCCACGTTGGGACATGGTGGGGGCCATGTCGTTCACGTCGGTCATGGGGGCCTGTGGGTGCGGAGAAGTCGGTCGGTTAGCCGCCAAACCGCAGCTTTTTTCCTTGCATCCAGCCGTCAATCAATAAAGGTTCGATAGTGCCATGGAAAAGCTAGCCTGCAAACCACCCCGTCGGAACCGACGTTGGTGAAGCGAAACGTTTTGGATCCATCGTCCTCGCCGTCTGCAGGCGGCCCAATGCGCGCCGCTCCACCACGGCCGCTTCTGCGTGGTGCTTTCGTGCCCATCCAGCAGCCTCGCCACGCCACGCATGGCATTTGGTTTTCGTATGCGTGCGAACAGGCGGGCGGCAACCTGCCCTAGCGAGTCTGTCCGAATTCGTGCTTCCTCCAGTGTAGCCTAGCCAGGGCTCCCCTGGCGAAGCGCGAGACCGTCTCGGTTCGGCCAATTGACTCACGCGCCGTGGTCCGCTTTCGTTGTGGTAGGGTGGAATCTTCCGCAGCCATGGCGATAGCTCTATACATAGCACAGGCGTACCTCACCCACCCTGTATGTACGGTGCACCTGTTTCCACGATCCGGCGCCCTCTCGTGCGCATGCTCTGACGACATGCAGACCGTACGGCTACGTGGGTGGGTAGGCATGCAAGTCGGCCGCTGGATTGCTTTGGGGACGGCAGACGGACGGACGGCTGGTGGCTGGTGGCCGCGGTTGCACGGTGTGACGATGCACTAGACTAGGAGGCTGGTAGAGGTAAGTACATACATATATAGTAGTACTATGGTAAGTACATATACGTACATAGTACATAGGTACCTACTATGGTAGATAGCTATCTCGCTCGCAGGGGGGGATAGGTCCGAAGGGGGGATTCACTTATCAAGTCAAGCGGCCCAATGTCCCGCGTGTTGTGCAGGGAGTGTGTGCATACGATGGCCGGCCTCGATAGACTCGCCATGGCTTGACAGGGTAGTAGGTGCCATGGTGGCGAGCGATGTGCACCCTCGGGGTAGAGGTGCTGGGTGGATGGAGAGTAGGCCGGTAGGTACAGTACGGTGGCCAGGTAGGCAGTGGCTCGTCGTGGAGAGCAAGGAGGACGACCCGAGGCGGCTGGCAAGTACCGATGTAGCGGCGAGACGGATGCGGATGGCGTTGCAGATGCAGAGGCAGCGTGGGCGGGCTCGGCTACATCTCGATTGCATGCCACGACGAGAATTCGCGCCGTGCGGGCGGGCGGTGCCTCTTGCGGCTTGGGCGCCGCTCGCCTCGTGTGCGTGGCGCGTCCATTGGCGCGGAGGAGGCTCGCGATGGAGGCGATGCACACCCCCCGTCGTAACGGCTGTGGATCGGACGAGGGGCGGCCCATTGGCTGGCGGAGCCCAGTCCGTTCGTTCATGGCCCATCATGGCCCGGCATGGCTGTGTGTCGTCCCGTCGTGGCAGCAGCAGCAGGGGGCGGTGGCCCTCGATCCGGCCGTGGTGGGTGCGGTGGGTGCGGTGGGTGCGGTGGGTGCGAGCGGCACGGCGAGTCCCTACCCAGCGAGCAGCACTACGACGACGACAACCCTCGATCCGATCGCATCGCCTGCCCTGCCGCCATTCGCCTCGCCCGCGCCCACCACACCATGCCGGCCCGCCTAACGTAAGTCGAGCAGGAGAGCCATCGCATCCTCCTGGGGAGCGCACATCACGCGACCGACGGCTGCGCCTGCGTTACACCGGTCTGACCCTCTCACAACCCCATCCGCCCTCGTCCACGCCCCACCCTTCCGCCCAAGAACCGCCGTGCAAGAGAAGGATCGGGGAATCGTTCGTGTGGTGTTTCGGCCGTAGCCACCCACGACACTACGTCAGCCACCGCCGCCGGGAACCGCAACGACGACAGCACCGCCCACCCCCCAAACCCGCTCGCACCCTCTCCACCACTTGCCCGCGCAACCGGCCGCCAACCGTGGCTTCGCTTGGCCGCTTTGGCCAAGGAAGGAGCGACCCAGCCGTGGACGAAGAAGCCGTATAGCAATCCACCATCACCACTGCCACCACTACCACCACTACCACCACTACCACTACCACCACCCATGCTCCCTGTCACGGCCATGGATCCGTTGGATGCCAGCGGCAGGCAAAAGTCCGTCTCCGCCTCCACCGCCGGTACCGCGTCCATGCTAATTGTTCCTGGCAGCGTCGGTCTTCCTTCCATCAACCACCTCGACGTAGACAGAGTCAAGCGGGATGCCAACGGCTTCCCCCCCAAGCAGCAGCCCATGGCGACGACGCCTATGTCCCCTTCCTTGCATCACTACGCCGCTCACGCCGCTCCGTCTCATCGGCATGGCATTCACCAACCACCCCCCGCTAGCGCAGCACCCGCTTCGCTTGCCGGCTTGTTGTCACCACCCGAACCACGGAGCATAGCTAGAGAGGAGAAAGAGCCGCTGCATCCGTCTGCCCTCCGCCACTCACTACCCTCCATCCACGAGGCGCTGGGACCCGAACAGCCACCATCCTATCCTTCCACAGTGCCCCCACCCTCTTCCCTCGTGCCTACACCCGCGCCTCCCCACCAGGGCTCCACCTCCGTCGCCGCTTCGCCAGCAGACCACCGACCCAGCCATTTCCCACCGGTTCTCTATTCCAGCCAAGCGTCGTCCAACCCCTTCTCACGCCCACGCAGCCCCTACCTAGGTACCTCTGCGCCTCAAGGACAGGTTACCGCACCGCCTCCTCCTCCACCACCACCACCACCACCGGCGCCGCCGGCTCCTGTTCCCCACCCCCAAAACGACCCTGCACCCCACCCATCCTTTTCTGATTCACGCCCGTCGTATTCAACGCCTCAACAGAAGCCCAAACTCCCGACGCTGCATCCATTGAACACTTCACAGTCGCCTTCGCTTGCTGCTACTCGACTGAACACTTCGTCGTACGCTTCCTATCCTCCGCCCTCGTCTCACTACGAAATTCCCGCACCTCAACCCGCGAATTCCATGACGCAGCGGTATCCTTATGCCCAGTATCCTCCACATTGTCCCCAATCCGCACCGTCAGCGAGTGCGCCCAATCCTACCTACCCACCATCAGCGTCGACCTATTCGGCCCCGCCTCGGTATCCACCGCCGGTATGGAGAGAGGCGAATTCGGAGATGGCGCATCTCGAGGAGAAGAAGATTAACCGCTCAAGTCTAGCACCCTACGGAGAGTCGGTCAAGCGTCATCTGGAAAGCTTCGATCTCGAGGCATCTCTTAACGAGGCAAGTTCAAAGCTCTTGCTGCGTGAAGGTTGGCTAATGGCTCTAGATGGCTGACGGCTCTGGCCATATCGCCGAGTTTTCCAAGGCATACCGACAACGCGCACACGAAAACCAGCGGATTGGCATGACACCACAGTCAATGCCACGGCTTGACGAAGTAGATGAAATGCTCAAACAGAGTGAAAGGATCCAGATGTCTCTCCAGCGCATGCGAGACGTCGTCGTTAGCCACCAACAAGCAAGCCTTGTGGAAACGCCCCAAGATGCCCGCTATCGATCCATGACTGGATACGATCCCGACAGTGCCAGCAGTTACGGTGACGACAACAAGGGCACCAATGGCTTTGCCAACGGCGATAGCAAGACCCGGAAGCGAGGAGTAAGCAGGTACCTTGGTTTAGCCACCCAATCCAACTAATCTTGTTCGCAGCGTGCTGCGCCACCGGGGCGATGCCACAGTTGCAACCGCGCTGAAACGCCAGAGTGGCGGAGGGGTCCCGACGGTGCCAGAACACTGTGCAATGCTTGCGGCTTGCGTGAGTGGCAGACGTTTCTCCTCGTGCCTGTTCCCCGACTAACTTGCGTGGTTAGATTATGCTAAATTAACCCGAAAAATGGGCGGCAAACAGGCCATGACAAGCTCAGCCCTCCGGCCCAAGTCGCTTGATCACAGTTCGCCACCAATGTAATCGTACCCTGCTGGGATGTTTTCCGATTTCAACCTTGTTTTCCTTCCTGGCGTGCTATGAAGTCATGCCTCAGCCTGTCTGCTCACGACAGTACTTGGGAGGGGTACCCATCGTCAAATGACCGGATGCCACCCAATCTCCCGGGCTGCTTTCGTGTTTCGCACGCCAAGGCAGTCCGTCCTGCGCTCCCTCAACATTTCTTTGTCTACTGGGAACCTCGGCACGTCATCTTGTTTGCATTTACAGGGTACACGACTCCAGGCCTGTCTTATCCGATACCCTCCTCCGCACACTGGACACTGGATGACCAGGCCGAACCACATACCATATTTTCCATCTCACAACGCGAGACAAGTGTGGGATACCTCATGCTACCAGCCAGTAGCAACCAAGCATATAGCGTCTTTGATTTCTCCCATGTCTTTTCTATTCTACCGGTCGCATTTTGGCGCACACACACACTCTCTCTCGCTCGCTCTCTCTCTCGCTCGTTGGGCTTGTATGCCCGATCGGTGTCGGGTTTTGACATGCAGTTGTTGCCTTGTTGTGTGGGTCGGTCATTTCATACACAAGTCGGCGTTTGGCAGGGAGCTGTGCATACCCATCTTATTTTTCCGTCTAGTTCCTGCGCTCGCATGGCACTTTGTTAGAAGTGTTCACGTCTCACGCAATTTCTTTCTTATCGTTATTTTTTCTTATCGTTTTTTTCTTCTTCTTCAGGCGTTTGCGAAGATACCAAGTGGCTTTTAGGCCCACAGCAATGTAAAAGCTTTGATATTTGCCCATACAACTTGATTTGTTTGCCAATTGCGTGGCGCGCGCAGGAACACCCTCCGAAAAAAAAAAGAGCCAACGGCCTCACTTCGTAACGGCTGCAGGCGCATCCAAGACAGGTAAAGCCATTTCCATTGACGAGCTCGTCTCGGGACGAGACAACCCATCTCCAAGGTTTATGTACCATTTACCTACCTCCGTGCATATGTACTGTAGTACTCTTTTGTAACTTGAGGGGCCAACCAGGCGTAACTGCACTTGCCAGCAGGGCCATGCGAAAGAGGTGCTTTCCCCCCCCCCTCCCCTCCCTACCCCTATCTACCCCTCCCCCCTTTTTTTTGACCCATCTACTTTACTTTGTCGTACCTACATATCTTTTTTTTTTCCATAGTGGCGATCTCTCTTTTTGACAGCGCGAATGCATGCATGTACCATGGATGCAGCCAAGTAAGGTTCCCCGTTGCCGTTGCGACGGGTATTGGACGAGCGAGCCAAGTCACCAAGTACCCGAGGTAGTATCGGACCAAGCAAGGGTTGGGTAGTGTGTTGTTGTTGTTGTTGATGATGATGGTGGTGATCATGACGTTGCAAGGTATTGGTTGACCAGGGGGGGGGGAAAGGGGAAGGGAGATGGTACCTACTTGTAGGTAGGCATGTACATAGGTAGGTAGGTAAGTTAGGCCCTTCCCTCCGCCCACGTCCCGAGAAAGTAGAGAGACGGTTTGCTTTTTTTTTTGTTCACCGCCTTTCCTTCCTCTTCCTCTTCTTCCTCTTCCCTTTCCCTTCCCTTGTCCTCGGACACGCAAAACATAGAACGCGCGGGGATGGGCGGCCGGGCCGTCGTGGTGGGGCCAACCAACCCGTTTTCCCCGTTGCGTTACGCTAGTGAGGTACCGTATGCCGTTGCTGTACGTACCTGGCTAGGTTGGCTTCTTCTAAGCGCCGCGCCAATGCCTTTGGTTTTAAGTTTTTTTAGGGGGGGGGAGGGGGAAGGGGTTGGGTTGCGTGCTTGTTTCCATGGTGCGGGATTTGCCGCTTGGGGAGCGCTCGTCCGTTGCGAGGAGAGGCATAGATTGAGGCACGGTACGATGACTGGGTACGAGTTTTCTTTGTTGTGTTTTTCGTGGAGTGCATGGATTGCTTTTCCTTCTGCCAAAGAGCTGTGGTGATGGGTGCTCGTTGTGTACGGCTGGATAGTATCATAGTAGATGGTGTAGTAGATACTGAGTGTGTGTACTATAGTACGTATGGGCCTGCGCTTGACGCTCTTCTCGTCGGTAGGCAGGTACTTTACTTGCTACAAGCTGGATTTCGCCGAGGGAGTACGGCACGAACGAACACGAACCGTCCCGCTGGGAGGAAGGGGGAAGCCGCTGCTTGTGTCGTTCCACGGGCGATGAGATTTTTTTCTGGCAGCGCGTGCGTTTTTTTTTTTCTGTCCGACTTGATGCAGTCGGGTCTCGGCCTGCTGCTGTCAGAGTTGTCAGATTGCCATGTTGTGCTGCGACGCTAGGAGGTGGCAAATGCATGTGGTGTGGCGTCGTATGCACCGCCGCAATTAGTAATCCATGCCTACCTTAACCTCCTCTCCTCCGCCACAACGGTGCTTGTCGAGGGAGGGGTTTCGTTTTTCACGCTGCCTCTTCCCCATTTTCAGATGCCTCGCAAACGGCCATCCCCGCCCTTCCTAGCCTGCAGACCCGACACCCAGCCCGCGCTCTCCTGTGGTTTGCCGCCGCCTGAGCCCCACTAGAAGCTTGGGTGCATCCTGCGGTGCGCCCCGAGAACGGCCTTCCTCCCCGCATTCGCCCGTTCCAGGACCGCTATTTTCTTTCCCCCTTCCCCTCCCCCCGCCCCCCCTTTTTGGCCGTTGCTTGGCTCGAGTTCACGGCGTGTTGGGATGGGCCTGCTGTGAGACGCGAGATGTCGCTGTGTTACCCTCGCTAATGGCTGTTCAAGTGCGCTTGGGACGCCCCTTGACTGGCCCGAGGCCAAGAAGGTTGCAGGCCAGGTGAGGGCATGGGGAATTGAGGTAGGTCTGTGTGTCACGGGTGGGCGGGACGTGCAGTAATGTGGTGGACAGCAATTGCTTGCCATCTGGCGAAATGCCAAGGGCAAGGAAAGGGATGCATTGCTCTGGGGCGATGAGGTTGGTCGTTGTCATGCCGGTGGATCACAAGAGTCGTTGCTGACCATGGTGTAGGTTGAGTACTTGGTGGTGTGTTACGACCACCATCACCGCAAGGTTCGTTTGTCGCTTCGACAAGCAGACATCCTGGCGGCACTGGCGAGCGATGAGGCTCTTTTGCAGCAAGGTGGAGGGGTGCCAGAAGAGAATCCTGCACCAGTCTTCCACCCAGAGTTTGGAAGGTTCATGCTCGAAGCTACACCTGGGAAACCATGGGGCATCGGGTTCAGAGACCTTCTTGATGTGGAGCCCAACATGAAATGGAGGTGTGTACCTCCATCCCTGTTGCTTGCAATCAACCAACATCTCACGCTTCTTGTAGACGAGCAATTGCCAAGGACCACATGGAGAGCACCGAGTTTCCCATCACATTGACAACATTCCCCCGCCTGGGATCTGTCGACTGCATTGTTCCGGCGTATCCCGTCTCGGGACCAAAACTACGCTCTCAGTTCGTTCCAGACGAGATCGCTAATCCGCACATCCGATTCCCAACCTTGGCCGCTAACATTCGCTGGCGAAGGGGGAAAAAGGTGCAAGTCAACGTGCCTGTCTTCAAGGATGAGAAAACTTCTTGGCCGTGGAAAGACCCCACTGTCAACTACAATCTACACCAATGGCCCGAGGATGATGATGTGCGCCAGGGCGCTGCTCAGGACAACTTTATCCACATGGATGCGATGGCGTTTGGCATGGGAAGCTGCTGCTTGCAAATCACGTTCCAGGCAAAGAACATTGAAGAAGGAAGAAAGATGTACGACCAGCTTAGCCCGCTCGGCCCGATTCTTTTGGCTCTGACGGCAGCAACCCCCATCTACAAGGGCTTCTTGGCCGATACAGATGTTCGTTGGAACCAAATCAGCAGGGCAGTAGACGATCGTACCCCCGAGGAACTCGGAGAAAAGGTCGGTGCCACCTCTTCGACATGATGATCAATGACTGACGCACAGAAGCCACTCAAGGAAGACAGGTGGCGGCTACCCAAGTCACGTTACGCCTCCAACTCTACCTACATCTCCCAGGACCCGCGTCTACGGCCCGAGTACCTCGATCCTGATCTGATCATCGACAAAGATATCAAGAACCGCCTCGTTGAAGGTGGCATGGATGATCTCCTTGCCACACACTTTGCCCACCTCTTTATCCGCGACCCCATTGTTGTCTTTGCCGAGGATCTCCAGGAGCTGGATCTCACCAAGGCCGATCACTTTGAGAACCTCCAATCCACAAACTGGCAACACATGCGATTCAAGCCCCCTCCCGCCGGCTCCGACATGGGCTGGCGCGTCGAGTTCCGGCCGATGGAAATCCAAATCACCGACTTTGAAAACGCCGCCTTCTCCATCTTTATCGTTCTCCTCACCCGCGCAATCCTGTCCTTCAACCTCAACTTCTACATGCCCATCACCCTTGTATCCCAAAACATGGAAACCGCCCATATCCGCGACGCCGTTTCCACGCAGAAATTCTGGTTTCGCAAGAATCCCTTTTCCTCGCATCGATCCAGTCATGGCAACGAAAACGGCAACGGCGCCTCCACGCCTGCCGACGCATCCAGTCGCCCCGCCACACCCCTCGGCCCCGTGCAAGACGAATACGAGGAAATGAGCATCAACGAGGTCATCAACGGCCAGCATTCCGCTGCCTCCTCCCACTCCTCCTCGGACAGCGGATTCCCCGGCCTAATCCCGCTCGTGGAATCCTACCTCAATAGCATGAACGTTGACGTCGAGACGCGCTGCGCCCTTGCCACGTACCTCGATCTGATCCGCAAGCGCGCCAACGGCACGTACTGGACCGCGGCCAAGTGGATCCGGCACTTTGTGCAGCGGCACCCGCTGTACAAGCAGGACAGCGTCGTCTCCGAGGCCATCACATACGATCTGGTCAAAGCGGTGGAACAAATTACGCGCGAGGAGGGCCGCGATGGGCTAGGCGAGGAGATGCTGGGGCGAAGGCGTTGATGTGTGAGGAATGTTTTCGTAGGCATCAGAAAGGCGTGTACCTAGATGGGGACTTCTTACCGCATTTCTCCTCTCAAGGCGTAACTCGGCTTGGCAAATGGTCAGCGAGAGTTGAATAGGTGAGGTGGCTACGTAAAAAAGCAGAGAGTGGCACTTTCCCAACCCCGTCTTTGCTATCAAGTATATGTGATCAAACTGTTGCTCCTACACTATGCATGCTAACGTATCGTAGAGCCAAGGTTATTCTTTACCAAATCCCCCCCAAAAAAAAACG
>Ga0182211_1000705_pt1 | contig 10131 bp, 15 predicted proteins | sample G5R1MG_20_FD_129660 | JGI IMG/M metagenome (GOLD analysis project Ga0182211, IMG submission 129660) | Switchgrass phyllosphere microbial communities from Michigan, USA - G5R2_MAIN_03OCT2016_LD1 MG | ecosystem: Host-associated > Plants > Phyllosphere > Phylloplane/Leaf | place: USA: Michigan... | reverse complement strand
GCCTCGGCCACGAGATCGTACGGCGGGCTGGACGGACGGTGGGAGGGGACCCACGATGGCTTCGAGAGGGTCCGAGTCTGTTGCAGGAGAGGCTGTCCGTCGTGAGGCGGTAGGAGTCGTTTGTCTACATTCACCTCGATTTCGCGTCGCATTGGGATCGTTGGAGTCCCTTTCGATAGAGCGTGATCGGTTCCTGACTCTATGTTTTTTGTGTCTGTCGGATCGCGTCCGGGATCGGGATCGGGATCGCGAGGGGGATCTTGAGTATGTTCGTCGACTCCGGTGTCTACCTGGGCGCTCTCTTCTCCGCGACCTATAGAGGTCTTCCTCTTCTTCTTTGTATTTGCGACCCTGTTCCTTGCGGTAAGAAGACCTCGATCTTTTCCGTTTTCGAGTGGAGTGATTTTCATCGTGATCTTGATGCCTTCTTTTGCGCCAGCGTGCATCATCGCTGCTGTCCCGGTGTCGCCTGTTCTGTGCTTCCATTGAACCGTTGCGATCTCCCCTCCGGTACCTACCGTGTCGTTCGTCACCGTGCTCCCTCCTACCAGCCTCCTGTTTCGACGCGATTGGTCGGTCATCTTCGTCGCTTTGAAATCGCGTCAATCGTCCCTCAGCCTTGTTCCGTTGGTGGATCGCTTCTTTTCGCTTGGTTTGCTGTCGCTCGTAGTCCATTAGCTTCAGACGGGTATTGGACTCCTCGGCCTCTTTGGCGAGAAGGGCAGCATTATGACTATCGGTTTGGCGTATGATGTGTCGCAGGAAGTTGGTGTTTGGCTTGGGTGCGCGAGAGTTGAACCTCAAAACATGTCAGTATATGGCGGGCACATGGCGAAACCGTTAGGCACCTCCTCGGGTTGAAGGCATCGATGCCAACAAGCTCATAGCTCTTGTTCGCCTTCTTTGCGTCTTGCTTGAGTAGATTGGCGACATAGTCATCGTCATCAAACCTTCCGGCCATTGCAGACACAAAGGTTGCCAGAAAGTCTTCCCCAAACCGTGACGATGAAGTCTGATGTCGGCCGCCCCAGTGTGAGATCATGGACGGTCCAAATGCACTAGATCAAAAGCGGTAACCACCGCGGGGAACTCAGCTGCCATACCCATGGCCACAACAAACACCGCTGCCACGGCGCACACCCATCGGCCAGCGAACTTGTCGGGTCCAGGTCGCCATGGCCTCGAAACGAAAGTCAGCACAACCTACGCCGGAAACGGCTCTTGAACAGCTGCAGAAGTCGCAGTCACTCGAGCTCTTGTCCATTGCCGAAACCCTCGCCCCGAAGGACCTTCCTCAGTCGGCCAAGAAGCGCAGTTCGGAAGTTTCGGAGGACAGCGAACAAAACAGCGACACACACCCTGCCGCCCTGGAAGCAGACTTGTTGCATTACAAGGTAAACTCTGCCCTCGATCATGAGGGCAGACGTAGTAGTAACCGATGTACAGGAACTATTCAGTAAACTCCGCTTCAGCTACGTCGAACAAGTGACCAAGGAAAAGTTTCTTCGGAGCATTACCGAAAACCCCCCTCGGCTGGTAGAGGGCTCGGAGAATGATGCCAAGGAGAAGGAGATTCTCGGGCTCAAAGCCAGTCTTAAGGAGCGAAAACAAGAGGTTGCCGCGATCCTCCAGCACTTGGAGGACAAAGGCAAAGAGCTTTCGCAGCGATACGAGGGACTGCAGCTGCAAACACGGCAGTTGGAGTGCCTGCCTGCTGAGATTGAGGGATTGGAAAGCAGGATACAACGGCTTAGGCACGAGCAGACGCCTGTCTCACACAACCCTGAGCTCGCTCTTCCGCTCCCGGACACGCTGAAGGTTCTCGAAGAGCGCGAGGCAGAGCTCGCGGCCCTGAATGCGCAGATAGCAAGCCTTCAGGCGTCGCTGCCAAATCGGACGCGAGAACTGGAGAAGCTCGAGCGCGAGCTGAGGCCGCTGGAGACGCAAAAGCAGGGCACGGTTGCGGCGGCGAAGGAAGCACGGCGGCGAAAGGAAGAGGGCGGAGGCATTGGCGACGAGCTTGAAGAGCGAGGCCGATGGCTCCGGGCGTCTGAGAAGGCGTTGCGGGAGATGTTGGACGTCTGAGCGTGGTGCTGGCGTTATGGCGCGAGGGGTTTGGTTGGGCTTTTGGCGATCGCATTGGGTCTACGGGTGTACATTTTCCAGTCGATGCATGCCAGCACGGGCAGAGCTGTGTACTCAACAGGAGGCTGTCGTAATCAGGATTATCTGTCCAAACACCGACCACAGTATGTACCATAGTATGTATATAAACTGTGTATATATATAGCATATATATAGCTAGTGCATGCATGGCCAACGCACGCCGCCGCCGAAAGACGCTCTGGAACATGGACAGGTCAGGCCAGGCGAGCGCTGATTGGCCACAGCGGGCGTGCCTCACCGCCACAGGGCTAATCGACCCCCCGTTGCCCAGCCAAAGGGCGGGTAAACAACATTTGAATCGCCACGGGTCGGCCGCCGCCCAAGCGAGCTAGCCGTCTGGCCCAGTTCCAAACAGCGACGACGGTCGCTACTGTGCTCCCTGCTCGCACCCGCCTCGATCGCAGCGACGGCGTTCAACCCAGCCGCGCCTCGCCTGCCGTCCTCTACCACCGAGCTGTCCGCTGCGTCGGGCATGCTCAGCAGCCTCCGCGCGCACCCTTCACGCCCACGGCCAAAAACGACGTTGCAGCATCTCTCTGTTGCGCTCACGCCTGTCACGACGTCACGACATTGCCCTGTTCTTGTTCGCTGCGGTTATTGTTACTTGCTGTCACCCAAACCCAACCACTCACACACGACCACATCAACCACCATCGCCAACCATCCACGCCCACTCGAACCCCATTCCACCTCCCATCCCGCTCCCGCCCGACCTCAGCCCGATTCCAACGCTCTTTCCTGGACGGCGGAAGTCTCGCCACCATGTCCGGCCTGGGGCTCTCCGCGCCTGGCACAAGTGTCTACTCATCCGACTCCATGTATGTTGGCGACGGGACATGGAGTTCGCAGCGCAACACGTTTTTGTTGCCCAATTTGCAGGGCTTGAACGTTGACACCATGCGTTATAACGGTATGTGCATGGCACGATCGCCGGGGCCAATACGAAACTGACATGGCAGGCATGGGCAATCGCTTCCGCAACATGGTCGGCTACAAGGCAATGATTACAGTCCATGGCATCCTAGCTGCCGCCACCTTTCTTGTCGTCATCCCTGCTGCCATCCTCATGGCTCGATTCTACCACCGAAATCCGCGGACTGCACTGCGCTTCCACATTTGGCTCCAGATCCTGGCCGTCTTGCTCTCCACCGCCGCCGTCGTCCTAGGCTTCCAAGCTGTCGGACGGGAAAGGTCCTTCACGAATCCACACCATGGCATCGGTCTCGCCCTCTACACCCTGGTCATGGTGCAAGCCCTTGGCGGCTCTGTCATACATCGGCTAGAAAAGGGAAAGGAGCGATGGAAAATTCCTTTGAAGCTCATGGTGCGTGGCACAACCTCGCCCGGCTGTCGGCGCTAACATGTGTAGATTCACCAGTGGCTCGGTCGCGCCATCGCACTGCTAGGCATCGTACAGGTCCCTCTCGGCCTGACTTTGTTTGGCTCTCCGTTAGTGCTGTTCATCCTTTTTGCTGTGTGGGCCTTCTTTCTTTTGATCCTGTACTTTGTCCTCTCGTACCAGAACCAGCCTGAGATGGGCTTCGATGACCGCACTACATACATCACCGACGTTACAGCCACCAGCGTTAGGAGCAGAAGAAGCAAGAGGAGTAGGCCTGGGTTGGAGGCCCTTGCGACAGCAGGAGCCGCAGGCGCAGGACTCGCTGCGCTGAGGAGTAGATCGCGAAGTCGCAGCAGAGGGAGATATAATGGACAGAACACCACCGTCCTTAGTTCCCGCCGTGACTCACGATCCCGCATCAATGAGTCCCATCTCAACGAGTCAGAGTTCACTGATTCTTACCTCAGCGACGAGAAGTACCGCACCACGCAAAAGAAGCAAAGTACCTGGAAGGATCGATTTCTGGGTGCGGGCGCTGCTGCTGGCGGCATATTCGCAGTCAAAGCGTTGTTCAACCGTAAGAACAAGCACCCGCCGACAGAGACTGGGAGCGACGTGAGCTACAGCCATCCTTTGGGCCCATCTGAGGTTACACAGACAGATCTTAGTAGACTCGAGGAAGGAAGAGCTCCCGAGTCGCCAGCAAATCGCAGAGATGACTGGCGCCGTGTGGAAGAAAGAGAAGCTGCTCAAGCGGCCGCGATGGCTGGAAGCCCATTGCGAAAAGGACACCGCCCCGCGCCCAGTGAGAGTTCCATCGACTCCTTTGACAGCCGTACAAGCTACAGCGACGACCACGACGCGAGACCGAGACCTCACTCATATGGGCTGAAAGAAGGGGTTGCGACGCTCGGCGTAATGGGCTTCCTGAAACACTCCTTCAGCAGGCGCGGCAAGAAAAAGGAAGAAGGACACGTAGAAGAGATCCGACAGCATGATTTGGAAGAGGAACGCATTGCTCGCCAGAACAGCCAGCGCCGCAAATACACGGGCGACGGCGCTGGGTTCCCGAGGCGAAGCAACCGGCCGCCTTCGACGATAGTATCAGAGAGCGATATTACCGGCATCACGCCTTCTGTTGCACGACCCAATTTGCCGCCGCCACCCATGCCGCCACCATCCTCATCGGCAGCTCCTGTGCGACGAAAAGGCAATCATGGCCTCCTATCTGATTCTGAATCCGACTTGTACAGTCCGCCCAATCGCAAACAACGCCGTCGTACCGAGGCGGGTGCTGCAGCTCTAGCCGGAACCGCTACCGCTGCAGCCGTTTCTACTGGATCTCCTTCCAAGAGGGACCACAGTCAGCGTCGCAGTAGCAGGGAGGGTAGTGTGGTTTCGCCGCCGGTATCTGTAAAGGTTAAGATGCACAATGATGGAAGACATGTGACTCTTCGAAGACTCAATGAAGAGGAAGCGGCAGCAGAACGAGAGGCTAGGAGGAAGGAGCGACAACGCAAGAATCGCACTGGCAGCGAGAGTTCGATTGGCAACGTCGACGGCGACCGTTGGCGTCGGACGGAAGCCAGAGAGGCCGCTCAGGCAGCTGAGATGAGCCAAATCCCCCCACCGCCGCCAATGCCGGGGCAAGCAGCCGCAGGAATTGTCCCCATGCCTGAGCCATTCATACCGCCGCCGCCGCCCGGTCCGCCTCCCATGGGCCGTCCAGCACCAGGTCACATACCGCTTCCACCGCCACCGCCCATGCCTGCCGCCCAAGTCAGCGTGCTGAGTAGCCCGATTGGCACGCAAGTCCACGGCACCGAGACCGATCTCAGCAACTACGACTCGAACCGACGGCGGCGGCGGGCCGAGCGCGCGCAGGCCAAGCAAGCGAGACTGGGCGGAAGTCGCGTGGAATTCTCGTGATTGCCGTCCGTGTTTTTTTTTTCAATGTCCTCCTGTACATACTTTTGGGAGAGGTTGAAAAAAACAAAACAAAAAACACCAGCGGCAAAAAAAGAAAGGAGTCAGTTTTTTCCCCCCCACTGTATTTTGCCATGGACCTGTTTTCCAGCTTTGTTTGAAGTTACGAGCCGTCTTGTTGCGAAACTTGCATCTACGTACGGAGTTCATTGGGGTGTGTGTGTGTTTTTAGGGGTTGCATTGCGCCTTTTTTTTTTTCCTGGCCCTTGGTCCTACGAGCGAGGGAGGTAGGGTGGGGCTGGGCTGGGCATGTCGATGAGAGCGAGTTGGGTGTAGATCGTTTTGCGTTGGAAGCCGTCGATAGTCCGTCAGTTCCTTTTGGATGCATGTACTCTGTAGGTAGGGGAATGGAAAATCATCGTCGCTCATCACGGACAATGCGCCTTGTTTCTCGTAGATGGAGAGTCATCGTAATAGAATGAACGGGATTGTAGATAGATACATTGCCATGACTATAGACAGGTTTTATTGAACGACTTCCTCTCTCTCTCTCTCTCTCTCTCCCTCTTTCTCTCCCTCACGCTCATACCCGATCCCGCAGCGATCGCACCAACCCCAGCATCCCCTTGTGCGGCTTGCGCTCGCCCGCCAAAATCATCTTCTCATCCGCCGCCGCTACAATCTCCTCGCCTGAAACAGGGTGGTCCAAGTGGCTCGCCGCATGCGGGCACCAGCGCATCAAGGCCCAGTAAAAGACGCCAGCGGCGACAAACGAGTAAATATATCCGATTGCAAAACTACAGGTTGGCACGCATATACGTTAGTACTGAGGGCGTGCCTTTTTTTTTTTTACACAAAAATCATGCGTGGCTGGCTGACTTTGTGGATGGGACGTGTGGATCAAGGAAAGTGGGGATTGCGTACAGGTGTTTTCCACCGTTGGAGATGGAAATGGTGTTCAGCGAGACGCTGTTAATGAAGCCTGGGAGTGGAGGTGCAAAGCCCATGATGAGGGCTACGACGGCGCGCCAGTTGGTAGCGTAGCGAGGCGAGTAGCGGTATATACCGTGGAAATTGTACATGTCGGGCACGGAAACATTGCCACGGCGTGCAATGTAGTAGCTAGATAGTTGCAAAGAAACATGGTGAGTTACGTCTTATTCCGGGAGGGGGGGGGGTGTCAATGGAGGGTCGAAGGGCTTGCTTACTCGGTCATAATGATTGCTGTCATGGGCCCTAGGAAGATGGTGTAGCCGCCCAAGAAGGCGAGGAACTTTTGCGCTGATGCTAGGATTTTCCACTGGGTACGACGTCAGTAAGTGTCGGAGAAGTGGACTTGTTCGTCCCATTTCACACACGTACCGGGACGCATGCCCATGCACCAATGACAGCAGCCAAGAGCTGGCCACGCCGGATGTTGATGTACTTTGGGCAAAAGGAAACAAGATCATTGGCAGCACTGATGGAGTTGGCAGAGATGTTGATACCGAGCGTGACAATCAGCAGGCCAATGGCGCCAAAGGCCGCTGCAGCACGGCCATGCGAGCCCGAGCCTCTCCAGTCATCGATGATCTCGATAGGATTCCAGATGACCCTTCCATAGGCTGTCTGGGCTGCTGCAGCGGTGAAGATGCCGAGGAGGCCGACCACCGTGAAGATGAAGGGAATGACAAAGGCTTGGACATTCTGGGCGTTGGGCCGGTTTGCGTATCTCGAAAAGTCGGCAATGTTGAGGCCCAGGGTGGCGTAGTTGCCCAAAACGGAGTTGAGGTTGGCGAAAAAGGCCCCGGCGAGCGCAGAGCCGTGGACCATGGTGCTCTCGGTGATGACGGTACTGCGACTCACGGTTCCGCCGGCCTTGTGTAGTGTGGATCCGAAGACGGCAAGGAAGATGATGGGTGCGATGATGGACTTGACTCCGAAGAAATACTGGACCTTGGTGTAGGGGATACAGAGGAACGGGATCTGGAGCAGGAAGTAGAGGAAGAATGCTACGAAGCCGGAGGTGGACAGGCCTTGTTCTGCTGGAACGTGGTTGGGTATCTTTGCAAAGCTGGGCCAGATTGCGGAGAGCAAGACTGCCATGCATTGGCCGCCCGTCACTGTCTGGACACTGGGAAGGTGGTGGGTTAGCTTTCTTTTCTGCGTGCAACCGAAACCACGTCTCGCAAGAATGGAGCCGGACTCACCCAAGCCAGATGATGGCAAGAGCACAACGAGACACGACAACAAAGTAGCTGAAGTAGTAGCCAAATGGCATGCGAGCCAGAACAGGAAATGGCACGTGGAGCTGGAAGGGATTTAGCCTCGATGCCCGCTGGCGCGCTGAGGGAGAAGAGCGGGGGAAGGGAGCCGAGCAAGACGCACCGTAGCCCCGATTCTGCCGTTGACGGTAATGACCAAGCCCATGATGGTATTGCCCAGCACGCATGCCCCGATTGCCATTTTCCAGTTCAGGCCGGCCGCGATCATCGACGAGGCTGCACAGCAAGATGATCAGCCCTGGCTGGCCCAAGGGGGAGCACACCCATTTCCCACATACCAACCTCCCAGTTGGACACGGCCCACGCGTCGGCCATCCAGTACGCCACATAGGCGCCCACACCCCATGTGCGCTTCGACGGAGGAATCGGATCAAAGTCGGCATTGGAAGCGCTCGGAGTCGCGGCAAAGCTGCTGGGTTCCTGGTTGACAGCCAGCGAAAAGCGACCACGCCGGATTGGCTGGGACTGGCCCACGCCAGTGGAGGATGCGGCGCCATCGACCGAGACGCGATTCGTTTTGTCCTCTTGGAATGCCATGGCGAGGGATTTATGCTGGTGGTGTGTGTGTTGGAGCAGGGCGCGATGACGCTGGGGTAGAGGTAGAGCCGGGGGGCATTGGCTCCGGGAGGAGGAGGAGGAGGAGGTTCGAGACGTCAAGAAGAGACGGAGAGAGAGCAAGGCTGCTGGTGGACATTTTTCTCAGCGCGCACCCTTGTGTTCTTTATCGGAGCGCTTGACTAACGAGCACGGGACAAGGAGCGTCGACTTGGTGGAGAGGGTGATAAGTGTGGGTCCGTCCCCGAACCCCAGAGGCGGGGTCGCTGCCGACTGGCTGGCGGGTGAGGCCTTATCAGCGACAACCTCGATAAGCGATAGCAAGCATGTGCAAGCGGAACGCCCTGGTCGCGACTCGCCTGGCAGTGTGCAGCAGGCATTCGCATGCTCTTGCAGAATCGGCAGCAGGTCCATGTTGCGTGTTGTCTCACAATCATCAAAAAGGGTTGGTGGTATGCAATTCTGGGTGGTGAGATTCTACGCTTTGCTGGACAGGTAATCATGGACAGGCGGCCAGGCGGCCATCCAGATCCAGAAATAGTAGTAGAAGAAGAAGAAGAAGAAGTAGTAGTACACGAGTACAAGGAAATGAGACATTACATGGCCAAAAGTGGTTGAATGCCGTGAGAGGCGGATGGATGAGCTTGATGGCGGCGTGTACCTAGCTCTCTGCATGCCCCTCTCGCTCTCTCGCTCTCTCTCTGTATTAACTATGGCTTGTGCCTAGGACACCTTTCTTCATGGATCCGTCGCCGTGGTCGATGTAAACTGCGTGGGAAACTGGGAGCGTAAGGAGGACGTCGCTGCGAACAGCTCTGGACCGGGACGACGGGAACAAGATTCGCACCGGACGACGGGAACAGGATTCGCACCGGACGACGGGAACAAGATTCGCACCAGACGACGGGAACAGGATTCGCACCGGACGACGGGAACAAGAGGCAAGAAAAACGGCCTACGCCTGGGCCTCCATGGCCTTCTCGCTCAGCCCCTTGGAGCGAAAGACGGCGTCCTGGCCTGACATGCGCCGTGACAGTGCGCGATCGAGTTTGGCGCCCAGGGCCAGCTTGCCCATGTTTTCCGTCTTCTCGTGGGTGAGCTTGTAGCGTTGCTGCACCAGACGCTGGTCCTCGAGACGCTCGAAGCCGGCGTTCCAGGACTTGATGTCGTGGGCCTTGGGGTCCTCGGCGGTCGACGAGGCTCGTGAGACGTGGGAGGGGGCGATGGAAGGGGCGAGGGTGGGCGCGGCGCTGTAGGTAGACATTCGTGCGGAGGCGCGGTTGGCGGCGGCCAGGGACTGGTTGGGATTGGTATTAGAGGGTGGTGGTGGTGGTGATGCGGTCGACGGGGTGCAGAGGAAGGGGGGTTGCGTGTCGAGTGGGTTGCGAAGGAGGGGCGGGGGGCGGAGGAATGGAAGAAGCGAGGGAAGGAAGGGACGACAACGGAGCGAGCCAACGCCCGCTACGGAGACGTGCAGCGACAGGGAACGCTGCCACCAGGGCCGTGGCGCAGCAAAAGAAAAACGAGAAGAAAAAAACCGTACGTTGGCGAGTAGCATGGGCCGTGACGACTCCAGCGAGGTGGTCATGGCGGATGGATTGGGTTGGAGGCAAGGGACGAAGAGGCGGGCGGGGTGGCGCGGCGGTGCTCGGGCCCGTCGGCGTGGGCGGGGCAGTCTGGGTGGGCGGCGCAAGGGTCGGAGTGGAGGGACGGGGGTTGCAGAGCGGAGAAGGGAAAGTCGTCCAGGCAAACCGGCCTGGCGCTGGCTGGCGGGCTGCTTTGTAGGTACCGACCGAGGTGAAGCAGCGTGCGTAGTACGGCTCCTGTGTTTCAAAGCGCTCCGATCGGCAAGGGGGCGGCGGCAACGTGAGCGAGCAG
>Ga0182211_1000702_pt1 | contig 10149 bp, 14 predicted proteins | sample G5R1MG_20_FD_129660 | JGI IMG/M metagenome (GOLD analysis project Ga0182211, IMG submission 129660) | Switchgrass phyllosphere microbial communities from Michigan, USA - G5R2_MAIN_03OCT2016_LD1 MG | ecosystem: Host-associated > Plants > Phyllosphere > Phylloplane/Leaf | place: USA: Michigan... | reverse complement strand
CTGACTTGGCATGCGCACTCGACTCTCCAGGTAAGGGATTTTCTGTACCGGGCTGGGTGTCATGGCTGTCTTGACTTCCGGCTGCAGAGGCGGAGGCGAATAATACAAGCAGGTTTCCATGTTGGACGCTTTCGAGGAGATTGCGTATTTCTCCCCCGGCTCGAATACGTGCCAGAAGTTCGAAGGCATCTTCCTCGGGAAGCGTCCGCAGCAGCTCGAACAGCTCTTCCAGATCGGCATGCCGACGCTTGGTCTGGGTCGACTCGGTCTCGGTATAGCGGCAACAGCTGTCGCGCGTGGTGCATTCACTGCACTGGGGACGCTTCCCGTCGCACTGTATCCTGTCAGGCGGGTGTGATTGCGATCATCGGCGTGGCCTGCCTTGGTCTTCCTCGTTCGACACGCCGCACATGCCAAGGATACGCGGGCTCTCTTGGACTGGAGCGGCGGCGCCTCGTTCCGCGGGGCGGCGGCAGGCAGCAACGGTCTGAAGTGGCGTGGAGTCTCGCTGGATTGGCCCTGCTGGGGCTCCATGGCGAGCCTGGGTGCGGGAGAGAGGAAGGATCGATCTGAGCAGACCGCCGACACCAATCTAGACCGGCTGCATGGGCAAAATAGCGTACAGTAGTCTCGCACGAGTTGCCAACACGGCACCAAGGCAGGGCGTGAGGCCGGCAGCATACGGCCCAGCGGTGGCCTGGGATGAAAAGCATGGCGAGGGCAATGTCAAATAGCACGGCGTGGGCCGCCATGCTCGTTCGCCTGTCGATTCGGATTTCCTCATGGGCTCGTTGCTGGCAGCGCCGGAGGACGAAGGGCGGAGCATCGTCAGGAGTGCGTCCGGACCGGAGGCCCGCCTATCACAGGCCGCGGCGCCACAGGATTCGCCACCACCAGCCCGCCTGGTCGTCTGGACCCTGCGTCCTCACCACGCCCCCCATGTGCATGGCGCAGATACGAGATGCGATCGCTGCGCCGCCTTGCCCTCGCACAACCAACCGACCGATCCTATCTGCATAGGGTGGTGGTGGCATTTCAGAATGCCATGCCGCCCCATTGTATCCCGCCGCAGTAGCACCCGCCGAGGTGCGTAGTACGTACAATCTATGACCCCTCGACCAAGGCACACCATGTACCTACATACCGATTACCCGCATCCCGCCGCCACGTTCCCGCTGACGAGTTGCTAGATGGGCCATGTATCACGTTGCCCTCGCTCGAAACGAGATGCTCTCTCGGGAAACCCGCCTTCGCGATCGACGATGGGGTCAGCGTCTCGGCTGCAATCTCCTCTTTCCCCTCCTCTGTCTTCGGGTCACGATGCTGCACTGGCCCTTGAATCCTCTCTCCATCAACGCCATCTGCCTATCCCAACCGTCGACCTGCATGGTGGCCGGTTGCACCGCCTTTACGAATAAGAGCAGCGTTTTCATTGGGCACGGAATACGCTGCGTAAGCATCGCCTAGTTCTCGACGCCCTACCTACCTAGGTAAGTAGCTCTGTGGCATCAGAAAATGCTGCTTCGGCCCGACTCAACGTCTCGGAATCCCTTCTGCCAAGAGCGCACGACGAAATTGTTGTGTTGCCGCGAAGCTAGCCCGGGTCGCATCATCTCTCCTGTCGTAGATACCTACCTACCTATCCTACGAGCCATGGTAGTACCTAGGTAGTCTCAGGGGAGTGTGCACAGTGTTGCTGCACCAACAGCAGATGCGGGGAACGGGCAAGTTCTGCTCGAGCAGCCGGAATGCAGCTCGGGTGGACACGAGGAGGCCTCCCACCAACTTGGAAAACCGTCCATGGAGCATGGAGCCTGTATACACTCACTCGATGAGCCATGGTAACGAGTCGTCGGCTCGCGCTTGGGATTGGCGTCGATAGGAACACCACACATCGAAACGACTTCTAAAGATGCGGTATAGATGCCCTTTGCGTCTACTAACCCTGTACAAGAAAATCCAGAAACGGGGTAAGTCGTCTAAGCGAATCAAGATGCCAGAGAATGCGTAGAGAACGATGCCCAGGAGTGTCGCGATCGCAGCAGCCACATCTTCGTTCGGGGCCCCGGCGACCAATATGTGGGAGAAGGTGCTGATGAAAAGGAACGCAGCCAGAATGATGAGCGCCGTGTGCAAACCGCGGCTGTTGACCGTGTCCGTGGCTTCAGCGTTATGCCAAAGTCCGGCAGGAGAATACCTCGGTAACCATTCGTCTCGTATCTCTTGCCCAGCGCTCCGAGCAGCAGAATCAGACGTACCAGCAAAAGAAACAGAGAACCGCCATCAGAGTGTTGCAGGCTATTTCGATCACAAAGTTTGACAGCACAAAGGCTTGTCATGCATAGGTTCTTGACTGCCGTTCACGTGCCTCGTAGAGTGTTCGCTGGGTGATCCACATTGGCAAGATCTGGTAAATCATCTGGATGACCTGTAATACGGAATCAGCACAGGGCTTCTTCAGGTTGCCCGCTATGGGGACCCACCACGAATTGAAAGACGAACACGCCGAACATCTGGTTTTGCAGCCCTTGCATCGTGTTCTCGCTCCCAATGAAGGAACAGTCGATTAACAGCGCCGAACTTACGGTGAGCACAAGCTTCGAATAAATGTACGAGGGCGTCCTCCAGTATTGCTGTGCGCATCGCAGCGAGACTGCCACCAGTTGGTCCTTGAAGGCCGCTGCGAAGGCCTGATGTGCTGCTGCCTCTGAGTCGCCCGTGGTAGGCGACGGTTTCCCCGCGACGTTTCTCAAACGCGCCAGCTTGGCTTGCACATGTGCATGTTCTTTGCTGCTCTTCCAGACGGTTGGCCAGTCAATTTCAGTATGAACACCGGGTGCCGCGCCTATGGCTTCCAGCATAGTTTCAGCAGGATTGGCACCTCGAGGACCTTCGGGGGCGCCATTGCGCTCGAAATAGTCCAGGAGTGTTTCGGCATCGCGGCCAATGTCACCGAAATAGACTGTTTGCCTACCGTTGGCTAACAAAAGAATACGATCAAATCATCGAAATAGGAGCGCCGATGGCTGGCGCACCGCACACAGTATGGCTTGACCATTCCGACTCAGCTTTTCCATGAGATCGCAGATTGACTACGAGGTTTGACTATCGAGGCCAGAAGTGGGCTCGTCGAGAAAAAGGAGGAGTTTGGGGTGGGCTGCCAGCTCCACGCCTATTGTTAACTGTTTTTGTCCTAGAGGCTGTAAGCATCTATGGAGTATGGCAGGATTGTCGCGTGCTTCCCCATGGCATCATTTCCTGCCAGACAAGACCATCTTCTAGACAAGGCATATAAAAAAAGTACCCAAACTCACGTTCAACATTCAGACCGGAACCAGGAACTCCGACAATGGCGTCCGCGTAGGACTCCATGTCCAATAGCTGAATGACGTGGTCGATGTATGCTAATTTTTGCTCGCGACTGAAATTCGGGGGCTGTCGCAGGAGGGCCGAGAATTCCAGGGCCTCGCGCACCGTCGACGTATCCAGGTGGATGTCTTATTGCATAGCGTAGCCGGTTTTCCGTTGGAAAGATTCGTCGCGGTCTCGTCCATCAACGAGCATGCTTCTAGAGAGAAGCCCTGTGGTGGTCCGGCTTGCTAGAACATCCAGCAATGTAGTTTTACCAGCGCCAGAAACGCCCTTGCATCTTTGTCAGTACTTGTCTGGTAGGACTGACACGGGGAAATTACCATGAGGGCAGTTAGGGTTCCTGGCTTGATCCAGCTGTCCACCGAGTTGAGAGTAGTGCGCGTTTCATTCCTGATTTGGACCTGGTAGTTCACCTGCTCCCAGTGAAAAACAGAAGTTTGCTTCTCCATTACAGGCCCCTGGTCTTCATCATTACAAAGATCTTGGCCCTGGCAGGCAGTAGCTTCCTTATTGCCATTATCTTCGTCCGTGCTACGGTGCCTGTACTCTTTGTTCAGTTTGGACCTCTTGAAAACCAGGACTTCACCTCTCGATCGCTCCGAGGCTACCAGCTCGCTCATGACGAGATGGGCCATGAGAAGGAAAACTGGTATCCCTAATATGATGGCAAAGTTTGTCCATCGATTGCTGTATCGGTACTGATAAGCGGTCAGGACAAGAGCTGTACCGTCTACTGTGTCGGCGCCTGCCACCGCACCTTGAACGGCGCATGCTCGTTGGTCTTTGGAGATGCCTTCATAGCCAGGTCCAGACGGTGCGAAATGCGTGCAGTTGAATGATCGTCCACGGAATTCGTTGGTCAAGAGACTCTCAAGGCCGTACGATACTGGGGTTGATGCATCGGATCCAGCTGACCCATCTGCTTTTGTCAACGGAGCTTCAGAAGTCGTGGTGGGGCATCCTTGCCCTCGCATGTATTGGACAGGAATGACGAAGCTAGTATACAGCACAAGCATGATTAGGAACACTGCGCTCGGGGCGAGAGCCTGGGTAATGGTCTTGGTCATGGAGCTGAACAATCGAAAGAACATGCTCATCGAAAGCCCTACCGTAAACCCAGTCAGGAGAAAAAAAGAATAAGAAACCCTCGTCTCTTCGGAGGTGGGCCGTGAAATTATAACATGGTATTTACAATGACTGAGTTGATGATCTTGTACGGAAGGTCCACCATCATAGCTGACAGTGCTTCGGCGCTGGGATGATAGAGAGCGAAGCGCATGTGCTTTTCCACGGTAGCTCGTTTTGCGTACAGAGTCATGATATCTATTACACTGCTGAACGCGTTCAGCAATATCTGAGACAATTCGAAAGGGAATATTCGCGCTTGCCATCGTAGTCGATTGGGAGCCGAGCGAGCTCACAGGAAATGAGGAGCGATTTACCATCATGAACAGAAGCCCCCCTCGTCGAAAGAAAGACGCCGTCGTTGCCGGTAGATTGGAGAAGAGGCTGGCGATGATCAAAGCCTCAATCATGTTGACGATCAACATGACGATGGTAACCGTAGGGTCGTTCTTGAGTCGCTTTACGTCCCTCCATATACAGAGTCTAATCTGCCCCCAGTAGGACAGATTGTAGGGAGATTTCTGCCGTTGCTTCTTGGATTTCTCCAAGGCCCTTGACAGAGTGAATTGCTTGTCGGCCGGGCCCTTGAGCGCGTGCGCCTGATCGTAGGCCTGAATCGCCACCAAAAGTTGCCGTCTTTCGGGTGAAGTCTTCCAGCAACGAGCAAAATCCTCGGCGCTTCTAGGTACCGTGTTCTCGCAACCCGCTCTGACTCGGCGCTCAGACGATGATGTCATGGACGTGAGGAAGTCGGGCGTGGTTTGCGAAGCGGGACAGTCAAATCCGAGGCGCTCAAAATAGCCGCGTGCTTGTCTAGAAGGGTCAGAGTAGATCGGGCGGCCTTTGTATAGGAGAGGGACCCTGTCGAAGGTCCATTGCAAGGTCAGCCATCGGTACCGTGGAACGCTGGGTTTCGTTGCTCACTTCGTATGCAGCTTGAGGCGCTTGGTGAATGGCAACACAGGTCGAGGCTTTGACCACATCGCACTGTGTACGCAGGGACTTGCAGAACTCAACCGCGCTCGCAGAATCCAGGCCACGCGCTGCGTTATCCCTACGCTCAACACGAGACAACTCCCCCCCTCTCTTTCCCGCCCTCCGACCAGAGGACGCGGCGTAACCAGCCGTGCGCTCTACCTACTAGCCCGCCCTGCAACGCGGGCCGACTATAGAGACCCTGCTGACGCACGCAGCGAATAAATGAGGTACATACTGCAGTGGAAATATATGGTGTTGAGGCTTGAATAAAGCCCGAAGCACAGCTGCTAGAGGCACGTGACCTAGTGTCACGTGTTTGGTATCACGTGACGGAAAATATCTAGTTTTGTGGCTTACCGAAGCTCTATCGGCAGACGGATCGCCATGCGAAAACAGACAATATAATCCATCTCAACTCTACTCACATAACGATAACCCGACGAGCCAGAGGCTCATCGGGCAGCTGCTCAAGCTATCTGTGCCTGAGGAAAATACACCTCTACAATACCTGCCGTTTCTCTATATCTACCTAAAACGATGGAGGCACTGCATGCCAAACAAGGGGACGTGCAGAACAAACTAGACAAAGTCCCCAAGTCAAATGGGACGGCGTGTAGTCTGTAGGTAGTAGGTAGGTAGGTAGGTAGGTAGGGGAAAAAGGAGGACCTGCATACCCTGTACTGTCACTTCCATAGCAACAATACCATGGAGTAGGTATGTGCCATGGGAGATTATGGTAGGTAGGTAGGTACCTACTATGTAGTGCACATGCAATCTTCAGCCGCAGCCAGCGGCGCCCGTCCCGTCCGTCCTCCTCTAGCGGCGGCGGTGGCGCAGCATCGGTAGGCACCTCGTTACCGAAAAGCTAATCACGAACCCCCCCCCCTTCTCCCTTCTCCGTGGCCCCTGAGCTGAGAGGCATATTCGATAAGAATGACGAGGTCATGGCCTTGTTCAGCCTTGCTGCATCGGCCGCTCTGCATCTGTCGCCCCGGCTGGTGGTGCGAAAATCGGGGGGGGGAGGGACGTGGCCATTCAGGATGCGTGCAGGTGGGTGTGTGTGTAGGTCATGATGATGACGGTGGTGGTGGGACGTCCCGCGGGTGGCTGGTGGTCACGGCACCTTTTTGGGCGAACGGGTTGATCCACCAACACCGACTATACATAGTACCTAGTCTATACTGCAGTGTAACCTTATCCAGCACAAAGGCCACGTCAGCTTGTATTCTATCGTGGATTCAAGATCATATTGTATCCTATAGTAATCTGCATATAGAAATTGGTGGTTTCTGTGATATTGTAAGCGAACATGTTCATCCTTAGCCCTCACTCTCTATCTCAACCTAAACTGCTTACCCCCCTATTAACACTAACACGCCGCCCTCGTAACTACTCCTGAGCTCTTACACGCGATAAACGACTACAGGTACAAACATTGCGTAGCATGGGTAAGATACACTTCTTTATTACTAAGCACCTGACTATTATAGAGCGTTGAGCCAAGTATACTATAGTGTAGAGGTGTCTTCCATCAGGCACAGTTAGCTTCGGCAGCTGCTCGGCGGTTTGTCGTTGTTTTGAGTGAGTTGAGATGGATTGTATTGTCTATTTGCGCATGGCGGTCTGTTTGCCGATAGAGCTTCGACGAGTTTCACAGCTATATATTTTCAGTCAAATGACTTACGGCACGTGACCTTCGGTCACGTGTCCTCCAGCGATTGTGCTTCGGGCTGTATTGAGCCACAACACCACGTATTTCCACCACAATAGAGTCTCTTCTTACTCTACGTAAGAAGCCTGGCCGGCTGTATATCCTATCTTAGGAGTAGACTTATACAGTACTATATTCTACCTAACCAGGGATAGTCGCGATCCTCAAGAATCCCGGTATAGGCCCGACCTCGGCGACAAGGGTCAATACTTCAGGCTGGGGGAGGGTAGTTACCCAAAGCTTATTTGCGCGACCAACTTTGCTGCACATCCCATCACATTGTCTGTTCGGCAGTTGGGCGAAGAAGAGAAAGAAAAGGAAAAAAAAAGAGAAACGTGCTGCAAAGCCAAGACCGGACATGGAACTAGAAGGCCGTTTGTCTGAAAAGGAGATCAACTGTGAATATGCTAATAATGCAAGGGCATGCTAAGTGTATGTATCGTCAAGGAAGGAACTGCAGGCCCTCAAGTTTTCCTGGTATGTGTTTTATAACGCCGATTATGATGAATGCGCACAAAGTTGTGTCGCCTTTCGAGTAATGTGAAATGGTACTTGGGAAAGAAGATCAGCTTTGTGTCCGCCCCGGGTGCCACAGTAGCAACCGTTCTGTGCCCCTCCCTACCCGAGCACATTCGCACCGACCTCGACACGTTGCCATGTGCCATGAAGGGGACCTGACGTTCAGGAATGCGTGTCCAGTGGGAAGCAATGGAAAAACGCTCAAAACTCCAATACAATGATGATCCAGATAATCGCAACAATGACCTGCTTGTGGGAAGGGAGACCCAAGACAACGGCTCGCGACCGCTTGTGCAACTTACCAAGCCGCCAAGGGCCGTGTCCTATTGTGACGTGAAACTCGGACGAAACATCTTCAGCAAGGGGCTTAGACCTGCTCGACAAAGGCCGACGGTCGCGAATCGGTGGACGTCCTCTGCTTCTTCTGTAGCTTCTTGGATTGTTTCTTCTCGGCTTGCTCCACCTCTTCGGGGGTCGGAGGCTGGAATGTGCCTGGCTTCAGCACCTGAAAGCCCGAGTTGACGGTGCGCAGAACCTGGGACTCCCGCTGGTTCTGATCGGTGGAAACCTCATACGGCACCTCATCGTACGAGTATTGGTGTTGCGGCCCGCGGGGCTCATAGGTGTCGGGGTAGTAGGGAGCATTAGGCGCGTAGGATTCGGTCAATGGCATGGCTTGCTTGGCCTGGCTCGATGCATGATACGGTGTGTAGGCCGATGCGCCACGCTCGTCAACCTGGGTGGAGGAGGATGGGGCGACAGCTACTTCTTCCTGAGGGACGGCAGCAGGGTAGGGGGGCGAAGGCGACTTCCGGGGGTTGACGTAGTTCATGCCATTGGTCGTGGAGACGTGATGGTCGGCCATGCTGGCCCACTCGCCGCTGTTCCCTGGTTTGCGGACCCTGGGGGTAAGCTGACCCGTCTCGGCGACGTGGGACATGCGATGGCTCTGCAGGAGGTCGAGGTCGGTTCGAGGATCGATGGGGGACTGATTGGCCACGTCCCGGATGTAAGCGGTCTCGTAGGCGCGAACGTCGTGTCCCATGGCCATGTAGTCGGATTCATCGCTCGTACGGCGGCTCGTTTGCGATGTAGCGCCCGACTGGGCTTGAGGTCCGTTGTTCGCTTGACCAGGTCAGTGCCGTCGCTTCTGCAAAGAGAGCGGGGAGGGGCGGAGCAAGGCTTACGAGAAGGAGGCCCAGACACGTGAGCCGATCGTGAGCCTTCGAGGCTCTGCAGCGCAGCCGAGTTGCGCGCCATGCTGTGGTTGCAATTGGAGCACCGCAGGGTATTGCTCGACGAGCCGTGGCCAGGAGACGAATTGCGGGAGTGGTGGCTGGGAAGGCGTTCTGCAGAGACTGCGTGATCAAAAGAGCTAGGTGGCCGAGAGCTGTCGCCCGAGCTGAGCAGTGCGGATTTGGGGAGTTCGAGCTGCGAGTTGCTGTGGCTGTGGGTAACGTTGCCGCTGACGATCGAGTTCCTGCTACTCGCCACCGGCGTGTTGGACCGGGAGATGTAGACGCCCTCGACTTCGATACCACGCTGAATGGCGCGAATGCCAAAAGGAACCTCATCCTTGGGTGGTGGCGCTACCTGGGCCACAGGCTGTGCCTCGAGCATCTCGGGCGACTGGGCCTTCTTGCCCTTGTCGACCTTGCTGTACTTGCGAAGCCGGTAGCGGTTGTATATGACTTTCATGAAGCCGAGAAAAATTGTGACAACCTGGGCAGGTTAGTAGGGTCGGGCAATGCAGCGTGGGTGTAGAGCGACACGTACAATACTTGCTGCGAGGACCTGATGCGCGGTTGGTTAGTGCTGGTTGTTTTGGCGTGATGGGTGCGCACCACTTACAAAGGTCATTTTCTGCCATAGTGCCCACGACTGGAAGAATTCATGGCCGCCCGAGCTTCCAAAACCCATGGTAGCGAAGCGGGGAGGACGGTGGTGGTGGTGGTGATGATGGTGATGGGGGACGATTTGGAGGGTGGGAAGGTGAAGAGCACGACGTCAGGGATGAGGGAGGAAGGGAGGTGCCACGGTGAGGTGAGAAGGGCAGGATGGCTCGTTGGGTCGATGGCAGGCCGGGCGGACGGTGTCGGGCGGCACGGTGAAACCTGTCTTGGAGGTATGCAATTCACAGTAATGTCGACACGTGCAATGTCCGGGGTGTGGGTGGTGGAGGACTAGCTTGGGCCCTGAACCAAGCAAGCAGGTTGCGAAGTCGGAACGGCGGCAGCTCGCAGCGTGGAACGGTTGGTATTTGGAGGGTTGGGAGGACTGACACTGGGGACTGGCGGTGGGGTGATGTATTGGTCGAAGGGTGGAAAGCGGGCGTATTGGATACCAGGGTGGAACGGTGAGCCGGCGGCGAGCGAGAGAACGAGGGAACGGATGTCACGACGGCAATCGATGGTTGAAGGGTCGATGGGCCGGTGAGCAGGGTG
>Ga0182211_1000701_pt1 | contig 10157 bp, 4 predicted proteins | sample G5R1MG_20_FD_129660 | JGI IMG/M metagenome (GOLD analysis project Ga0182211, IMG submission 129660) | Switchgrass phyllosphere microbial communities from Michigan, USA - G5R2_MAIN_03OCT2016_LD1 MG | ecosystem: Host-associated > Plants > Phyllosphere > Phylloplane/Leaf | place: USA: Michigan... | reverse complement strand
GTGTGAGGCATTCCTTGTTCTTGACCATGGTGATGGACTCGCCGCCCTCGTGGGAGTAGCCACCGCTCTCATCCGCGGTGGGCGTCGTGGCTTGACCGGTTTCAAATTCGAGCTGGCCAATGTGGAGAATGGTGGCCATGATCTCGCAGATGCCGGCAATGCTCTCCTTGCCAAACTCGAGGCGGCGGAGCGCGCTCTTGAAGTCCTGGAAGCCCTTGGGGTCGTCGATGCCGACTTTGAGCTGCGTTGGATGGCCAAGGTAGCGCCATCGCTTGTTGGTGCCAATGGAGGTGCGGTTGCCGGCGGGGCCGTCTCCGCCGACGACATCGAGGTACAGATGCTTCTTCTCGGCAAGGCTGGTGCCGGCCAGGAGGTAGTAGAGAACGTGATAGGTGCGCTCGCCCGTGGGCACCGAGGCAATGCGGCTGCGCTCGAGGCGATGTGCGATGAACTGAGCGCCTAGAAGAGTGGCGTGGCTGGCGGTGGCTGTGTTGTACTGCAGCTCGAGGAGGAGGCCGGATTTAGAGGCGACGGGGGTGGTGAGGGACTTTGTGGTGGTGAAGGCATCGAAGACGAAGTTTGCATTTTCAATCTTCTTGGAGAGGGGCGTTGACGAGTAGGAGAGGAAAGATCTCAGCAAGTGGCCGCGGATGGTCGTCTTGCCGGAGCCGGATTCGCCGCTGCATGACAGCTTGTTAGCTCTGCCATGTGACAAAAGGCATGAACGCAGCAGATGAGACGAAAGGCACGAACGAGACGGACTAAGAAAATACAGGAAAAGAACAGGAGGAGCGGCCTACAGGAAGACAACGGCCTGGTCCTCGGAGCGTTCTCCCAGACGCATGTAGGCGCGCTGGGCCAGGTCCTCGGCGGCCTGGTGTGCGCTGCCCTCCTTGCCGCCATCGACGCCGCGGCTGGCATCTGTGTAGGTGTTGACGGCGACGATAGCCTGCGAGGAGAGCGTGGCAATGGGCAGGTGGGCGTGGTAGCGGCTGGCCAGGGCGGACGTGAGGCCCGTGTCGCTTTGTTGGTGCTGGGCGAGGGCTGGGAGCGACGGGTTCTGCAGCGGATTCGCAGCCATGGTGGGCGGACACAGCCGCGTGGAAGCGGGATGCAGCGACGGCGGTGGGCAGCAGCAGCAGCAGCAGCAGCAGCAGCGGTCGGTGGGCAAGACGGGGGTGGTGGACAGCGAGCGGAAATGCAGGCTCGCCAAGCAGACGCGAGGAATGCAAACAAGGACGAAAGGTGCAGCAGCGCCGACAAATAGGCGGCAGGCACAGGGACGGGAGGTAGCGAGTGTGTGAGGAAGGGTTTTCGAATTGAATCCGTCACCAGCAAAGGCGGGTTGGTTGGTGTTGAGGCCGTTGGCCACCCCTAACGCGACCCTACTCGCCTCGCCGCCGCCGGATTCGCTAGCGAGCTGCTGACCCCCGTCGACCCCCCTAAGCGGTGACAAAAATAGACGGCTGCTGTGTATGCCTAGATACGACCTATTCCCTCCGATCAGCCATAGCGTGCCGCCACCAGTCGCGATGGCGTCGACACTCGAAACACGGCCGAATTGCAGGACAGTGGGCGTGCCCACCGGGCGGGCTCCGTGGTTGCTCTGCGTGGACGAGACGGCGGACGTGTACGGACAACGCGTGGATGGACAATGTGGCGATGCGTACCGATGTAGATATTGCCAGACGTGGCACTGGCGATGGCTACTGTACTATGGATGGCATATGCCCATAGGTAGTGGTATAGGTGGTGATATACATACATACCTACTACCATAGTATGTTAGAGATGCATGCTATGAGATGCTTGGCGGTACTACGTCCTCTTCCTGGCACGATCACGGTGGGATGTGCGGCGCTAGTCCCCATCCAGACTGCCCCGGGCGGAATGGGCGACGCATGTCGCCCTGAAGCGCTCCTGCCTCTCTCCCGTCTGCACTTTCCTCTTCCTACGCTCGTTGCTTTTGCTTTGACAGCCCCCGCCTTCCCTCTTCCTTCTTCTCCTCCTCTTCGCCTTCCTCCTCCTGCTTCCCCTTCTCCTTCCCCTCCTTCCCCTCTTTCCCGTCCTTCCCGTCCCCCCCTAGCTCTGCTCGCCTTCACCCAGCACGGCACGGGGCCGCACGCCCGCCGCCCGCCACCATGAGCTTCGTCAACACGTCACGCATGTCCGTCTACTCGACCGCCTCCGCGTCGGCATCGGCGCCGCGCGGGGCCCACCCCCCCTCGCAGACATCGACCACGACCCTTCTCAACACCCTCAACGCCGCCTACAAGCATGGCCACGCCCACAGCCTCGAGGCCAGCACCAGCCTCGTCGTCAACACATGGGCCAACGCCAAGACCATTGTCAACGACCGCATGGGTGGCACCGTCGACCTGGAGCTGGGCCGCAAGGCATGGGAGCATGCCCGCCGCCGAGCCGAGGACGGTTGCATTGTTTTGGCGTATGTGCCTGGCCCTGCCTGGCCCTGCCCCGTCTACAGCTGCTAACCGCCCAGTTCCCTACACGAGGCCACGCCTTCGCTGTTCGCGCCCTTCGTCTCGAGCCTGCCGCTATCGCTTCCCGGCACCTTCTACACCGCCCTCGAGGCCCTGAAGCCCTTCACCCACTGCGTCACCCCGCAGAACCCCTATACCCCGCGCTATTCCGCCCTCGCCGCCGTCTTCACCGTCAACCTGCAGGGCGCTGTTACTGGCGCCGAGATCAAGCTGTCCACCGCCGGTCTCGATGTCCAGCAGGGCCTGCTCCAGCTCCCTGCCCAGCCCGGCTTCCGCGCCTTCGACGTCTTCTACTACCTCAATTCCAGCTCGGCTTCCAAGCAGGAGAAGTCATTCCTCAACATCCAGCCCCTTGACCACTATGCCCTTCTCAACCGCTCCGCCACCTATGATCCTCCTTCCTTCCTCCCCGACGCCGACGATGCCGCCGCAGCCGAGGATTTCCGCGCCAACCTCAAGGCCATTGGCGTCAAGGGCGATAAGCTGATGAATCTCCTGAGCTGTCTCACAGGTCTGCTCAAGCTTGGCAACGCTCTGGGCTACTTTGTCGATGAGGACGCGCTGGACGCCGTCTGCGAAGACGCCAGCGCGCTTCTCGACATCCCCGTTGACCTTCTTCGCCAGAAGCTCGGATCCAACGAACGCGAGATCGCCATTGGTGGCATTTACGAGGCTCTCGTCGACTATGTCCTCGGCTGTGCCAACGCCACCATCAAGGAAGAACTCCACGCTGCCAAGAGGGACTTCTCCTCGGGCAATAGCGATGGCAGCGGCGTCATGACACCCGATGAATCCGACGACGGAGACATTGTCAACATCACCGTCATTGAAATCCCCAGTCGTGCACTTGGCAAGGCCGTTGCCCTCCGCACCGTCTTTGATGACAGCGAAGGCATCAACGCTGAGATGCGTGACGACGGGGTGCCGGTGGCCTCAGCTGGTACTTCAGTTGTCGAAAGCATGCGGGAAGCGCTCGTCAACTGCGCACCCGAACTCGGCATCGGCGGACCTGGCCTTAGTGCTAAAGAGGCTGACCTGGAGAAACGCGAAGCTGTTTTGGACAAGATTGCTCTTGAATTGCCCGAAGAGGACCACTTTCTTCGACGAGTACTGTATCCTGTGCAGGATAACGGTATTCTTTTGGGCAAACACGGTCGCTTTGATCTCCCCATGACGGTGGCCAGCAGCCGTGTGTGGTTTCAACTTGCCCTGCATCCCACGGATACTACCCCTACCAGTCTCAACCAGGACTTCAACTCGACCTGGCAAGCGGGCGTAGTGTCCCGGCAACTTCGAGAATGGCGACTACCAGAGTGGGCGAACCGCCGCAACCGTCACCTCGACTTCACTGCCGATTTCGACCACCATGAGTTCTACGAGCGATACCAAGCCTTGGGCTGCATGGACGGTAAAGAGGGCATACAGAACTGGATTCTCCAACGCGGCTGGAGCAACGGAGAGGTTGTTGTGGGCCATGAGCGCGTTTGGGTTCGAGAGGGTACTTGGTGGGAAGCCGAATCGCAGCTCGACCTCAAGCAAAGTGAAATGGGTGCATCTCCCAACATGCTTGGTCAGATGATTGGAGCTGGCGGGATGGAGAGCGGCTATCCTGTCCAGAACCCGACTGCCAGTGCCTTCTTCCCGCCTTTGCCTGAGATGGGAAGCGCTACCCCAAGCCAAAACCCCTTCCAAAGTACAGCCAGCTTGGCCGCTCGCAGCGCCATGGATGCAAAGTCCATGGCACCCACAAACCTCACAGGCCCAGCGCAAGGACCTGGCGATTACGGTCTTGGTGCCAAGGGCGATGATCACAAGGGAGTTACCTACTACGACGCCGAAGCTGGTGGTAACGCTGTTGTAACCCAGTCGCCCATCACCGGGACCCGCAAGATGTGGATTGCCTTTGTGTGGGCTATGACCTTTTGGATTCCGTCACCACTCTTGAAATTCGTGGGTCGTATGAAGCGACCCGACGTACGCATGGCGTGGCGAGAGAAGTTTGTGCTCGTCCTCTTGATTCTGCTGCTCAACGGTGCAATCGTGTTTTATATTGTTGCGTTTGGCAAACTCTTGTGTCCCAACAAGGACAAGGTGTGGAACCGCTCCGAAGTCTCTTCGCATCAAGGTGAAAACGACTACTATGTCAGTCACCATGGAAGCGTGTACGACCTCTCGTCTTTCTGGAAGAAGCAACACAGTGACTCCAATACGGAAGCCACCCGAGAACGTATGTTGGGCATGGCCGGTGCCAACATGGATCCTTATATTGTGCCTCCACTCTACCTCGCATGTCCAAACTTGATTCCGGACACTGTTGACAACCACGCCATGGAACTTTCCTCGAACCAGACGCTCGAGGATTCGTGGGCGGTCCACAAATCCGGTTCACGCACCAATCTGGCCGACAGCAAGGCCCTCAAGGCAGAAAACTGGTACCCCAACAGGTTCATCCCCGCCATGAAAGAGTTCAGGAAAGGAGACCTTGTATGGGAGTCCAAAAAGATCAAGGATGAAGGTACGAATTTGAACCACATGTGGTTCACCTTGGGAGACAAGGTCTACGATTTGACGGACTACTTCAAAACATTGGATATGATGAACAACCTTGCTCAATATCAGTTTCTTGACACGAAGCTGATTGAATTGGTCAAGAGCAACGCCGGAACTGACATTGCCGAGGAGTACAAGAATCAGCTCAACGACACTGCGCAGGCGTACAACATGCAATGCCTTGACAATCTCTTCTACATTGGAAAAACGGATTTCCGGAAAACCGCCAAATGTCAAGTAAACGACTACATCCTGTTGGCCGTCACCATTGTGCTCTGTGCTGTTATTGTCATCAAGTTCTTGGCTGCTCTCCAATTGGGTTCGAGGAAACGCCCGGCGAACCAAGACAAGTTCGTCATTTGCCAGGTACCTGCCTATACAGAGGGAGAGGACCAAATCAGGAAAGGTCTTGATTCGCTGACTGCCCTGGCCTACGACAATAAGCGCAAGCTCATTTGTGTCGTTTGCGACGGCATGATTGTCGGAGGTGGTAATGACCGCCCCACACCCAAGATCGTGTTAGACATTCTTGGCGTCGATCCCAAGGTGGACCCTCCTGCCCTTCCCTTCTGGTCTGTCGGTGAAGGAAGTCAGCAGCTCAACTACGGCAAGGTATATTCTGGTCTTTATGAATTCGAAGGTAACGTGGTTCCCTACGTTGTCGTCGTTAAAATGGGCAAGGAATCCGAACAGCACAAATCGAAGCCTGGTAACCGTGGCAAGCGGGACTCGCAAATCCTCCTTATGAGCTTCCTCAACCGCGTTCATCACCGCTCCGCCATGAATCCTCTTGAGTTGGAAATGTTCCATCAAATCAACAATATTATTGGTGTAGATCCGGAGCTATACGAGTACCTTCTTATGGTCGACGCCGATACTATGGTTAGGCCCGATGCGCTGAACCGTCTCGTAGCAAGTTGCGCCAACGACTCCAAGATTGCCGGTATTTGTGGAGAAACGAGTCTAGAGAATGAAGATAAGTCCTGGTGGACGATGATCCAGGTGTATGAATACTACATCTCCCATCATCTGTCCAAGGCTTTCGAAAGTCTGTTCGGCAGTGTCACTTGTTTGCCCGGGTGGTAAGTCTTTGCGCTCTTCCTATCCCTACCATGCGAAACCTTGTGCTGATCAATGGAACAGTTTTTGCATGTACCGTCTACGAACGGCTGACAAGGGTAAGCCGCTTATCATCTCAGACAAGGTCATCAAGGAATACGCCGACTGCGTCGTAGACACGCTGCACAAGAAGAATCTTCTCTCTCTCGGTGAAGATCGTTACCTCACTACCCTAATGACCAAGCATTTCCCCAACATGTCTTACAAGTTCATCCCGGATGCTTATGCGCTCACGGCTGCTCCCGAAACATGGAGCATCCTGCTTTCGCAGAGGCGTCGATGGATTAATTCTACTATCCATAATCTTGCAGAACTCGTCTTCCTGAAAGACCTATGTGGCTTCTGCTGCTTTTCCATGCGATTTGTCGTCTTTATTGATCTGTTTGGTACGCTCGTATTGCCGTCCATTTGCGCGTATCTTGTCTACCTGGTTTACTCCGTCTCATCAGGCAAGGGGCAATTCCCCATGTTCTCTATTATCATGCTTGCCGCCGTCTATGGACTGCAAGCGCTCATTTTCATCATCAAACGACAATGGCAACACGTCGGCTGGATGATCATCTATATTCTCGCATTTCCGATCTACTCGCTGGCTCTGCCCTTGTACTCTTTCTGGAAGCAGGATGATTTCTCCTGGGGAAACACACGTGTTGTCATTGGCGAACAAGGCACCAAACAAGTATTAACCACGGACGACGAGGGCTTTGATCCCAAATCCATTCCTATGATGCGTTGGGATGAGTACGCTGAGCGTAATGAACTTCCGGGGCGCCGCGGCCTTCCTGGCCAGACTTCGGAGAAGGGGGGCTTCAGTGCGTTCGAAGACGAAGCCTATGAGATGAACGACATGCAATCCGTATACTCTTCTGTTAAGCCAGCATCTACCGTCATGTCCAACATGCACCACATTTCTCACATGCCTCCGCAGTCCCCAGGCCCGTACCAAGGAATGCAACCCCGTCAGTCGACGTACTCTAGCCTTACCCGCTATCAAGACAACCCGCATGATAGTCGGTTAATGTCGATGGGCGGTATGAGCGATCAATACGGTGCCTCACCCTACGGTCAGCGAAATACTATGGGAGGCTTCCAGAGCTCAGACAACCTCATGACCTCGACCCCGCCGGTTCGTGGGCGCAGTCCTCTTGGCTATCCTCAATCACGACCCGGCAGCACCTTGAATTTCCAGTCGATGCAGAACGGGCCCACGGACGCGGTTATTATCGAAACTGTGCAATCCTGCCTTCGGGACGCCGATCTCGACAGGGTCACCAAGAAGCAGATTGTCGCGCTGACCGAGCAGCGCTTGCAGATCCAGCTCACAGGAGAGAGGAAGATTTTCCTCAGTCAAACTATTGACAATGAGCTTGCGAACATGTAAGGAAGGAAGGAGAGGAAGAAAGCTAGCAAGAAAGATCAGTATTCATTTTGCAACAACGGTGTTTCTATATACATTTCCTGACACATGTCCGGGCCAAATGTCGCTTTGTGTTTCTTCATATTTCGTTGTCGATTGTTATCTATCTGTCCTGTATACGGCGTAATTTTATGGTAAAATCTTGGGGAGAAGGGGTTAGGTCATACCTGGAAGTTTGATCTATAATATCTGAGTCCGTAACTCCGGTACTTATGTATGAGTATATAATAACATATAAGAATCTATTGTAACATACCTGGTTTTAGAAGGTGATACGAGATTTGGTAGATAGGTTAGGTAAGATAGACAAAGAAGGTTATACTCAAGCAGTACGAGGCTGGGTGTTTATTACTTGCTGGCTGATACATTGAGGCTAGGGAGATGGACAAGATATTCCCGCCGGCCAGCGTATTTGTCTTGGCAAGGTTGGAAATCCAAAGTGTAACTCTTTTCCGTGAAATACTAGGTGTTTAGTATGTAGCCACGACGGACCCGCTTTTTTCACTGTAAAAGGGCTCAGGTCTTCTTGGAAGGCCGGTTTGTCGGTGCGTGGGGGTGCAACAATTGTCTAGCCGTTCATTAGCTAGACAACTTCGACGTCTGGAGCCATTGTACTGGGCAAAAGCGGATGTGTAATACTAGTTTGTCTCTTTGAAAAACCACCCCCCAAGCCAGAGGAAAGCGGGAACAGCGCTGAAGCCAGCCAAGAGTCCCAAAACCCATGCCATCGTCGCCCAGCCGCTGGTATCCACAATAAAGCCTGCCAGTAATGGGCCAATCATGCATCCTGCCGCAAATGCCATATTAAACAAAGCGTAAGCTTGAGCATAGGCGCCACCGTTGCCAAACCCAGGGTGACCATGCGCAAGCATCCTTTTCTCTTCAGCATCCACGACTCCGGATATTTCTGCCATTATTGGGGGGAACGTAAGCGCAAAAGATAGGCCAACGACTGCGAGTAGTACACATAACAGTACTTTGTCACCAATGCTGTTATGCTTGACGAAGCGCAAACATACCAGCGGGGGGACAGCGCCCACAAAGCCAACAACTACAAAGTAGCGGCCTCCAAGCTTATCGATCAGCCAGCCAAACAATGGAGCGGCAAATGTGGGGATAACGAGTGGTAGAAACAAGAGTGCTGCGCCTGTTGACGTCCAGTCGAAGATGTTGGCAGCATGAATGGTAAGAACCGAATCGAAGGCCGTGACCAGGGCAGCCTGTACAAGAGCGCAGAACAGCGCTGCGAGTAGGCGGCAAGAGCAGAGGAGCGATAAGACAGGTGGAAGACGGTCACGGCGACGTCGACGAGGGAACAAGCTTCCTTCGGTTTGTGCTGGTGGTGAATCCGTCGGTAAAGAATGTTTTGCGTCGTCGGTCCCGTTGGTATGAACAGGCTCTACAACCGAAGGAACGATCGTGTCAGGAGCATGGCTAGCTGTTACTGCGACTCGTCCCCCGGCTTCAGGATCCCAACGGGCTGCCACTTTTTTCTCTATCAGCAATAACCGAAGAACAATGTCAACGCCAATCAAGGCATACGCCATTGCGAACACAGCGTTGTATCCAGCATGATCGTAGACCACACCTCCCAGCAGTGGAGATAGAAGGAGACCAAGCGACATGCCGATACTGAGCCATCCTGTCGCCGTGGCGAGTCTTTGCTGGGGTACAGTGTCCGCCAAAAGAGCAAGCCCAACCACCCAGCTATCGTTCGTTAGCAGGGTTACTTTCAATGTAGACGTACACGCGTACACAACAGCGGCTGATGCGCCTTGCCATATCCGGCCAGCGGCCAGTAACCCGATGGAGTTTCCAACGTTCAGCAAGGCCGTTGAACCCAAAAGTGCGAACAGACCGAGCAACAGCGGTAATCGTCTCGACGCCCCTCGGTCAGCAAGCCAACCACATATTGGAGAGAATGCCAGCAAAGCTGCTCCATAGACGGCCACCAGTACAGTTACCCAGTGTTGCACACGATTATCTTCCACGTGACTGCGCGTTTGAATCGCGAATGGAATGACGGGCACGATGATTCCGTAAAGAAACATGTCCTATGTGATATGAGATGGCGTATTTGCGCATCGATTTGTAGCTAGCCTTCTTTGCACGTACCGTGAAAACTGCCATCGATATTGTTCCAATAATGAAGCTTTCGGAGCTTCTCAATTTCAGCATAAATGGCGGCCTGGAGTCATGCTGCGTCCAGGTTGACAGGCGTTTGGGTCGTGGCATGGTCATCGAAAAATCGACGACTGGGGGTTACACCTCTTTCAGACCAGTTGTTCGGGGCACAGTGTTTACCCTCGAAATATACATTTACTGGTAGGAATAGGCAACGGAGACAAACAAGGTAATCAGGATGGGTCGTGACGGTGACGAAAAATCCTGTCATTTCAGCTAAGACGGATAGTCACACGCTACACAAGAGCCGCGCAGCGCGAGACGCCGAGGCTAGCGTGCGGCCCTGTTATTCTTCACATCTTTCCCCAGAGTTGCGGGTGTCGTTTGAACGATGTGGTGTTGACGAAGATGCATACTGTGCTTTCTGATCGGTTATTAGTCACTCT
>Ga0182211_1000700_pt1 | contig 10173 bp, 4 predicted proteins | sample G5R1MG_20_FD_129660 | JGI IMG/M metagenome (GOLD analysis project Ga0182211, IMG submission 129660) | Switchgrass phyllosphere microbial communities from Michigan, USA - G5R2_MAIN_03OCT2016_LD1 MG | ecosystem: Host-associated > Plants > Phyllosphere > Phylloplane/Leaf | place: USA: Michigan... | reverse complement strand
GTCTCCTGACTCTGCCAAGCAAAAAAAAAAAAGAAAAAGAAAAAAAAGAAAAAAGGAAAAATCACCGCAAGCAGCGCTCCTCCTACTACATCCAGTTAACCATTGCAAAACCGGGCACGGTGCTTAAGTCGATTAAGCATTTTGGCTTTGACAGCTCTTTTGGCCCAAGTTTCTCGTATCCCAAGCCCCGGCGCCTGGACAAAGCGTCTCAACCGATAATTACCGAGTTGCCTGCCTGCTTGCCTGGCCAAGGAGCCAAGCTTTGGCTGTGCGTTTTCCAAGCCCAAGGCCTATTTCCCACGGTTGCCGATTAGCAAGTTGCCGCTTTGGGAAGGTTGAGGGGGGGCGAGTGAGGCGTGAGTGAAATACGGATACGGGATAGGTAGTGCGACTGTCCTTGTAATTGATATACGGGGTATGCGCCTGTTTTCTACACCGGTATGCGGTGGATACTGCATCGGGAAGGTATGCTGTCTATTGGGACAATTTCATGTTATATGGGGTTGTTGGTGTTGGTGTCCTTTGTCTACCCGATATTCGGCTCTTGTAATCGAGCTACAGTACAGTCATGGTCATGGTTTCTTTCGTTCAGTCATAAATGGCCATGGAGGCTGGTCTTTGCCCGGAAAATGCACAGGCTGTAATAAGGGTTGGATTCCAATCATTAGCTGTATTTGACTAGTATGCGGTGTGGATAATCACCTGAGTTAGCATCACCATATGGGAGCTAGTCACTTTATAACCCTGGATGTGGTCATCACTAACGAAAGGAGACAACACATGGGGAAGGTATATCAGGAAGGCCACAATAAAGTATCCCCCGAACTACCATCTACTGCCTTGTCTTCTCTGTAGTACTATCTCGCTTCTATATTTCTCCAGGGCTTAATCTCCTAGTTGAAATTAGCTCTTGAATGATAGAGTCGCTCGTTGCACGTTCCAAATATTACCATATTTTGTAACCTTACAGTTATCGCAAATTTCAATAGCGATTTCGACCGATTACCTGTACCTTTTACCAAGAATTCTCAATAAAAGAGTAGTAGTCATTGGTGTTAGCTGGACTTGATTGAAATCGAATGCTTGGCGCGTCACCCGACAGTATAAGCGGAGGCAGAGAGAAGTAGATTCTAAGGATCCTAGAGAGAAAAACAACTTCTTAAACGTGATAACAATAATTAGACCCTGTGAAGATCTGTGTGGTAGTCGGTACCAATGGTTGTCTGGGTACTCACGAACCAGATGTTAGTCAGCTATGTAATCGCCCGATATTATCCCGAGGAGCCTCTCCTTTCCAAGTAAGCTGATACCATCATCTATGTACCAACACTACGACCAGTACATCAAATGATCCACATCATTGTATCTGTGATATTCTCGCTCTATTAGCTCATATAAGTTAAGCTGAAGTTCTCATAGCATGCCTGCTGCGCTCGAACTCGACCGTGGTCCAATTGCATAGGAATATGCTGCGGACTCGGAAGACAGTGTCATCGACTAGTTGACTAATTCCAAAAAGACCACAAAATTGCTCAATGATCTTTGGGAACAGAAGCGGTTGATCGAAGCTCTCGCAGCACACCACCTTGGAGTGGACAAGATTGGTGCCTGCGTTGTTCAGGACCAGCACACATGGACACGCGGCAGCTTCAACATCTGCATACCGGTCGAGGTGAAGCTCAAGGCCACAACTAGGAAATTTATGATGCGATTCCCAATGCCGCACAAGCTTGCAGAAGCTCGATATCCTGGGACGGTAGACGAAAAGCTGAGTTGCGAGGTCGGAACGTACGTGTGGATGCAGGAGAACTTTCCAGATATCCCTATCCCTCACTTGGTTGTCTTTGGCTATGGCTATCTAACCGGCGGTCATGGAAGTAAAAATCTCACTGATTGCGACTCAATCATTCCAAGTCGGAATGTCCAGTACACCTATGCCATCCATCGGCCTTTCTATATCCGGGTTGCCAATATTATGCGGCGCCGCCTTCTTACCTTCCTGCGATCTCCTCTTGTCTCGCGATATACATGTAACCCAACCTTCAACAGCCTACGCACAGGTTACATGATCTTTGAGTTCATCGATCCGAACAGAGGGCATATGCTCTCTGACTCATGGCAAGGTAGCCAGGAAGACCCGATTCGAAGGAAAAACTTATTTCAGGGCATGGATCGCCTAATACTTTCTCTCGCTCGGATCTCCCAGACAAGAATGAGTTCATTCCGGTACCATAGTGACGGTACTATATCATCAACGAACCGTCCACTTTCTTGTTCGACTATTATATTAGAGAACAACGGAGCACTGAGGATAATGCAGAGTAACGATACATATACATGTACTGATGCTTTTGTGTCAGATATGCTCACGTTCCACAATCATCGTTTTGTTAGCTAGCTAAATGCTGTCTATAACGGGGATGATTGTCGTGGTCAGATGGGAGTATATACTATACTCCGCGCGCTCTTACACTAATACTTAATACAGGAGCGGCGTAACGGGCTATTTTTTTCTGCAACTCACCAATTTTCACGCCAGCAATATTTTTGTTGATCAAGAATGGAATATAACATGTCTTATTAACCTAGAATATGTGTGCTCTCTTCCTGTAGAGAAGCTTGCTGTCCGTTACTGGCTTACTAGAAAGGGAATTAATCAGATATGAGGGGATGATCTGAACGATTATAACCGCGCGCGAGAGGAGTTTATGCAAATCTTCGAGGATGAAGAGCGGAAGATGAGAGGGGACATACAGCACGATATTTCACTCGCAATGGCCATACATAACATGTGGGATTCAAAAGGTGTATGGTTCTGGCATTGCATCGAGTCGGTTTAACGCGTGGTTGTCGGTAGCAGATTCAACAATGCATATACCTATTGATGACTACTACTACCCGTACCAAGAAAGCAGTGTTAATTCCATTACCACACTAGGCAGCACAGCATCAAAGGAAGACTCAGCCATTCAGTCAGAGCCGAAGATGCCGTCAAACCCAATGCAGCTACGATCGCTTGCGCATAACGTCTGGTAAAAGGCATAACAAAGACCAAAGATGACTCAAAACTAAAAGCAGATACGATTTCTTCGCTTTCTTCATCGCAAAACTATCGCTATTTTTTATGCCCAGAGCCCCAGTGCAACGCCAGGGGCTGTGAGGTAAGAAAGTGGACCTTGAGGACCCCCCGATCCTCCAGTCCACTAGTATGTAATACCTCATGGCCCATGATGCAGACGGGAGATGGGATATGAACATCAAGGTAAAATCATCAGTGGTATCATATCGCCCTCTGCCCTTTCCTCACAATTTTCATCCCTCGAGCGTGAAACAATAGACATTACCTCTTCCAAGCCCCCGCTTCAACTGCCGACCCAGACACGCCTACTAGACTTCTACTTCTTGCCCAGCAAGCCCCCTACGAGCGGGATATTACTCGCACCTCCACCCTTCTTCTTCTTTTCCTTGCCTCCACTAAGCATGTCGGAGATGCTGCCAAGGCCCAAGCCACCGAGGAGTTTGTTGATCCCAAGACCACCCAGTAGACCGTTAACAAGCCCGCCGAGACCGAGACCATTTAGCAACCTCCCGACCAAATTCAACACACCCGTGAGCAGTAAGCCGACGGCAGCGATGATCTGGAACAGCGGCTCGGTGAGCAGGCTCCAGAGTGGGTTGAGCTTCTTCTTGGCATGGGGCATGTCGCTGATCTTCTTTTTTGCGTTGTCAATCGTGGTTACCACAGAGGTGGTGAGTTCCTTGAGATTATCGGCGAGTTTATACTCCTCGGGCGATGCTTCGCCGGTTTGTTGGCGGCCCTTGGCTTGGGCGGCGATGCGGCCGTCTGGATCTAGACCGCGGAGCGAGCCGTTGCATTCGTTGAGAATACGAGAGCCTTCTTCAATAAGTGGCTTGACATTGTTGACGAGCTCTTCTTCATCCAGCTCGTCACGGGGTGTGCGGTCGGCTTGCTCGATGTACTAGGGTTGGAGTTAGTGAGTATTTTGGAATCAGCGAACGACTTAGTACGGCATACCTCCGTAATTTGCTTCATGACAGGCTGAATACGCTCTAGAGTCTGCTGACATATGGCAGACATCTTGTTTGCCAGCTCGGAATCCTCACGTCTCTGCCTTTCCTCGTCCGTCTCATCTTCAAGTATCTCTTCCTCTTCTTCTTCCTGTATATTCTCTAGAAGAGTAACTTCTCCAACCTTGTTGCCATCGTTGTCGATGACATAGCCGTTGTCGTCAATCTCAAGGCCAGCACAGTGGCCAAGATCACCAGCGGTGAGACGACCGATAACATCACCATTCTCGTCGCGGACTTCGCCCTCCTTGTTGACACGCATGCCAGACATGGGGTTAACGCGGCGCTCCTTCTCCTCTGGTTCCCATCTCTCGGCCTTGCCGATGACATTGCCGTTCTTGTCGTTGATATCACCATCCTCATCGACCTTGTGGCCGACAAGCTTCTTGACATCACCCTCAATGACGCGACCGATAATCGAACCATCTGGAGTCTGGACGGTGCCATCTTTGGCAACGGTGGCAGAATCGAAGCCAGCAAAGGGACCTTCAGGTCCAGAAGACTTGCCATGGACCAACTCAGCCTTGCCAATGACGTTACCTTCATTGTCCCAGATTTGTCCCTTGCCATCGACCTTCTTGCCAGCGAGAGTAGCAGCATCGCCCTCGGAGACACGGCCTAGAACCGTGCCACTAGAGTCGACAACGTTACCAGCCTTGTTGACAGTGCAGCCAGCAAGCGCGCTGAGGTCAACCTCTTCATGTTCCTCTTCCTCCCACGGTTCAGCGTGTCCTTTGACATTGCCGTTTTTGTCGATAATATCGCCATCTTCATCAACAGCATGGCCAACAAGCTTCTTCGCATCACCATCTGTAATTTTGCCGACACGGTTACCGTCAATGTCTTCGACGAATCCGTCTTTAACAACACGGAGACCTTCGTATCCACCAAAGGGACCTTCCTGCTTGGTAACGCGCTCCTTGTCGGGAATAAGCTCGCAGCGACCGACAACCTTACCGGTATCGCCGTGGATCTGGCCTTCGCCATCCGACTTGCGACCAGCGAGATCTTTGACGTTGCCTTCAACAAGCTTACCAACGGGGTTGCCATTGCTGTCAACAAGGTAGCCCTGCTTGTTCAAGGTAAGCCCATCCAGGATGGACAAGTCAGGAGCCTCCTCTTCAGGTTCGTCTTCGAGTGGCTCAGCATGGCCCTTGACGTTGCCATACTTGTCAAGAATGTCACCATCTTCGTCAACGGCCATGCCAACCAGACGCTTAGCATTGCCCTCAACAATCTCACCAACAATATTTTCATCCTCATCAGCAACCTTGCCACCTTGGATGACACGGAGACCAAAAAGACCGGCGAATGGACCCTCTGCCTTGACTTCACGCTGATCAAAGGGGATGAGCTCGCAGCGGCCGATGACCTCACCCGAATCGTTCCAGATCCGGCCTTCTTGGTCGATTTTCTTGCCTGCAAGCTCCTTCGGATTACCTTCCACAAGACGGCCGATGGGTACGCCCTCGTCGCCGATAACGTTGCCCTGCTTGTTGACGGTCTTGCCAGCAAGGCTGGAGAGGTCCAATGGGTCTTCCTCCTCGGGCTCGGGAACTTCTTCTTCAGGCTCCTCGTAGCGCTCGGCATGGCCAACGACCGAGCCCTTCTTGTCGAGGATATCTCCGTCTTCATCGACCGCGCGTCCGATAAGCTTCTTGGCGTCGCCCTCGACGACCTTTCCGACGCGGTTGTTATTCTCATCCTCGACAAAGCCATCCTTAACGACGACCAGGCCTTCAAGACCAGCAAATGGAGACTCTTCTTCGGCGTTTTCCTGGGGAATAGTCTGGGCACGACCGATGACGTGGCCTTTGTTGTCCCAGAACTGGCCTTCAGCGTCGCAAGTAGTCTTTGCTTTAGATAGCTTCTTCGCGTCGCCCTCCGTGAGCTCACCAACGATGTTCCCGTCAGCATTGATCAGCTTTCCGGATTTGTTGACGGTAAGACCCTCCAGAATTGAAAGGGGTGGTCGGCCGTCTTCGTCGAGCTCCTGTTCGTCTTGTCCGGCAAAATCCTCATCACCCTCCTGCGCATCTTCGGCTTGCTCGGTGGCATCTTCGTCCTCGCCAACCTCCTGCTCAATGATTTTCGGAAGAGTCTTGACCTTGCCAATGACATTGCCGTTCTTGTCAACGACCTCACCCCTTGAATTAATTTTCTTGCCAGCGCACTCGGAGGCCTCTCCCTCAACAAGCTCGCCAATAGGTTCGCCTTCTTCGTCAAGAACCTGGCCCTTCTTGTTGACCTTCAAGCCCTCGAGCTCTTCAATATCGGGAATGACCTCCACTTCCTTGACTTCAGGTTCGGCTTCTTGTTCCTCTTCTTGCACTTCGACAGTCTGGGGCAAGGCCTTGACCTTGCCTATGACCTTGCCATCCTTATCTACAACCTCGCCCTTTTCGTTGATTTTTTTACCGGCGCATGCAGAGGCTTCACCCTCAACGAGCTCACCAATTGGCTCGCCGTCTTCGTTGAGAACCTGACCCTTCTTGTTGACTTTGAGCCCTTCAAGTTCATCGATCTCTGGAGTGATTTCCTTGGTCTGGGGTTCGGCATCTTGGACATCGCCTTCATCCTCCGCTTCGCCCCCACTTTCCTCAATCTCGCCAAGGCTCTCCTTGAGTGCCTTGATGGCTTCGAAAGCAGCCTCACCAGCAACAACGTCTACTTTGCCGACGACGTTTCCTTCCTTGTCAAGAACTTCGCCTTTATCGTTGATGGTCTTGCCGGCACAGTCCCCAATCTCGCCTTCTTTGAGCTCACCGATTTCCTCACCCTCGGCATCAAGAACTTTGCCCTTTTTGTTGACTTTGAGTCCGTCAAGGATCCTGGTATCTAGAGCGCCAGAAGCAGACTCCTTGAGCTTGTCAGCAGCACCTTCGGCAAGTTCCACCTTACCAAGGACCTTGCCCTCGGAATCAACAACCTCTCCCTTATCATTGACAGTGAGGCCCTTGACATCCTCAATATTTTCAAGGTCGCCATCAGCGATATTTCCAACAACCTCACCATCGTCGTTTAGGATCTCGCCTTGGCTGTTAATCTCCATGCCCTCAAGGGCCTCGACACCAGGCAGCTCATCCTCAACCTCTTCAGCCTTCTCCTCAACACCACCCTTAGTGTCTTCAGCAGCCTTCTCAACGTCTCCCTTGTTGGAAAGGTCTTCGATGGAGTTGCCTTCTTGGCCCTCTTTATCACCTTGCTGATAAGCCGCAAGATCGGCGGCCTCTGGGTCAAGTTCGGCGCGGGCGATGACATTGCCGTCGTCGTCGAGGATCTCTCCGTCCTCGTTAAACTCTTTGTCTTGGATTTGCGATGGATCGCCGTCGATGAGGTGTCCGATAAAATCGCCGTCCTCGTTAAGAATCTGGCCAGAACGGTCGGCAGAGAGACCTTTCAGAACGTTTAGATCGGGGAGCTGGGCACTCTTCTCATCATCGCCTTGCTGGAGCGGTTCTCCTTCGGCTTGAGGAGTGACTTCACAACGACCAACGAGATCGCCGTCATCATCTAGGATCTCACCGTCGTCGCCAATGGGGTAGCCAGCAAGGTCCTCAGCGTCACCCTCTACTAGACGGCCAACGTTGTTTCCGTCCTTGTCCTTGACATTTCCCTCCTCGTCGACTTCGAGGCCCTTCAGCACACTGAGATCGGGAGTTGCGTCTTGACCGGCTTCTTCAGTTGACTCCTTGACGTCGTCAACAGAGTCCTGGAACTCTCCGACCTTCCCTTCTGCGTCTTCGGCGGTACCTTCCACGTTGTCCTTGGCACTTTTGGCTGTTTCCTGTTCCTTTTCTGGGATATTTCCATCGGTATCATCGGCTTGGCCCTTAGCTGCCTTGGTAACATCCTCTGCCTGCTCCTGAGCACCCTCGGTGGTATCGTCCATGGTGCTCTCGGCCTCTGAAACTGCGTTGCCTGATTTCTCATTAAAACCACTTGCAGAGTCATCAGCTCTGTCTTTTCCAGAATCGGCAATGTTTTGAGCGCGCTCCTTGCCATCGTCGCCGGCCTCCTTTGCAGCTCCCTTTGAATCCTGCTTGGCCTTGCCGGCAAGATTTGAGGCTCGGCCAGCGAGACCGCGGGCACCGCTCAGCGCACCTCCATCGATCTTTTTGCTTGTGGCATCGTCGGCAGTGTCGTCGGCAGTGTCTTCTGCAGTGTCTTCTGCGTCGTCGCCAACCTTCACTGTGGCATCGTCGCCTTCAGCATCAGCGTCCTCACCTTCGTCAATCGGCTTAGGCTCGGCTTGCTCGAGCTCATCACCAGCTTGTGACACTTTTCCAGTCGTCTCTTCTGCGGATTCTTCTGCAGCGCCCTTGGTATCTTCGGCCGTATCTTGTGCTTTTGGTTGGGGATGTTCTACGGCTTCTTCCGCTGTCTTCTTCGTGTTCTCGGTAACTTCCTGGCCCTGTTCCTTGGCTTCATCCACCTTTTCCTCACCTTGTTGCTTGGTGTCGTCTACAGCCTCGGACGGGCTAGGGTTGGGCGGGTCGGGTTTTAATTGAGGCTTGTTAAGCTTCGATGCAGATGATTGTGGCTTCCTCCCGAGCTTTGTTGGAGTGCGGGGGGATTCACTCTTTCCTGCAGCTGGAGAGGGCATGTTGGGTGTGTGGGTTGATATGTCGTAAGGCTGCCGTGGAGTAATTGGACTGACAGCTGACACGTTACTAGAGATGGATTGTGAACGTGTCGAACGGGGTGAGTTTCTATTAGGCGTGGGTGGGAACGAGTAATAGACGTAGGAGTTGGATGAATAGATGGTCATGTATCAATTGACGAATGGCTCTTCTTTGTAGAGGAGAAGCGATGCTTGTAGGACTGGAAAAGGCAGGATTTTATGAGACCAGACGGGAGAGATAGACAATTTGGCACGGATGACGTCGAGCCTAGAGCTGAATTGGCACGTAACAGGGGGAGCTCGCGCCTCAGTGTTGCTTGTATGGACAGCATAAACCTGCTTTGGCGCCATGATGGAGGGTGTGTACGACAAAGCACAATCAGCCAGAGGAGGATTGCGTCACTGAATCCAGCTTGGAGCGGGGCGACAGCTCTCATCCTGGTGATTTGGCTCAAGAATAAGACAACCAGGCGAGCTTACAACAGGGGTAAATGAATTGTGGCTGAACCTGCTGTGAGCCCAATCGTCCAAGACCACACCGCGCGGGCGGCTACGAAGCTGAAAGATGGAGATGCGAGCCCCAGGATATGAGACAGAAACCCTCCATGCTATGGCGCATGCAAGTTGCTGTCGGCATGTCATGCGCTGGGCAGAAGGGTGCAGAGGCAGTTGAAGCCGCTGCACTACGGCGAGCCATCCCATTGGCAGCGTCGTGGCTGTCGTCTCGTTGGAATTACGGATTGTGGAGGCCGGCCCTGAACGGCAATGGAATCCCTCCTATCAAAAGGTGTGTGCTGCAGGATGATGTTGGAGTACGCGGTCCCGTGTTCGGTGTTGTCCAACAATCAGGTTACAGCGACTCGTTTACGATGTCTCAGAGGATGGACATGACGTAACCAGGCGTGCTGGGGTGGGTGTACCCATGTCCGAGTGCTGCCGCTGTGGCCGCCCCGTTGCTCCGGGCGGCGTTGATCCATGGCGGAGTGAAGGCTTCCTGTCAAGACTAGGGAAGATAGTCGAGTGGAGCGAGTGTGTGTTGCGGACCAGCAACAGCAAAAGGCTGTCTCCAACAGCCACAGGGGCTGCTTACCTACCGAGGCAACCTCACCACACAAGGGCCATCACGACTCCAGCCTCACACCACGTCGAGGCGACAGCCGCTTGCTACCGTTGAAACGATCATCGTGCGGGCTACGGGACGTTGGCCGTTCCCATCGCCCTCCCACCACGCAAGCGCCAACTTCGATTCAGGGCGAGTGCAATGCTACTCACTGGATTCTAGACCTGTACCGGCGTATACCTACCTGTCCTGTACTGACTCCCCTTGAAACCCTGTACTCCGGCACGTATTTTGTGTAGCAGACCAGCGTACCCATTCCATTGCACTACCTTCCACGCCCGTTCTCGGTGGACATGCTCCCAATCCCGCTTTCCCATGGTCATCATCTCATTTCCCATAG
>Ga0182211_1000699_pt1 | contig 10173 bp, 8 predicted proteins | sample G5R1MG_20_FD_129660 | JGI IMG/M metagenome (GOLD analysis project Ga0182211, IMG submission 129660) | Switchgrass phyllosphere microbial communities from Michigan, USA - G5R2_MAIN_03OCT2016_LD1 MG | ecosystem: Host-associated > Plants > Phyllosphere > Phylloplane/Leaf | place: USA: Michigan... | reverse complement strand
TGACCATCGCTCGCAGCCGTGTCCATCGCCATGTCTGCATCCCCGGGCCATGGCGCCTCTATGTCGTACCCAAACGGTTGTTTGTCGCCTCTCATGGCGCATGCGTCTCTTGCAGGCAGCCCTTCCCACCACCGCGACAGCGACATGTCCGACGCCAACCCACCTGTCGCAGCCGAGCCCGCCTCCGATGTGGATGCGCCGGGAGACGATCAAGTCGAAGACGAGGACGCAGCAGCTGCTTCAGACTCGTCCGAGGATGTGGATGCTGAGGGCGAGCCCGACGGCGATTATGACTCCGAGTCACCGCCATCCGAGCACGCAGAGAGCGATGACGCCCCGAGCCCCAAGTCCCAGGACTCCGGACGGCCTCCGAAGCGCAAGGCCAGCACCGAAAAGGAAGACTTCATAACCCAGAACCCGGAGTTGTACGGTCTGCGTCGCAGCGTACGCGTCATGCACCGCTACAGTGTTGCCCAAGCTAATTCCCATGCAGGGTCGTCCCCGCCCTAGTCGTCGCATCGTAGGTCGCCCTCAGCAGGCCTGCTAGAACAGTACTGACGCATTTCAGGTCGACAGTGATGACGAGGACGATGATTCTGGCTCTGACAAGCCTCGCAAGCGTCAAAGAACCGCCTCCCGCAAAGGTTTGACCATGCGCCCAAATCCTGTCGTGAGCCTCCACTGACCCCTGCATCTAGTCTCGACCCAGCCAACACCAGTACACCGCTCGGTAGGCTCCGGCTCCGAGTCGGATGGCTATGTTGGTACACGTAGACAGCTTCCGACCAAGAAGCAACGCGAACGCCAGCACCTTGTAGCGGAGGGCCGCCTCCCCCCTTCGCGGGGGGAAGTCCGCTTCTCTGCACGGCGCACAGCTGCGCCAGTCACCAACTACAACGAGGATGACGAGGACGATCCTTTCGAGGAGGAAGAGGACGAGACAACTCCCAGCTACTGGGCGACTGCAGTCGAGGACACTGGTCCCGTCATCGACAAGATTCTCGATCACCGGCCAACAGAGGGCACAGGTATAGCATGTCATACTCTGCCCTGTTCCTCGCTGACGCGTCACAGAACTCGATCCCTACTACGCCGAGAAGAAAGACTTTGAATACCTAGTAAGAGAGAGCACACTCTGCACATGCTGGGTCGCGCACAGCACTGACAGCGTACTAGGTCAAATGGCAAGATCGCGCGCATTACCACTCTACATGGGAAAGCTACAAAGCGGCTTCAGCCCACAAGGGTTGGCGCAAGCTGGACAATTACTTCAAGGGGCCTGTGATGAGCGACATGTACTACCATGCGCGCAAGAAGCAGGAGCCAGAGGAATTCGAGCAGCACATGGTTGCCCGTGAAGCTGAGCGCGAGAGTCAACTGGACTTCCACGTTGTTGAGCGGGTGATCGATTCCCGCGACGGTGAAGACGACACGGATTACTTTGTCAAGTGTAAGTCTGGCTACTTCTGGTCCCCTTTTTGGGTTACCTAACACCAAGATCAGGGAAGGGTCTCACCTATGAATTCTGCACATGGGAGCCTGCCTCTCTTATCTGCGAACTGTCTCAAACCGAGATTGATCGCTTCCTCGACCGCTCGGCCAATCGCCCGTCTTCCGACACACGCGAGTCAAACCTCAACACCCGCCGTAAGTTCGTCAAGCTGGATGCGCAGCCTGACTACATAAAGTACGGTCGGCTCCGAGGATTCCAGCTTCAAGGTGTGAACTTTCTTGCACACAACTGGTGTAGAGGCACAAATGTTATCCTGGCCGACGAGATGGGTTTAGGCAAGACTGTACAGACAGTGTCTTTCATCAACTGGCTAAGGCACGACCGTCGACAAGACGGTCCATTTATATGTGTGGTGCCCTTGTCTACCATGCCGGCTTGGGCGGATACCTTCAACAACTGGACGCCTGATGTCAACTATGTCATCTACACTGGTAGAGAAGAGGCTCGAAGCATCATCCGGGACAAGGAGTTGCTTGTAGACGGCAACCCGAGAAGAACAAAATTCAACGTACTCTTGACCACCTACGAATATGTCTTGGCGGACTGGCAATTTCTGTCTAGCATCAAGTGGCAGTTCCTCGCTGTCGACGAAGCTCATCGGCTAAAGAATCGTGAGTCGCAGCTGTACGACAGATTGCGACAGTTCAACGCACCATGCCGACTTCTCATCACCGGCACGCCAATTCAGAACACTCTGGGAGAACTCGCAGCCTTGATGGATTTCCTTATGCCCGGAAAAATCAGTGTCGATGAGAACGTCGATCTCGCGTCTGACGATGCTAGCCACAAGCTTGCAGAGCTCAGCGAGGCTATCCAGCCCTACATGATTCGTCGCACGAAGGAGAAGGTCGAGAATGACTTGCCACCCAAGTCGGAGAAGATTCTGCGCGTTGAGCTGTCTGACATTCAGCTTGAGTACTACAAGAACATCCTAACACGCAACTACGAGGCTCTCAACGAAGGTGGCGCTGGCCACAAACAGTCGCTTCTCAACATTGTCATGGAGCTAAAAAAAGCAAGCAACCATGCCTTGCTCTTCCCCAACGCCGAGGCCAAATTCATCAGAGGAGATGCTACCAAGGACGAGACCCTAAAAGCACTTATTACGACGAGTGGGAAAATGATGTTGCTTGATCGTCTTTTGGGGAAACTGAAGGCTGATGGCCACCGCGTCCTTATCTTCAGTCAGATGGTGCACATGCTGGACATCTTGACAGACTATCTAAAACTCCGCAACTACTCGTTCCAACGCCTGGATGGGACTATCCCTGCGGCTGAGAGGAAGATAGCCATCGACCACTTCAATGCCCCTGGAAGTGACGATTACTGTTTCTTGCTGTCAACTCGAGCTGGTGGCCTGGGTATTAACTTGATGACTGCGGACACCGTAATCATATTTGACTCAGACTGGAATCCGCAGGCCGATCTCCAAGCTATGGCTCGCGCCCACCGTATTGGCCAACAGAAGCCAGTCAGTGTTTACCGCCTCGTATCCAAGGACACCATTGAGGAAGAAATCTTGGAACGTGCTCGCAACAAGCGCATGCTCGAGTTTATCACGATCCAGCGCGGCGTGACTGACCGCCAGCAAAAGGAGATCAACGATAAGATGAGCCGCGCAGCCGCCGAGCCCAACTCGGCCGATGATATCAACAACATCCTCAAGCGTCGCGGACAGAAGATGTTTGAACAATCTGGAAATCAGAAGAAGCTTGAAGAACTCGACATTGATGCCGTTCTTGAAAATGCCGAAGAGCACAAGACGGAAGAAGCAGCCGGCCTTACTTCTGATGGTGGTGCAGAATTCCTAAAGAATTTTGAGTATACAGATGTTAAGATCGATCTGGAATGGGATGACATCATCCCGAAAGATGACCTCGATGCTGTCAAAGCCAGTATTCAAAAACGCAAAGAAGAGGAAGACACACAGAAGCTGCTTGATGACAGTGCCCCTAGGAAACGCAAAGCAGCTGGGGCAAGTGCAAGAGAACAACGGGCGGCGAAGAAGCGCGCTCTTGCCGCAACTCCGATTGAGGTTGACGATGACGAAGCATCAGAAGACGACAATGTCAAGCGCGACCCCAAGCGCCCGCTTAACACCAAGGAGACGCGTAACCTGATTCGCGCGTACGAGCGTTACGGTTCACTTGACGAACGTGGCGACGAGATGCTACATGCGGCGAAATTGGTCGGTCGTGACATGAACGTTGTTAAGAGTACTCTCGATCAAGTGATTGCCGAAAGCACCAGACTTGTTAAGGCGGAGCAGGCTCGACTGAAAAACCTGGAAATGGAGGCCAATCGCGCAATCACTAAAAAAGACAAAAAGGCAGTTCTATTCGATTTCGGCATGGTGAAGAAGCTGAACGCCGAAACAATCATCGACCGACCCATTGAGATGCGCATCCTGAAGGAAGCCGTCGAGGCAACCCCGGATTGGCGTAATTTCCGAGTTCCGGACGCGATCAAACCGGCCAGCTATTCCTGTCCCTGGGGTGCTCGCGAAGATGGTATGCTCTGTATCGGAATCTCGCGGCATGGCTACGGTGCATGGGTGCCGATCCGTGACGACGCGGAGCTCGGATTGAGCGACAAGTTTTATCTTGAAGAGCATCGCGTCGACAAAAAGGAAGAGCGCACTAAGGGCGACGAGAAGAATGCAAAGTCTCCTGGCGCTGTTCATTTGGTCAGAAGGGCAAACTACCTACTGATGGTACTCAAGGACAAGGCCAGTCCAGATCCTAATGTCAAGCGGCTCATGGAGAATCACCACCGTAATAATAAAAAGAACCACCTCCATCACGCACGACGAATCGACAAGGCATCTGGATCTGCAAGCCCGGCGCCTTCTGGAACAGTACGCAAAGTCGTCTCGCGCGAGACAGATCGGCCCATGCAGCGTGCGAATAGTAATAGCGAGGGCCGGAGTGACAGTCGGCAATACGACAGGAGCAGCTATGATCGGCCTAGGCACAGCGATCAGTATAGGTCGTCTGACCCATCTCGAAAGGAGCATCGTACCGACCGCAACAGTATCGATCGGCGCCCTCAGCATGTAGAGCACAATGGCACCCCCGAGTTCCACCGAAAGGTCAGCACAGACGGGGATCGACCACGAGCCAAGGAGGAACGATCTCGTGCTATGGAGGAACGTCCACGATCCAACAGCCAGAGTCGGGTGAACAGTCGTAGCACTGAGACGCCCATACCGAAGGAGGACACGAAGCCTGAGGACTTCATCGAGAAGCGTCTTCGTCCCGTGCGCGATAACCTCAGCCGTCTTAAAAAGGCGACGCCCAAGAATTATCCGCAGAAGGACCAGATGATCAAGGTTCTCAAGGTTGAGCTGATTGCCATTGGCAACTTCATTCGTGTGGATACCCGGGACAATCCGGATCTTGAGGAGCGCTTGTGGTAGGTTTCCCGTTGGTCCTCTGCTAGGGCCCGTGGCTAACGATAGGACAGGGCTTTTACTGTAAACAATTACTGGCCCCGTGCCAGCGTCACTGTTCCCGCCATCAAAGGCATGTATCAGAAGATGCTGAGCTCCGAAAAGCCAGGCGCCGGCTCACCATCCAACAACGGTATCAAGAATGCAGCCTAGGCTGAGACCCAGCATGACACGAAGCAATTCCTGTTTGAGCATCAGGCCCTCAAAAAAAACCCCCATCATTCTTTCCGCATATTGGCGTTTTCTTTCTCCTGTCCTCACTTTTTTTCACGATGAGATAGGATGTGTGTTTGTAGCATAGCGCAGGTGTTCGGGCTCAGTTGGACTGACTGACTACTCGACCCGAGAAGGTCCTGAGCGGTGTGGAAGTATATCTTTTGTTTTCTTCTTTTCTTCTTCGCATTACGCGGACTTTGGCAAACGTCCGAGGTGCATTCACAAGGGTGTTCTGAATTCCACACCAGTGGTGGGTATGACAGGTAGGAAGTAGACAGACAGGGAAAACTGGCAGTAGTGGGGGACTGCTAGACGACAAGGTTGCGGCGGCATCGTATGTAAAAGTACACTTGATCTATGTATTAGGAGTAGGCACTTTTGTTCTGGTCAGCTGTAATCTTCATGATTGTGTGCAGCAGCACTGGTGACTTGCGGGGCAGGGCATGTGGTTGCGGCAATAAGCCGTAGCGCGAGACAGAGGACAGACGTCCAATGGCTGTCTGACGTAACACGCCACGCATCTCTGGCGCGCACCATCAGGGTGTGTGTGCGTGCGTGTGTGTGTGACTGCGTGGATAAGTGTGCCGTTGCCGGCTTCAATCGCGATACAGTCAGTCGTCCGACTGCCCGCCGATGCTGCACAGCGGCTCCTCTCGACACTCGCGCCGTGCGTGTTTCTTTGCGAGACCATGCTGCGACCGCGGGGCGCGTTGACCTGCGGCCTGCTGCTTTGGGCAACCGGCGCGACTGGACGACGGCTGACGGGCAAGTTCCTTCACATCACGGGTGAGTTTGAATCTCGTCTCTTTTCGTACCGAACCACAGCCGACACACGCTTCCAGACTTCCACCCCGATCCGTTTTACAAGACCTACTCGAGCACAACGGCGGACGCAGCCTGCCATCGCCGACATGGGCCGGCGGGCGTGTATGGCGCCGAGACGTCGGGCTGCGACGCGCCTTTCGCGCTCATCAACCAGACGTTCCAGTGGATCGACGAGAATATCAAGGACGACGTCGACTTCGTCATCTGGACGGGCGACTCGGCGCGACACGACAACGATGAAGACATACCGCGCACGCAGAGGCAGGTGATACAACAGAACGAATTTATGGTCGCCAAGTTCGCAGAGGTTTTTGGCCACCGGCATCATCACCATGACAGGCCCGTCGACGACTTTGTCATTCCGATTGTGCCGACGTTTGGCAACAACGATATCATGCCTCATAACATCTTCCTCGGCGGTCCCAACCGGTGGACGACGAAATACTTGGACATTTGGCGCAGCTTCATACCCGAGGTGCAGAGACATCAGTTTCAGCAGGGAGGGTGGTTTTCGGTCGACGTCATACCGGGCAAGCTGGCAGTCATCAGTTTGAACACGATGTAAGCATCGTCCTGGAAACCAGACTGTCGCAGCACGGCTAATTTCGGCGGCCCAGGTACTTCTTCAGCTCCAATTCCGGCGTCGACGGCTGCGCCAGCAAACGCGAGCCTGGCTACGAACACATGGAGTGGTTGCGCATCCAGCTCGAATCCCTCCGAGAGCGCGGAATGAAGGCCATCGTAATGGGACATGTCCCGCCGGCGAGAGTCGATGGCAAGGCGAGCTGGGACGAGACCTGTTGGCAGAAGTATACGCTGTGGGCACGCCAATTTCGAGATGTCCTTGTCGGGAGTCTGTACGGGCATATGAACATTGACCACTTCATGCTGCAGGACTTTGAGCATATCACGAAGGATGCCCGGAAAGGCAGGATGGCGAGTGGCGGTGCGGCATCCAAGTTTGAGGAAGACGTGGCATTCCTGGAAGATGGTGAGGTCACCGCTGCATCTGCGTCTGACTATTTGATCAATCTGAGAAAGGTGTGGGCACAGCTTCCTGTGCCGCCGGCAAGATCGAAGAAGCTTCTGCTGCACGCAAAGTCAACAACGGGTGGTGAAGACGATGAAGAGGAGGAGACTTCTTTGCGGAGATGGCTGGTGTCAACGCTCTCGAGGGGCACGAAAGGCGATTCAGATACGAAGAACAGGAAGCGAGACTATCTTGACAAGATTGGTGGAAGATACGCCGAGCGCTATGCGGTATCCCATGTTGCGCCCAGCGTGGTCCCAAACTACTTTCCCACGCTGCGCATCATCGAGTACAATATTTCCGGTCTAGAGGGTCTCCATGTCTCGACAGCGCAAACCTCCCAACCACCCTTCTACTCCTCCAAGCAACTCCCCGTCATGGACGCGGCCTTTTCCGATGACGACGCGTACTCCCGAGAAATTGCCACGGTGCTGAAGCACAAGAAGAAACACAAGCAGAAGAAAGGGGCGAAAAAGTACAAGTTCCGCGTCCCGGAGGGACCGTCCCAATCCGCCCCGCCTGGTCCGGCCTACTCACCGCAACCTTTGACCTGGACGCGTTACCTACAGTACTTTGCCAACTTGACGCATATCAATAATGACTTTGTCAAGTTGCAGCATGAGCCGCCATGTGCCTCTTGTACTTGTTCAGACGACACTGCCCCTTGTACTTGTTCAGACGACACTGCACCTTGTACTTGTTCAGACGACACTGCCCCTTGTACTTGTTCAAACGACAAGGCCCCCCGTACCATCTTTGGGTTGCAGCTCGCGTCCAACGGACGACTGGAGCAGAACAGGTGGAAAGAGGGCAAGCACGGGAAACACCAAGGGAAGAAACCGCGGCCCAGCCCGCACCCGAATCCGTTCGTGTTTGAAGTGGAGTATGACACGCAGGAGGACAAGGGATTCAAGGATCTGACCGTCCGGCGGTGGGTCGAATATGCGCGAAAGATTGGGCAAGCCGGGCGTAAGCATGCTCTCCAGCGTTGCGATGACGATGGCGATGGCGAGGCCATTGAAGATGAACATGTACCCAGCGAAGGCGACGCTGGAGCACACCCACACCCACACCCCCAAGGGTCCCAAGACGCGTCCCGAGCGTGGTTAACCTTTGTCAAGAGAGCGTTTGTCGGGACGTTAGACCCGCATCAGATCAAGGCGTTGTTCTCGGTGGCAGAGACACGGCAGGGGCAGCACCAGCACCAGGAGGGCATGGAGCTCTGAAAGAATTTGGTAGGATTTTGCCTAGGATGTATGTACGTATGTAAGCAAGTGGCACGATCGATACCATTCCATTTTTGTCGTTGAGCATTTTCCGCAATTCCTCTTGTCCTTGAGAAAAAGCATTGCGCGTAGCCGACTCGTCATGTGACCTGCGCTTTCTCCGCCGGCCCACCGTTTCTTTCACCCTGCAGCTGTTCTGGCCGCCGCTTCCAACACCCATCACTGTACCTTCCTAGTACGGACCTTTTGCAGCCGATTGGGCATGGGCCATGTTTACCTAAGCAGTCTGGAGTTTTTTTCACTCTCTGGCGTGCAGGAATCGACGGGCGTATCGTGTTCTTTCCCTTTTGGGGTATTCCCCTTTTGGGTACTTTTTTTCCTCGGAAGGGGGTGTGACTTGTCTTGGTGATGATTCCAGTGTTTTTGCATGGCCATTGGGATCAGATTCTCGTTTCAACTCTGGGGCCAAGGAGGGTTGGGTTCTGTTCTCGGTACTGATACTGCCTATACTGCCTTGACTGGACGATCCAATGACCATCAATGTTAGCCGCAATCCAAGGGGAATAGCCATCTCGTGGAAGCTGGTAGAGATAAGAGTATTAGAGGGATTATCGTCAATAATTGGGAATCGACTCTTCGGTGGTGTAATATATGGCAGTTCCAGGAAAGAGGACAGGAAGAAGGGAATAGCGTTCCTAAGTTCTATGTGTGTCGTTTTCCTAATCTAATCTTCGCAGATAACGCCATGGCGATGAACAGGGCTGTGCTTGGAGTGGCTGTGCTGGCAAGATATAGGGATGGGTGAAAGGATACTGTCCTGTTCCATGTCGGATTCTATCATACAAATCAATTATGCAGCAATCCAAGCAGTAGATCGTCTGCAGCAAACCAATTACCAACATTGTCTGAGGGGAGGGGACAATTCCTCGGGCCATGGTCATAGGAACGAACATAACTAAAATGGCCCTCTGCCGTGATCAACGGGGCATGCCTGAAACTGCCTATTGCAGCCCTGAGAAAAATGCAGTGTCCCTTGCTGAAATCTCACACAGGCGATTTCATGGGTACGACGGCTATGATCGACAGTCATTGGATTCTTCCTAACCGGGTAAGAAGGTTATGAGGCCCGAACACGTGAAGCGGCCAATCGACCACTTAGCCATCAACATTCCGTTTCCTGCAATCGATAGCGATCTGTAAACTTCCCGATTGGGCAGCCCCGCCCCTCCGTTGCTGCCCATTCGCGGGTCCGGGGGAGCATTTCACTCCCTGTCATCGATGGCGTTTATAACCTTCCTAATCGGGTAACTCACGGAATGAATTCATGGCTCCATGCACACTTCCTTGGCGACTCGCTTCCGTTCCTTCATCGGAATACATTCATAACCCGGGTGTAAGCATGCTGCCGTTCGTTACACCGCCACACGTGCAGACCGACTCCATCTGCGATCAGCTGCCGAAAGGGGGGTTTTTGACATCGTCGCGTGACCTACCACCTGAACTCCACACACGCCCCCTGGCCCCTTGGAAGAGCGATAGCACGAGCTCGCATCACCTGTACCGAGTTCAGATGGCACTAGGAGGTACTTTGCTAACTCCATCTCCTTCCAACTCGCCATGATGCCTCTACAGCGCCGTCTTCACGCTCTCAAACCATGGCTGCTCCCTTCCGACCCGCCGCACCCGCAGAAGATCTGCCAATCTACTACCAGAACATCGAGGACGAGAACGTCCAGCACTGCTTCCGGGACTTTGACAGTGAGCCAAACTTCGAATTGTTCGACCGACAAACCCGAAATCCGAAAAGTCGCAACTTCTGCCTCGACTTTGGTGAGCACGATGCCTTTTGTGCCTTCGATCTCGATGCACAGTCGTACGCCAAGTTGCTATCCGCCCCTCGGCCAACGTCGCT
>Ga0182211_1000698_pt1 | contig 10178 bp, 7 predicted proteins | sample G5R1MG_20_FD_129660 | JGI IMG/M metagenome (GOLD analysis project Ga0182211, IMG submission 129660) | Switchgrass phyllosphere microbial communities from Michigan, USA - G5R2_MAIN_03OCT2016_LD1 MG | ecosystem: Host-associated > Plants > Phyllosphere > Phylloplane/Leaf | place: USA: Michigan... | reverse complement strand
GGTGGGCAAGGCGGGGGTGTGTGCGCTGGGCGCGAGTCTCAACGAGGCGGTGCTGACGGGCGGGAACGACAACGTGATTGTGCCGGTGGTGTTGTGGGTTCTTGTCCGGGGGGTTGGGCTGTAGCCGTGTTCCTTGGCTGCGACGTTGCCTGGGTGGCGAGTCGTCGCGGAGCATTCGCCCCATTTCAGCAGGCTATCTGTCTGGCCATGTGCCTGCATGCTTCTTCTGGGCCTGGTTCGTTGTTTCGGGCGCGTGGTACGAAGTGGAGGCTGCACGGTGCGGGCGGGCGGTGAGAAGCGGTGGCAGGACGAACAGGGAGGGTGGGGTCACGGGGTTGCGCGATGGGAGCGCGGGCGCACGTGTCAGTCACGTGGACGCTGGTCCCGGGACGATTCGCCTCCATCATCCAAGGACGTGTCCTATGCAGGCAATGTGGCGGCATCTACGCATCCAAGACGTCACGTCCGGATCCTGCATGCAACCAAAGAAGACAGCCCCGTTGACAAGGCACCCGCGCGCTGCGAATGGCGTGCGACGTCGTCATCCGGCAAGGCACATGACGAGCGGGCCTGGGCGTGCGGCGTCGGTGGGTACATGTGAGGGCGGCCACGCGCCGAGCACCAAGCGCGCGGCAACGCCAGGCGGCGGCGGGGTGGCAGCGTCGACGTGGCAGGGGAGAGGTGCTGATGCCGATGGCGCGTTGCGGTGAAGGAGCTGGGGGTAGCTCCCCGAGTACAGGCAGCGTCCCGGTCCAGTGGCGATACGGTTGTCGTCGTCGTCGTCGTCGTCGTGGGGATGAAGGACGAGCGACTCGGGGCTGAGACGAGCTGATCACGACCACGGGCTAGGCCCAACCCGGACTAGCCCGCTGCGCTAGGCCGCCTCCCATGACTGGACCGCCGACGACGGACCACCTCAGTGCTCGCGGCGTGCCCATGGTGTGCCTGTGGCCTGGCCGGTGTCCTGCTGTCTACGGTCCTGCTGTCCTGCTACTCCTACGATCCTGCTGTCCCACGATTCCACTGACCTGCCTTCTTGCCCAGGCACGCCCGTTCCCCTGCTGTGATATGCTCCTCGACCACCCCATCTTCGCCTCCACGCCGTTTCGCTGCCGCGTAGCATTCACTCCCGCCGCCGCCGCCACCCACGCCCTTCACCTCCGTACACGTCCCTAGCTGTCGACAGGCTCCCCCGTTCGCGACACACCCCGACAGAGCTTCTGCGTACGGCTGCGCCTCCTCGCCTCCTCGCCGCCACGCCAGCCCATGTCCACCTCCCCCGGCGGCTGAAGCCTGGCTACGCACCCACTACCCTAGACCACCGCCACCTCCACCCGCCTCGGCCCCATCATGGCCACCCCCTCCAGCCGCCATGCCCCGCCCTCGCCCTCGACTCCGGCCGCGCCACCCGAGCACATCATCGGCAAGTTCAAGCGAATGGATCACATTGGCAAGGGCAGCTTCGCCGAGGTCTATCGCGGCATTCATGTGGTGCGCTCCGCTTCGCTGTCATCCCAACTGCCCCCAGACCGACTGGCTGACCCTCTCAGGAAAAACGCGCCTCGGTCGCCATCAAGTCGGTCAACATGAGCAAGCTCAACAAGAAGCTCAAGGACAACCTCGTCTCCGAGATTGCCATCCTGCGCAGCCTGCACCACCCCCACATTGTCTCGCTCATCGACTGCCAGGAAGCCCCCTCGCGCATGCACATCATCATGGAGTTTTGCGAGCTCGGCGACCTCTCCGCCTTCATCAAGAAGCGCGCCGACCTCGTCAACCACCCCCAGACCCAGCGCATGCTCGAAAAGTACCCCAATCCACCCGTCGGCGGCCTCAACGAGGTCATTGTCCGGCACTTTGCCAAGCAAATGGCCAGCGCCCTCGAGTTTATCCGCTCCAAAAACTACATCCACCGTGACCTCAAGCCCCAGAACCTGCTCCTCAACCCCTCGTCCCACTTCTACTCCCAGAGCGGCACCCTCGAACGCATGCCCCTGGCCGCCAGCGCCAACTCGCTCATGCCCGCTACCGGCATCGACTCCCTGCCCATGCTCAAGATTGCCGACTTTGGCTTTGCCCGCATCCTGCCCACCACCTCCCTGGCCGAGACCCTGTGCGGCTCGCCCCTGTACATGGCCCCCGAGATTTTGCGCTACGAAAAGTACGATGCCAAGGCCGACCTGTGGTCCGTCGGCACCGTCTTGTTTGAGATGATGTGTGCGCGCCCGCCCTTCCGCGCCAACAACCATGTAGAGCTGCTGCGTAAGATTGAAGAACGGAGGGACCAGATCAGGTTTCCAGAGGGCATTGTCGCTAGCAGGGCCATGAAGACGCTCATCCGTGCCTTGCTAAAGCGGAAGCCCACCGAACGCATGTCGTATGAGAGCTTCTTCGCCGATCCCGTGATTCGCGATGCGATTCCCCATCTCGTCGATGAAGACCTCCCCCCGTCCATGCATGCCTCGGAGTCCGAGCCACCGAGTACGCCCATGGAGCCGCCCATGGAGCCGCCCATGGAGCCGCCCAGGCGCCTTCAGAAGAACATGGCCATTGAAATGAGCCGCCAAGCTAGTGAAAGCCCCTACTCACGCTCACCCAGAGACCGATCCGTGCTGGCGACGAGCCCGCCATCGCGCCCCAGCAGCTCCCGTCCGCTCTCTGCACACATTGCAAGCCCGCCGCGGACGCTGACAGGTCGACGCGCGAGTACTACCCCCGTCCAGGAACACACCACATCACGTGAATACCCACGACCCTTGCTCCCCGACACAACCACCACCCCGGGACATACGTCTGCGGTGCAAGATCAGGCTGCTGCTTCGATTGGACAAAGGCGTCGCTACTCGCGCGACAGTCAATCAGCCGCACGACGAGAAGCAGCCGAGCGAGCTGTCCAGGACAACGCGATTGACGACGGCTTCGTGTTTGTCGAAAAGCGCCGCGTCGAGATTGATGCGCTGGCCGACGAGATTGCTAACAGTCCGCAAACACGCGCATCAGGCAGAATGGGCAATCACGAGAGCAGGATCAAGCGGCGGTCGACAACGCAGGCCATCCCTACCTCAACCACCGCTGCGACGGCGTCAGTTCCCTCCCAAGCCATCCAGATCCAGCGGCAACCCGCCCAGATGCATCAACGCGCCGGCTCGTACGAGCGCCGACGACAATATCGCCCCAGCTTCGAGAGCGCCACGTCGGCCCTGTCCAAGGCGATGAACATGGTCAACATTCGCGGCCTCGGCATGTCGCCGCCCATCAGCAAAGGCTTGTCACCACCACAAGGGTACTCCGCCTTTCCCCAATACCCGGCCGCGCAAAGCAGCATGCTGATCGTAGGAGATGGTGGGAAAACCTCGTCCAAAGATGAAGACTCCGCCGTCGTCAAGAAGATTGAGGAACTGGCGCAGCTAAGCCACGTCGTCTACGGCTTCGCAGAGGTCAAGTACCGACAGCTCGTTCCCGTCGCGCCGAGCGATCAAGGCCTGGGCATTGCGCCCTCCGGCATTGCCCAAAGACTCAGCAATGCCGTGCTCGACGACGACGAAGACGCCGACGCCGACCTCACCCCCGACACCATTCTCGTCATCTCAGAAGAAGCCCTCGTCCTCTACGTCAAAACCCTCGCCATGCTCAACAAAGCCATGGACATTACCGGCTCCTACTGGACCCGCCATCGCGACGCCGCCAGCCGCGCCTCGCCCACCTCGACCCGCCTCACCCAAGTCGTCTCCTGGATCCGTGACCGTTTCAACGAATGCTGCATCAAATCGGAACTCGTCGCGCGCAAGCTCAAACAAGCCCAACATCAGCTCCCCGCGTCCCACCCTTCGCACCCGCATAACCTATCTTCCGGCTCGTCCGCCACCACCGTCGGCAGCGCCGAAAACATCCTCCTCACCACGGGCGTCACGGCGGAGAAGCTCATGTACGACCGAGCGCTCGAGATGAGCAGACAGGCGGCCATTGATGAGTTAACGGGGCAGAATCTCCAGAGTTGCGATATTAATTACTGGACTGCGATTCAGATGCTTGATGCAATTCTCGAAGACGAGGAAACGGATGGTAACAGCAGTGGTACTACTTCCGGCCCGACAAGAGTGAGGCATGAAGCCGATGAAATCAATGGACTGGATGGCGAGGACAGGAAGAGCATTGCAAAACGTATGTTGTCTTTTTTTTCTTCTCTCGTTTTCCCCTCTTGTCCCTCCCTCCCTCTTTTTTTTCCCCTCTGTTCCTCCATGGCAGCCTAGATTACATTCCCAATTATCCTGTCTAACTCTATCCCCCCTTTTTTTAGTCCTCGAACAAATGCGCGCTCGACATGCCAGCCTTGAGCGCAAACTCGATGGTCAGCGGCGCGTTCAGCACCATCATCATCATCATCATCATGGATACACGCATTCGAAGCGGGCGAGCTTTGGCGCTGGAGTAGGCATCCCTGGTGCTTCGGGCGCATCAGCCGGGGTCGGAATGGTATACGCGACTAGTTTGCCCGCGAGGAGGCTGAGTCCTGGGAGTTTTCGATAGCTCCGTGTCTGTTTGTCTGGTGAGAGTTTGTGCGTTATCAACATCGTTGGCGTTGGCCGTCCTCTTTCGGGGTATGGCAGTTTCTCTTTGGTCTTTGTTGTTTTTTTTCCTCCCACTTTTCTTTTTTAGAGGTCACGTTTTACTTTCAATTTTTATCTTGTTTTTTTTTCTTTCCACACGGGCGTTTTCATTGCGCTGGGGTTGGGGTTGGGCTGGTTATGCATTGGGAATGAGAATGCGATGGCGAGCACCGATGGAAGAACATGACGATTTCAGACGAGGATTTGGGTAGTCGTTTAGGGCGAAACAGGGGGGCATCACGTATTGTAACCTAACGCAAATATTAATTATTTATTGATTTCCTTGGTTGGATAAGCGTCCCCCTCCCCCCTTCCCCACGCAATAGCTTATCTGGGTGAACTGCCCCTCGCTCGTTTCTCGTTTCCATGGCTTTGTTCTTGGATCCTGAGTCCTGGGCCCTTGGTCTTTTGGTTTCGCTTAGTGGTGGTGGTGGTGCTGCTATCTCTTTGTATTTCCCTCCTACTCCTCCTCCTCCTCCTCCTCCTCCTCCTCCTCTCCAGGCCTTTTGGGCTTGCCTGTTTATGTACTTCGACTCGAGGCTGCCATCGCGCGGGAGGTCGGTTGCCTGGGTTGATTAGTAGTGTCGTTTAGGGTGGTGGGGGAGATGGGGATTGGGGTGTGGTGGATGTACCTTTGTGAACGGTGCGTGGGTGGGTTCGGATGGTTTGGAATGGCTCGGGTTCGTGTCGGTCGCAGGCGTGTGTGCGTGCGTGGGGAGTATGTGGGGTTCCAAGTCATACTTTTGAGTTGTGAGTGTCTGATCTGCCTTGGTGGTTTGTTGCTGGATGTGTACTTTTTGGTAGGCTTATTGCTTTGTTGGTGTTGTTGATGATGTTCTGTAGGTTGGGCGTTGTGTGGGGTGAGTAGTATCTAATTGACATACTGGAAAGGAGACGGTGTAGGGATGGGAATGGGGGTGGGAAATTATCTTCTGGGGTGATACTGACTGACTGGGTATTGTAGTCCCACGATTTTGTAGAGAAAAACATCTCTTTGCCAACACCAAGTATCCCAGACCGCTATTCTACAATACCTCGGACTTACCCTGAATCGAACAAAAAATCATGTTTGCAGAGCACATCTTTTGCCATGAGGAGTAAGAATTCGGGGACGTACCTCAGCGCGCCGTGCAAAGCTGGCTAATAAAACCTGGCCAGAAGATCCCGCGACGCCAGACGTTGCGAGCGATTTGTGTGAGGATAGGACGGAGAACCTTGCAGTCGAGATTTGAATGGCGGAGTTCACAATAGCAGGGCCAACGGGGTCCGCTTCGAGAGGCAGGTGGGTATCGAGCCTGGTCGTAGAGGGCCATTCTTGAACCTTTGAGTCGGTTAGTAGCTGCCAAAGGCAGTGAATTGTAGGTTAGTCTGTCTCCTATGCTTGAAACTGCGCTCTGTACTTTGCAGACATAGGAAAGACATAAGAGACTGAAACAACAGGAAAGTGTACATGTCAACTAAAACAGGAGGGAGGGCTTTCGAGGAAAAAAAGGTAGAACATGGAGAAGGGACAATCGTATCTTGTCAAGGGAAAGACAACCAAAGCATTGCGCAGTGGAAGAGAGAGGCTGTAGAAGAGGATTGGGACTATGTCTACCTACTAGCAAACAGGCAGTCATGGCTGAATTGGCCATGCTGGAATGCAGTCCTCGCAAAACAGTCTCCCTTGATCATTCATGCTATTCCCGCAGTCTGCGCATAGGCGCTGAACAGCCCAAGATTACTGTCGAAACCCGCTCGCAGTTTTCAGTCTTGATAAATTCAAAGACACGAGGTCATAGCAAGATACCTCGTTGTTCGTTACCATAGAATTAGATCCTGTAGTCTAAGTCTCAGCACGCAATCGCGACGCCGCGGAGTAAACTCCATTCCCAGGACCCAGATGACTGGGGCTGGTGGTGCAATCCTATGCCCTGGCGTGAACTCCATTCCCACATTGGCGTTGTGTTACTTGTGCTCTACTATCTCCCTTGCGCCTCATGACCTGATTAGGTAAAATTTTCATCCAAGGAATACAATGTGTATAGCACTAGGCTATACACCAACTTCAACCTGTTGGATCCAATTGTTATAAGCATTATAGTAACTCCGTCCACCACGCTCGCTTGAACAGCCCCTACTGTAGAGGTGTTTTCCCTCAGGCACAGTTAGCTTCGGCAGCTGCCCGACAAGCCTCCGGCTCGGCGGGTTATCGTTGTTTTGAGTGAGTTGAGATGAATTGTATTGTCTATTTTCGCGTGGCGGTCTGTCTGCCGATACATAGTAGAGCTTCGACGAGCTGCACAACTATATACTTTCAATCACATGACCCCAGCACGTGACCTTTGGTCACGTGCCCTCAGCGATTGTGCTTCGGGCAGTATTGAGCCACAACACCACGTATTTCCACTACACTACATTGCCCGATACTTGCGATCCCCTAGCGCCTGCCGACTTGCTGTATGGGCAGTCCTGCTCAAATTCGAATGGTAAATATAATATGGCAACTTCAATCAAAGCATATGCCGATAAACCGAACCAAGCTCTCTCTGGCTGCGGAACTACCCATTCAATTCGGGCCGCGTGTTATTAAAGAAAGCAGCGGGGAGCGTTGATCGGCCTTGTTGCTAGGCTCTCTCTATAATTCGAAGATGTACTTACATGTCTAGAAAACGCAATATACATCCAAACATGGGAAACGGCTACAGTCCCACCTTTCCTATTGAGCATCGATTTGAATTGACAATGGAGTGCTGATGAAGTGTTGCCAAGAACAGTTTCGGAAGCTCGTCGGAGGCTAAGAAACTCCTATTGGTCGCATTTCGGCTCGTCACGACCCACATAGTAAACCTACCGTCTCTATGCAATCTAGACTCAACATGGCACTCCCGAACGGCAACTCCTCTCGTCCCCTGTGGCATCCGGGGCTACCTCGTCGCAACCCGCGGACGTACTTCGATCCATCCCAACCCGAGATTCGCGATGCTTCGATGCTAACTTGGCCTCCTTGCCTGCACATACATAATACACCCACAAGGCATTCCCTTGAGCGGCGCTGGTCAGTGTTTTGGTGCCTGAGCCCTACGCTGAGGTTTCGATCGCCACTATGGGCCTCGGTATCCTCGAGGATACAAAACTCAAACATGTCCCTGGCACGGCGCATGTGTTGCAGGGCGACGAGAGGCGCGAGATTGAGCAGACTGCGGCGCGCCACTTGGGCTTGAAGTATGACAAGACGGGCACGATATTGCTTGTGCCCCAGCCGAGTGACGATCCGAATGATCCTCTGGTATGTCGTTTATGGGGTCGCATTGGGAATACGGAGATGGATGACGGCTAACATAACATACTGCACAGAATTGGCCCATATGGAAACGCGACACCATCATCTTCCTCCTTTCTCTGCTCTCTGTAATCGCCGCAACGCTCTCGCCTATTCTCGCCGCAAACACCGTTTCCCTCTCCATCTTCTTCCACCGCAGGCTCACTGAAATGGCTTTGCTTACTGGGTACCATCTCCTGGGGGTCGGTATTGCCGGCTTTCTGTTCGTCCCCTCGGCCAGGATCTGGGGAAAACGACATGTGTACCTGCTGGGCACCGTCATAATCATCGTGAGCTGCGTCTGGGGCGGTGCAACTGGCAAAAACTACTCTAGTTTCCTCTGGGCCCGCATCTTCCAAGGCGTAGGCCTCGCGCCCTTTGAGGCGCTTGTCAACGCTTCCGTTGGCGATCTCTACCATGTCCACGAGCGGGGCGTACGCATGGCGCTGAGCAACTTCTGCGTCTTTGGCGGCGCCTTCTTTACCCCCGTTCTCGTCGGCGTCATCGCCGACCGCATCGGCTACATCTGGACTTTCTACTTTGTCGCCATCTTCACTGGCGTCATGTTGCCCCTCGTCTTCCTCTGGGTACCCGAAACGGCGTATCGGCGCGAAACCCGCTTCGACATCGACACCATGGGCAACCTTGTCGCGCCCGACGGCCGCGAACTCAAAGATCTCGAGACCTTCATGGCAAGCACCTCGTCCAACTCCGACGAGCCGCCCCTGATCTCACCATTCGCCGACAAACAACTCCCCGACAGCAGTACGCACGCCGCCGCCCCGCCCAAACAAACCTTTGCGCAATCTCTCCGCCTCTTCCACGGCCGTCTGTCAGACGAACCCTACCTGCACCTCCTCCTACGCCCCTTTTCGCTCTTCTTGCACCCAGGAATCCTCTGGTCCTGCCTTACGCAAGGTACCCTCATCGGCTTCACCGTACTCATCGGCATCGTTCTTGCGGGCATCATGCTCGGTCCCCCGCTCTGGTTCGGCGAAGTCGAAACAGGTTACATGTACACGGGCGCTTTCCTTGGCGCTCTCCTTGGCTTCGCGCTCACAGGCCTCATCAGCGACTGGAGCGCCAACGCGTTGACGCGCCTGAACAATGGCGTCTACGAGCCCGAATTCCGCATGGTGCTTGTGATCCCGCAGGTAGTGTTTGGGGGCGCGGGTCTCATTGGATTTGGCTGGACAAGTGCCGACGCAGAGCGGTACCGATGGTTTTGGCCCGATTTCTTCTTCGCGCTCGTCGTCATGGGCATGGTGTGTGGGGCCGTCGGAAGCGCGTTGTATATTGTGGATGCGCATCGTACGTGTTTTTTTCCATGTTTCCTTCTTTTGCTCCTTGCATACGATACTACTCCCCAACCTCCACTACTTTCCTCTCCCCTTTCACCCAAAAACCTAGCTCTAACCCCCCTCGTGCACAGGTGACCTCTCCATCGAAGCCTTCACCTGCAACCTTGTCTTCAAAAACCTCTTCTCCTTCGCCCTCACCTTCAAAGGCTTCGACTGGATCGTCGAAGCCGGCAACATCAAGACTGTCTTCGTCGCCGTCGGCATCGCGCAAATCGCAGTCTGTGCCTTGACTATTCCCATGTGTATGTATTTCCACTCCTTTCTCTCCTCCTCTCCCCAAGCCTTCGACGAACCACCCCAAAACTAACGCCGCAAAACAGATATCTTTGGTAAACAAAGCAGGAGTTACTTCCACCGGCATAATGTCTTTTTCCAAGTCTCGGATTCGGTGGCATCGCGCTTGAGGTTTTGGAAGTGAGAGGGGGTGGGGTGGGGTGTGGGGTGTGCACCATGTGTATAGATGGCGATAGGGGTAGCGTAGCTCGCTCATTTGCCAAGATTTGAATTATATGCCCCGTTGGTATGGGTTTTACCATTTTGTATCCTGCATATGTCAACGTTGGAGAGACGAGGGTGAAATTCCCGGTTTTTGTTTCCTCGTGGTCCACGCCCGGCCGTCCCCGTCGTGGATGGGCTGTGTTTGAGGTGGATTTTCTGCTATTAGGGGGAGGGCGCGGGGGGATAGTCATTGGTGGTATGAGGTGTAACCATTGGAATAAGTGGTATCGTGTAATGGATGATACCTGTCTTCTTGAACTACTTTGACCAGGACCTGCGCCTGCGCCTGTATTTGACCATCCTGTACAATGCGCATATAAATCCGCAGTCCTCCCCCCCCCCCCCCCCCCCACTCCACCTACATTAAATCCTCGTACAACTTTTTATCCCACTCTTTCTTTGCTATATTAT
>Ga0182211_1000697_pt1 | contig 10184 bp, 12 predicted proteins | sample G5R1MG_20_FD_129660 | JGI IMG/M metagenome (GOLD analysis project Ga0182211, IMG submission 129660) | Switchgrass phyllosphere microbial communities from Michigan, USA - G5R2_MAIN_03OCT2016_LD1 MG | ecosystem: Host-associated > Plants > Phyllosphere > Phylloplane/Leaf | place: USA: Michigan... | reverse complement strand
GGTTTATAAATGGCGCGGTCCTTTCGGGTTGGGTGAACCTAGCATTTCGGTTCTTGGTGACTGGTCGAATATGTATGACCCGCGCGATCCGACACAAGTTCTTGGTGATCGCTCGACCTATAAGCCAAGCCGTAACAGCGCGATCATCTGGGCATGGTTTCGGACGCATCCGTTCGGTCGCCGCAAGTCTGAAAGCGATATCAATTGGCAACGCATAGCCGAACAGGCTGACATTTGCGATGAACAGATCGTCGGTGCGTATTCGACACAACCGCGTTACGAATGCGGCGCGGCAATCATCGACAGCAAGCAACGCGCAATCGCTGAGCAAGAAATCATGATCACATGCGACGGTCAGCTTGTGTTCGATGATGACGGCAAGACGTGGCTGCGCGTTGGTCATTACTATGTGCCTTCGCTGACGCTAAGCCGCAACCGTGACATTGTCGCAATGGAAAGCATCGAAGCACAAGACGGTGAAAGCGAAACGCAAGGCGTCATCGTCAAATACATGGAACCGTCAACCGGTTACGCCGGGCTGCAATCCGCCCCATGGTATAATCCGCTCTATTATGTGCCGGGCCGCGGTGCGACGTTCCTGACGGTCGAAGCGTTGTTCGTTCAGAACCATAATCAAGCCATGCGGTTGGCGAAGTCGATCGGCATGCGTTCGCAACCCGCACATAAGCTTGGTCCAACGACCGGTTTGCGCGGGTTGCGAGCCATGCAAGAACGTATCATCAACTTGAATTATGACAACGTGTTCGCTGGTGATTACGAACTATGCACGCCGGTTGAAGTCGACGCGTCCGGTGTATTTTGTTCGCTCGGGATCGTTCCGATCGCGCCTGACCGCTTCCGGCTTTTGCCAGGGGAAGAAAAGCCACGTCCTATCGCTGATGGCATAGCGGACGGCTCTGTTTACAGTCCTCCAACCGGTGTCACCCTGGAATACAATAACGGGCGCATTGAAGCTTATTTCGGTGCTGCTGACCGCGATGATGTGACGTTTCAGTTCCAATATGTTGCCACGTCTCAAGTCGACGCTGATCAGTGGTCCGACATGACAACCGACATGACGCGTGAATTCGCCTATAGCGGTGCGGTTGACAGTTCGGTCGCTCAATCGGTTCGTTACAGGACGGTTTCAACCGGTGGCAGGGTAAGCGAATGGTCGGAACCGCAAAGCATCGGCGCGGTTCCGTCCGACAGCGATCAGGCGGCAATCTATAACAGTTTCATCGTGGAAGTCGCAAACGGTCAAAATGTTCTGACAATCGCAAGCGACGGCAACCTGACGATCGCGAACCATACGCGACGCTATCCGACCATTCCGAAAGCTGACGTCACGTTGACCGGCACGACGATTGCAACCGGTCTTTCCGCCGGCTCATCACGGGCGGTCGCATATGACGATCCAGCGCTGTCCGGCGGTGCGGTCACTTATACGTTGTATGAAAGCGATACGGTCGCGCATGTATCGGCAGAGAACCCTGCACGTCATTACGTCGGTTACTTCTCGGTTCCGACAACCGGCGAAGCGGGCGGCGGTGGCGGCGGTATTCCGGGCGGCGGTGGCGGCAACTGTGTCACCTGTGACACTCCCGTCAGGCTTGCCAACCCTGCCCGTGACGGACCAGGGATGGAACGCGTTGCCGGTGATCTGACGGTTGGTGATTGGGTCTGGACGCAACACGAAGTCACCATGCAACCGGGCGCGTATCAGGTTGAGGCGGTCACCTTTGTCGAAGAAGACGTCATGCGTGCTGACGGCTATCCGGACGCGACCGCGGCGCACCGTTTCTGGATAGGCTCCGCATGGGTCCAAATGGCGTCTATTGGCGAACCGGCGGGACGTGCTATGGTGGCAAAGATTACGGTGCGCGAGGCACACACCTACGTTTCAGCGGGTGTGCTTTCTCACAACATTAAACAGTTTAACCCTAACGAGGCAGAGCCATGATCCCGGCACAGATCGATTTTCCATGCTGGCGCAACGCTTCATATGGGGAAAGCTTGCCGTTTGTTGAAGACGGTCAACCGGTTGATCTGACGGGTCTCATCTTTGTTTTGTCTGTGCGGAGATACGCAACCGCCCCGACCGCGTTGTTTACACTTAGTATGGTGTCGAGCGGTCAAGGTTTGCAAATAGTTGATCCGACTTCGGGCGTCATCGACGTACAGATCAATTGGCAAACAATCAGGGCAGCATACGATAGTGTCAACGCGTCGCAGATTGCCGACAGTATCGTAAATCTTGCGTATGACATGGTCTGTATATATGCCGATGATTTTCGCGAACTGTGGTTGCAAGGCATGCTGACAATTAATCCGGGGGTGAACGTCAATGGTTGATCGTGTTATCGAAGTTCGTGGTCGCGGTTTGCGTGGCGGTCGCGGTTTGCCTTCCGGTCCGCTCGGTAGTGATTCCGTTGGAGCGCAAGAATTCAAACAGTCAGCGCAAGACCGCAAAGCGATCATTGATTTGTTCGGTTTGCCTCTTATTCCGGTTGATATTTTCCCGTCAATTTCGGCGGCATATGCTTATGCGGTGTCAAATGGCGGTGGTGCGTTGTATTTTTCCAACCGGCGCTACACCGATAACCCGTGGACCACGCCGAATACAAGGTTGTCCAATCCAAACATTCGCTTGATCGGCGCGGGTCGTCCGACGCTAGCAGCGGGGCGCAATCGGTATTTGGACGGCACCGGGACGATCATCAACGGCCCGTTATATTATTGGGCTGACAATACCGCATTGGAGGGTTTTGCGGTCGACTCCGGTGCCGATGTTTGCTCCGCGTCGCACGGGGGCAGCGCCGTTGACGGATTGGCGAGTTTCAAACCCGATCAGGCAAATTGGAATGAAATCAACAGTCCGAATAAAAAGGGGTTGTTCGTCCGGAATATCGGCGCGCTTTGTCAGTCGCCCGGTGCGCCCATTCATGCCGGTCTATTCGAAGCATATGATTACGCCGATATTGAAGATGTTTCGGTGACGTATGGATTGCATGGGTTCGTCGGCAAACTGCGATTTTCGAATATTCGCGGTATTTACGCCTATGGACAAGCGGGCGGAAATTCCGGTGAAGGTGAAGGTTTCCTGTTGAAGGGCAACGCCTACGCTCCGCTTTCGCGCGTATCTGCAACCGGCATTACCGTTGAAGGCGCATTCCCGAATGACAATGGGATCGGCGTTCAGGTGTTGGCCGAAGCGACGATTGGTGCCGGTGGTGTTACCATTTCCGATGTGCAAGTTTACGCCAAATCAAAAGGCATTGAATGTAAGGGTGCCAATCTTGCCGATGTTGAGATTGTGGGCGCTGTTATCGAGTCCTGCCCGATTGGTGTCACATATGGCGATGGTATCAAACGCGTTGACGTAAGCAAGACGATCATCAATAATTCGGCGCGTGCTGTCGTTTGCGAAGGTAGCGGTGATCTTAGCAACAGCTTCAATGGTTCGAAAATCACGAATATTTCGGGTGATTGCGGAATTGACGTGTCTGCGAGCAAACTGGACATTGACAATGTCTATTTTGAAAACATTTTGGCTTCCGGATCGCATTGCATCAAAGCGACAACGGGGCGCGTCCGTGTTGGTAAAGTTCTGACCAAAGACGGCACCATTCTGTCACTTGCCAATTCCACGCCAAATCTCTTGAATGGATATGCGGCAAAGACCGGTGACGGAAGCGCGGGCAACAATCCAGCGCCTTGGACTGTTCTGTATAAGACCGGTTTTGTCATTCTGGGTGGTGTTTTGACCCCCGGAACATCGGATACCTTTGCCAACTTGCCGGTTTGGTTGCGACCGACAAGGGATTGGTATTTCAACGCCCGTGTAATAAGCGGTGCGACGGAAGAAACGCGGCGGGGTGTCATTCGTTCAGATGGTGATATTCGTATCATCAACCATCCGACTGAAAGCGGTTCGCTGATATTTTTGGATAACATCGCCATGTCCGACACGTTCTTGCCGCTATGACCCGCCTCACAATCAAAACGCTGCATGATCTGATCGGGATAACCCCGGACGTTCCCGGTTACGGTCATGTCTTCGGTGCGCGCTCCAAACTGGCGCTGTTCGCCAAGCTGTCCAATCTGAAAGCGCCCGCGCTGACGCTCGACGATTACCAGCGCGCGGCGACCCGGCTAGGCATCCCGATCGGCCATATCAAAGGCGTGACCAAGGTCGAAGCGCCCCGCGGACCGTATGACGACGAAGGACGTCCGTCGATCCTCTATGAACGTCACAAGTTCCGCAACAACACGGAACCGAAGGGGCGCTTCAACGGCAGCCATCCCGCCATCAGCGGCCCGGCTTATGGTCCTGGCGGCTACGGATCGTTCGGCGGTCAATATGACAAGTTCGCCGCGGCGTGCGCGCTCGATCCCGAAGCCGCCTTTCGCGCCTGTTCATGGGGCGCGTTTCAGGTACTTGGTGAAAATGCCGTCAGTCTCGGGTATGCGTCCGCGGCTGACATGGCATTCAGCTTGACCACCGGTGTTGCGGCGCATCTGGAAACGTTCGTTCGCTTCGTCGAGGCGAACCACCTTGCGGACGAATTGCGTGAATGCATCCCCGGCGACGCGAAAAGCTGTCAACCGTTCGTGCGGGTCTATAATGGTCCGGGCTTCGAATTCTTCAAATATGACAGCAAACTTGCGGAAGCGATCAAGCCATGAATGACCGGTCTTGGTTCCGATATGCGCTCGGACTAATTGTTGTGCTAGGCGGCATGGCAGGATTTGGCGCGCTGATAATGTTCAGCGTTCCGTCGACCAATCGCGATGCGGTAATGCTCGCGCTTGGTGTCATTCTTGGTTGGGGCAGTTCGGTCGTCGCCTATGAATTCGGTAGCACGTCAAGTGGTCGAGCGCTCGCACAACAGAATGGCGAAATTGTCAAAAACAATGCCGCCGGTCCAAGCGGAAGACCCGCCGATCCCGTCATCATTGTGGAGCAACCGAAATGATCCCCAAGTTTCTAATTGACCGCATCGGTGCCAGCGCCGCCCGGTTACTGACCGTCTTTCTGGCGGTCATGCTAGTTTGTCTGGTCGTCGGCATCGCCGCTCGATCGTGCGTGCCTGATCCCGGCCCACAAGCCCGCCAGGACGTGAAATCGTCGGACGCGGTCGCTGTTGCCGCTCGGGACGCTGTTGCAACTGTCGTGGCGTCTGCTGACCGTGAAAAGTCGGTCGATGCGGTCGTGTCCCAAGCCGTGAAGGAAATCGATAATGCGCCGAACCCTGCTGTCGCTCGCTCTGCTGTCGTCAACGCTGTGTGCGGCATGCGCGCATACCGTGACCGGCCCGAATGCACGATGCAGCGAGTTGATCCCGAAGACGTGGCGCGAGGGCGTTGAAGGGTATCCTATCCCGGCTGGCGATACGCTTCCCGCGTGGCAAGGCGCATTCGTCGGGCAAGCCGGTCAGCTTGAAAAAGCCAACGGGCGGACCGTCGACACCATCGACATCGTATCCCGGTGCGAAGCGCTGATCAACGAGGCGCGAGGCATGGACGGGGCTGCGGACAAACGCTAGGCTGATGTCGGTCAATTCCGACCTGTAAAGGATCAACCGATGTCCGATCCGATCACCCGCGTTGCGCCCCGCTTCGACGATCAGCCGTCCGGGCCGAACGTTCCCCCTCCCAAGCCGCCGCCGACCCCGCCGATGCCAGTCGAAAGCGGCTGACCAGGGTGATGGCAAGCGACATAGTCCTTGCAATATTTTTGTGCGCGGCGGGTCTAGTATTCGCCGCGCATTTTCCGTTGTGCCAGCGTCGCGCAGGGTTAATCTGTGCCGCCTCGATCGCCGCCGATAATATCTGCTATCTGCTGGCATGGTCACCGATCGCACCGCATATGATGATGCACTGTGAAGCGACTGTCATTTGGTCCGCGACGGCACTATTAGCGGGCGGCATCATTGCCGAAGCGAGCGCGCAATACCTTTGGGGCCGCGCTCTGATCGCAACATACGTTGTGACGATTTTGACTTATGTTTTAGAACAGCGCGGACTAGCTTTCGGTCCTATATCCATGCTAACAGACTACACACATTATTTACAAATTGTCATCTTAGCGGTGGTGGGCGGTGGTGGTGTTCGAGACAAGTTCGCTAATCGCTATGGTCGTCGTCGCGATCACCTGGATTCGCATCAAGCAACATTGCAAGAATAAGGGTCGCAAGTGATGGACGAGTTCAAGACAATTCTTGAAGCCGCCAAGGGCTTCGGCGGTTACATCAACGCCGGTGTCACCATAAGCCTTGCATTGCTAGCCTATTGGCGCGGTCTGCCCGCGATCATTGAAGCGGGCGGCAAGATCATCGAAGTCTGGTCGAATCGCGCAGCCTCGATCGAAGATCGGTTGCAGACGTCGATGCGTCTGACGCTTGAGCGCTATGACAAGCAAATCGAAGCCGCTGATAAGCGCGCGACCGACATGGAAGATCGCTACGCCGAAAGCGAGAAGCGACACAATGAATGTGAGGACAAATATCGCGCAATGTCTCGTCAGGTCGACAGCCTGAACGATCAGCTTTTCTTAGTCAAACAGGACCTGACCGGGGCAAAACGACAGCTTGCGCAATACGAAGCGCATGGCGGGGCCGTCCTCCCGGTCAGCGGTGCCGTGTTTATTCCGCAGCCGATCACCCCTAACAGCTAACCGCGGGGCTGACCGCTGCGATCGTCAGCATCACCCGCGACTCGGCACGCGCCAAGAATGAAAACAACCAACATAACAGCGATGATTCCGGCAACGATCCACATGGTTCAATCTCCTAACTGATTATCAGCTTCTTAGCTTCATTCAGATAATAGCTGTAATCCACGTTGTCAAAGCGAAAATTGCGAGCGTCGTTGCATTCGGCAATCTTCCATCCCGCTTCGATAGCGGTGGTCACCATTTCATATTTGCTTTTGTTCTTGGTGTGAATTCGTTCGTCCCAAACGCCGGGACCGATTTCAGCCATGACCCGGTTGAAATCCTGATCACTGATCTTGTTAGCCCGCTTGAACGCGCCGATTTCGCCCTTTGGCGGGCTGACCTTGGTCATGGGCGATCCGGACCGTGCGACATAGTAGCGCGTCGTTCCCTGGATAGGCTGACCGCCTAGATACAGGTTTGAACCGCGCTCGACCTTGACCCGGCACATGAAGTCGAACGGGTCGCTGTGCGCTCTGATATAGGCTTCCGGGTCAATACCATGCAGCATTGCAGCGTTAGCCGCTCGGATCGACACGATGTTGCCTAAATCCTTATACCAGCATGGAGGCGACGCCTTGCTGATGCTTTCGGCATAGTCGAACGGGTCAGGGTGCCAATACGCGCCTTTCAGCTTGTATTTGGGCGGTTCGTTCTGCCCGGCTGGTGTGACCGGCTCCGCGATGTAATTGTTGACGTCGCGGATGAACATGCGGGCATAATCGGCGTCCTCAAGCTTCAAGCATGTGAACGCCTCCCATTGCTTTTCAATCGCCTTCGCGGCGTCCATGTGGTCACGATGAATGCGATAGGTGATGCCGTCTGTGTTCACCTGGATAAGCTGGATCGTCGGGACTGTCAGCAACCATTCAGCAAGCATGCAGATCATAAGCTGACCGTTAATCGGAACGGTCATCGCATATTTGGGATCGTAGAACACACTGAACTTGCTGTTCGACTTTCCCCATGCGCCATTAGCCGCCAGTTTCAGCGCCGCATTCTGGTAGGTGCCTTTTTTGTGCGTCTTGCGTTCGTCCGGAATTTTCCGGTATTCAGCCATGAACGTTTGTCCAAGGTGTTCGGGCGCGAGACTGTTAACGATCGCGATGTTCGGGTATAGACCTTCAACGTCGATATCGCGGATCGGCCAATCATGCGAAGCGATGAACCGCCGTTTTTCAACGGACGCATGCATGCCGCCGGTCCCGAAAACAAAGTCAAGACCACCGACATGCGCGATGACACCCTTGAACACACCCTTCGTTTTGATAGGCGCGTCAGGGTCTTCAAGGTCTTCCGGTGTCAACACCTGGGCACGCATGAAGTCTAGGACGCGCTGAAACTCGGGATTGTTGAACCGAATGTACGGAAAGATGATTTCACCAAGCGCGATCCGATACCGGGGCGACTGACGCTTTTCCTTGCGTCCGCTCGATCGGTCGAAACACACTTCATCGCCTAGACGCTTTTCAAGCATCTTTTCACCGATCTTGGTGTCATTATAGTTCAACACTTCAAGCGGATGATTGCCTAGCTGACCGATCAAGCCGATACGGAATTCAATCGCTGGCAATGAGTAATGCGCAAAACGCTTCGTTTCCTTGACGTCATGCTTGTTGTACGGGATGACGTCGCGATCGACCTGTTCGGACGTCATCATGGTCCCAAACTCGACCGGGCTGTCAACGACGGTCGGTGACCGCATGTTGAACTGCAACGCTTTCAGGCTAGTCGTCTTCGCCTTGTTGTCGAAGTGATGAATCTTGAACAGATCAATTTGCGGCGTGAAGCGGTCGCGCTCCCATACCGTCCCGCCGAACCCTTGGAAGTTGGATGCCAGCCGTCGCGACTGTTCATAAATCTGTTCGACGGTGCAATTCGGGTTGTGGAAAATCCAGTGAATTAGTGGATAATCGAACTTTTCACTGAAAAACCCGATCATCGGCGTCTGTGTCTGACGAAGATATTCGAACCACTGGAACAGCGCCGCGCGGTCGTCCCGATAGTGCGAGATTTCCCAAACGCTTGAAACGTCTTGGTTCAGCATTTCCATCGCGAGCGTGAACACATTCGGGAACGTCTCGCAGTCATAGACGACCGCGTTGTCAAGCGTCAGGCTGGTCAAGGTCACGATTGATTTCCTGTAAACGGGCAATCTCGCGATCGAGATACCAACGCGCCTTCTTCAAATCTTCGACCGGTTTGCCTTTGGCATGACACCGCGAAATGTATTTGATGGTGTTCCCGAGACAAAACCCAAGCCGCCATGCCTCGATCACCTTGATCGCTTCAAACGGATCGTCAGCGCCACCGTAATGGTTCGGATGGTTCACCGGGTCAGTCATCATCAAATCTCCCATGTTTATCGGTGCCAGTGTTCGCGCGTCCGGGTCACCATAGCCCGGCACCGATAAACATGGGAGCGGCTATGCGGGCCGCTCCCGGTCAGTGTCACCACCAACCGAACCAGATTCCCCAACCGTGAACGATGCCGATTGGTGCCATGATCGCGCCCGCGACCAGAAAGCCCCATTTTTCATAGGTGATGCAATAGACTACATGCTGCAACCATGCACCGAACGTCGCGATAAAGATCACGATATAGACGCCAAACTTGCCGATCAATTCCATCGCCTCAACTCCTAAAACGGAATGTATTCGCCTATCTCGGGGCATGCTCGCGGGTCGGTCCATAGGCAATTCTGCCCGCGGACCGACCCGCAAAACTTGCACCCGGAATTATCGCCCCGGCACCATCCCCGGCATCTGACCGGGCTGCATCATTCCGGGCTGTGCCATCGGCTGCGGCGCGTACTGCGGCTGTGCCTGGGGCTGTCCGGGCATCATCCCCGGCTGCTGCATGGGCTGCTGCATGGGCTGCTGCATGGGCTGCTGCATGGGCTGCTGCATGGGCTGCTGCATGGGCTGCTGCGGCACCATGCCGGGCTGTGCCATCGGCTGACCCATGCCGGGCTGTGCCATCGGCTGACCCATGCCGGGCTGTGCCATCGGCTGACCCATGCCGGGCATCCCGATACCGTTACCGCCGCCGATCGGCGTTGCGCTTGCGCCGGGTGGCAACTGATGCTGACGACCACCAAGGGCGGTCATCGGGTTGACCGCGGTTGCCGACACGATTTCCTTGCCGTAGCCGACGAATTCAACAACGGTCGGGTTGATGTAAAGCGATGGCGTCATAGTCCGATCGCTCGGGATATTGCCCTTGACGTTCAGACCGACCGCAACGAAGTCACCGCACTTGACCGCATCGGCGGGCAACTGGTCATAGCTGGTGCCGTTGAACTTGAACACCGGCGGCGCTTGCAGTTCGGTGCTGATCGCAAGGACGTAACAGCCTTCGTAACCTTCGCGTTCGCCGTAGCGCTTGCCGTTGTCGTCGATTTCTTCGCAATCGGTGTATTTCCATGCGAACTTCGCGGGCACCTGACCACCCTGATACAGCGTC
>Ga0182211_1000696_pt1 | contig 10187 bp, 11 predicted proteins | sample G5R1MG_20_FD_129660 | JGI IMG/M metagenome (GOLD analysis project Ga0182211, IMG submission 129660) | Switchgrass phyllosphere microbial communities from Michigan, USA - G5R2_MAIN_03OCT2016_LD1 MG | ecosystem: Host-associated > Plants > Phyllosphere > Phylloplane/Leaf | place: USA: Michigan... | reverse complement strand
GGCGTGTGCGATGGCAGCCAAAACGGCACCGAACTTCTTGCAGCACATGCCGAGCAAAGGCCCAGCACAACAAGCAAGGGCAAATAGGCCACCCAAGACACCTGCGTTAACAGCAATGGGACCCAGTGCGACGATACCAATGCGCACTAGGGCGCCAGATGCCTTGGGTGTGGGAAGGTTTGCCTTTTCGCCTTCGGTTTGACGCTTGTCATTGACACCGGTCTGGGCATTGATGAATAGGTATGGGATAATGGTAATGGCGACCAGCACAAGGGGCCCGAGAATCTCGGCCATGAAAATACTGGTGAGTGCTGCACGAGGAACGTCTCCCGAAAGCTTGGATGATGGATCGCCAAGAACCTTCCTCTTGTAACCAGTGATACGCGTCCGCGACAAACGGCAATAGCCGATCCAGGAAGCACTGTGCGACCGAGTGTTGCCGCGAGAAAGCCAGCGGAGATACTCCCTGTAGTCGATGAAGAAGTCGTCCCACGAGAACTGATGGGGATTGAACAAGAACGGCGCCAGGCAGAGTGATAGCAGGGATGCCCAGAAGTAGATGAGCCATGGTCCCCATACGGTAATCGTCGCAAACAAAAGCATCATCAATGCGCGGGCACCTAGATAGATGGAAGGTCCAGCAAATCGAGAGTACAAGATGCCAAATGGAATGCGGGCCGTGGCGAAACCACGACCGGTACCAATGTAACGCGCACCACCAAAAGACAAATTGGTTTGAAGAGAATTGGCGTAAATCTGCGTCACGAAAACCTCGAAGAAAGGCGAACCGGACGAGAAGTGCTTGCCCAATCGCGTCGCAGCACGCCAGAATCCACGCTCAGTCAACTCTTGGACCACAAGGGGGACGAAAGAGATGAAGAAGACGATGAAGATGGAGACGATACAGCGTGCGACCCAGTCGAAGACAGGCACCAAATTGGCGCAACCGTTGGGCCACTGGGGGTCGGTGATCGGAATGTCCTTGTTGAAGTGGCAAAGAATAGTTTCGTGGTTAAGGGCTCCGAGGTTGAGTAGAACAAACATGAAGCATTGAACGGACAACATGATAAACATGTTGTTGATGTGGAAACCGGGATGGGCGTAGTAGAAGGATAGGAACCGATCGAGTGGCAACTGAGTACCCATGTAGTAGTACTCGCGAGATAACATCTGCTCGCCCATACCAGTACCAATCTTCGTCGTAAAGTTGAGCACGGAACCAAAACCAAGATCACGACCCTTTCCGCACTGGTAATACTCGCAGTGCTTGATCCGACCACCACGGAGGAGGGCTGTCATGCCGGCGTAGATATCTTCGTTGAGATGGAGTCCTTTCTGAGCCTTGGAAACACCGCCACGTGTCGTCATGAAGATACCATTGAGGAAATCAGGATGACCGTAGTGAAGCTTGCCACCAATCTGGGCCAGGGTACGTGCGAACATGGTACCGAATGTCTGTTCCTTACCGGCAGCAATGTCACCAAGGATACCAATGTTCTCAGAGAAAATATATTCACGAGCTCCGAGAATGGCAACGGGGTTGAAGTTGGGGTTGGGAATGCCGGGGGTGTAAGGCGATACGTTGTCAGTAGTCATCTCCTCAAACTCGGCCAGCACACTTCGGATCTTGAGACACTCCTCGAGATAGTTATCTTGGTTAGCGTCAATGAGCTGGATGTACTCTCCGCGATAGAAAATGATGGAGTGGTTTTGGTTGTCAGACTTGCCGTCGCCGAGAATGGGGTTGCCAGACAGTTGAATACGGAACTTGGGTCGACGCATGCCATTGTCCATAATCTCAGAGTGGCCATCGATGAGGGCAGAGTAGATGCGGGGCTCGTCACCTTCGTTGACAGGAGGCTCTTCATCCAGGTAAGCAATTTGCAGATCGGGGTACGCACGCAAGAGGAACTCGGTATTCTCGCGCTCCTCCTTGGTAAATTTGGCGTAGCGTTGCATAGAGACGCAGATCTTGTACTTGCGCCGCGCCATACGCTCCAACTCGCGCTCTAGCTTGTCAGAGTTTCCGCCAAACATTTGGACCACCTCGGGGTTCTCGACACGATACAAGAGCTTGATCGCGCGACTGTAGTTCATGAAACCAGATATCGTGCGGTACAGCGTCTGGGAACGCAAGGAAGCCCAGATACGGGTGCGCAGAGTGTACTCGGGAGCGGCAGACTTGAAACCAATGCAATAGAAGGGAAGATCATCGATCTTGCTCTTAGCGGTGTCCTTCTCGCCCTTCTCATCTTCGCCGTTGAATTGAGAGGTCTCGTCAGCGAGAATCTTGGTGTCCTTGACGAAACAATCCCACTCATGGGGGTGAAGTTGCTTCAGGTACTCCAGAAGAGTGACGCGAGAATAAGGCTCGTCTTCACGAATGATCTCGCGAAGAGACAACAAGATCTTCTCGCCATAATGAGGAATCAGGACGGTGAAGGTAGGCATATTGTCCACGGGTAGAGGCTCAGGAATCGGGGTGGAGAGAGACTGCGCGAAGAAAGAGATGCGGCGTTCAGCCTCGCTCTGGGCAGGAAAGAACTCCGTTTTGAATGAATGGTCTTCCTGAGAGACGAAAAAGGTGGGCGCACGGAGAGTGCGTTTTCCCTCCTGCTCCGAAGGAACCTGATGATAGAGTAGTTTCTGCACGTGATCAATGGCCAAAAGATGTTCGCGGTACATGGAGATGACGACAGCGTTCCAAATCTGCGAGATGAGCACCTTGGGTTTGTATTTGATCTCCATGTCGGTGGTGGCCAAGATCTTCGAGTAGATGCGCTTGGGTAGGCGGGAGAAGATGTTCCTCCAGGGCGTCCAGATCGAGACGCCCAGGTAGAATGACCGAGACACGGAGAACAACATATTGGCGATGATGTACCATAGATAAGAGTCCAAGAAGAACAGAATCAAATCCATGAAGTACATGAGGCCAAGCAGGATCCTGGGCTGGTACTTGCAGAGAATCGTGCCCACGATCGCGTCGCCCAGGCATTCGGGCTTCTTCATGTGGGAGAGAATGCGGATAGGGTCCTTAATGGACAACGTCAGGAAGAAGTACGACTCAGCAAGTTTGGCAGCGAAGACAAGCACCCAGAGGCCGTAGGACATCCACATGTCGTTACCCTTGAGGCGTGGGAAGCTGGCAGTAAAGGTTTGGCTGGCCACGTATTTGCGAGAATTGCGGGTGAGGTAACTGCCAAAGAGGCCACCGAGGGGCATGACGGAGAAGAAGATAAAAGTGACCAAAGCCACAGCGAACTGGACGCCTCCGAGGATGTTGGCAATCGTGCCAGTGCGTTTGATACCAAAAATGTAAACACTGGGAGCGATATTGACAACAAAGACGGCGAGAAGAAAGAGAAGGCGTTTGGTCAAATGCTGTGCACCGGCCCACTTGCGAGGGACGTATGCCCACTCAGCGAGCGTGGCCCAGATCTGGATGGCGGAAGCGAGGGTACCACCGAGAGCGACGGCTGACAGAATCGCAGCCTTCTCAGGTCTGTTGTCTTTTTGTTGCTCGTAGTTCTTGGTGTAGAGAGGCTGTGAATTGAATGCCGTGTAGAACCAGAAAGACGTCAAGTGGATGATCCAGATACGGTTGAAGTTGACGACCATGTGGAACCAGGAGCGACGCTCGTAGTAGGTCTTAAAGAAGACCTTGTTCCACACCACGTCCTTCAACTTGGCATAGCGCTCCGCAGGGGGAACATCGACCATGCGAGACTTGTCCTCAAACACAATTCTTTCCAGTCCTTCTGGGTACCAGAAGAGCTGATTGATATCGTCGTAACCGATAATGGAGGAATGGTCACGCTCACGGCGCACGTACTTGCCATCCTGAATCTCGTAGCCTTGATCACGGCAGTACTGGTAGAGCGGGGTGATGACGTTGTTGAGGTATGTGAATTCCTCAATGGGCTCTCCCTGAGCTTGGCCAGCGGGAGAGTTCAGGTAATCGTCGGCACACTTGAAAATGAAGCACATGAGCTCTGGCATGAAACGAACCTGGTTGGCCTCGCCCCAGCACAATAGGTACAAGGCGATCTGTCGCACGCGTTCATGTTGGGACATGCGGTTCATGCGCGTCTTCCATCGATACTCGGCCGCCTCAAGACTGTTGTCGCCTTCGTACGCGTCCAGGGTCTCTTCTTCGTTGCCTGGGTTTTCGGAAGCCTTCTTCTTTGCGGCCTTGCGGGCCTTGCGCGTTCTACGGCTGGCCTTTCCAAGGTTCATGTTCGCAAAGCCGACTGCGTCGTCCAAATCGAGGTGAGCGGCAAAATACCATCTCCGAAAGTTGGCGTTTTCACCACCGATGTAATCGGCATGGAGCGATAGAAGAGCCTGGTTCGGAGACATGCGGGAGGCGCGCGAGTCGAGCAGGGTCATGAAGTGATCGTACATGTTCCTCATGCTGTCCCGCTGGAAGCCAAACTTGGCGGTAAGATCGAGGAAGATGTCCTCAATCTCTTCCTTGGAGCAAGGAATCTGGGCCTCAGCCGTCCAGGCCGGATAAGGCTCACGCGAGCGCTGGCCGGCCGGCAGTGCATTTTGGTAGTCCATGCCGTAGACCGGGGTCGAGGCACCCGACGAACGGTTGCCGCCATAGGAGACTTGCGAAGACGGTGGCCGATATCCGCGCGCGCCGTCACCGTTGTAGCTGTTGTAGCGTTCGTCGCCACGGCCATAGTAGTCCATGTCGGTGGCGCGAGCCATGTCGGAACGCATGGTGAAGTCGCTGAACGTTTCCGAGTCTTCTTCGGAGTCGTGGCCGCGACGACGAGGTTGCTGTCCATTCTGGGCATAGCCCTCATGGGCGCCGCCTTGGTCGTAGTATTGGTCGTTGTAGTATTCGTCCTGGTAGCCCTGCTGACCGCGATCGTCGTAATAGCCATTGCCGTTGGCGTTGTGTTGGTAGTGCTGGCCGCCGTGTTGGCCATCGTAGTATGCCCTGCGGTCAAGTCAGTGAACCAAAAGCACAGCGTCGAACTTGGCTAGGGACGCACGATTCATCGTAGTAAGCATCGCCTTGTTGCTGGTACTGGCCGGCCTGGGCGTGCTGGCCACGAGCGTCATCGTGGTATTGACCGTATTGGTCGTCTTGGTAATAGGCGTCCTGGCCGTGGGGTTGCTGGGCCGGAGTCTGGCCGTAGCCGTCATCATAGTGGCCGCCCTGCGGATGTCCAGACATCGTGCGGGCGTGGTCTACCTAACGTACGGGGCAGGGTCTGCAAGACGGGCGGTCAGTACCTGGCGGGTGGAGCATGGTCGCTCACGCTGAAACAAACAACAGGCGTCGGAAGAGCGTACCTCAGACGATGAGCATCGGCGTTGGCGTGCAAGGTTGCTGGGTGGAGTTGTTGGCAGCAGCAGCAAGCCGGTGCTGGGGTGTTGAGGTGGTGCGTGAGAGAGTGTGGGCTAAGGAGCTAACGAGTGAATGGGCTGGATGGAGCGGGCGTTGGTTGTGGTTGCCCGGACACGCGCGGCGAGTCGGCGCTTGTGGTGGGTGGGTGGTGCGAGCCACGTCGGAATCAGGGGGTGACGGTTCGCAGCTCCCCTCAGGGTTGGTGGTGGGAGCGGGGCGGCAAGCAGCGAGACGGTCGACGCGACGAAAAACGAGAGGCAGGGTGGGAGGCACGGGAGAGAAGGAGGAAGGGATGGGGGAGAGTGCGTCGGCGAGGAATGCGGACGCAATCGTGGTAAAAGGGTTTTCAGGGCCGACCTTCCCCTGAGATTGAGAGGCACCTCGCCAAGGAAGGCTAACGCGGTCAGAGGCGACGAGCATGGGTCGCTTTTGGCAGCCTCCACGCATGCACGCTCGCACGGGTCCCGGGTCACAACAGGCCGCCGACCTGGTAGACAGCCACTTTGCTACGGGATGCGTGTTGTTGATTTGCAGCCATGGTTCTGTGGCCTGTCCCGCCCACGCCGCCTCGCACCCGCGCAGCGAGGTTCTGGCGTGTGGTCACGAGGGGGTGGCGGGAATGGTGGCGCAGCCGCCAAGCCGGGTACGAAACATGGACCAACATGGACAAGGACGGTGGGTTAGAGTGCTTACTATAGATAGATCCTGGTAGCAAGTAATTTGGACTGGTAGGAACTTACATGGGAACTTACATGGGTAGTAGGCGAGAGCGCTTCCATCGGCTTATCGGAACGGCGGGCAGGCGAGAAACTGTTGAGCATCTGGCAATCATGACGAGACGGCTGGGCGTGGCTACTGCAAGCGGGCGCCAACGACCATGGGGCCTGGTCGCGCTGCCTCTATTGCTAGTAGGCCCTTGGTAGGCAGTGGTCCAGAAGCTACGTGCTGAAGCAAAGTGTCAAGTCTGCTTCTGCTGTGTACTACGCAGGCTCTAGCAAGCGTAATCTCCGTCCCACAGCAATCGACCAGTCCCATCTGGGCGCCATCTGCCCCCCCCCCCTCCTGGGCTAAATCCCAAGGAGGTCGCATGGATTAGGTAAGCTATGCGTGTGCTCGAGATTGCGTGTACGTATTCTGCCCGGGCCACGTGATGAGGCCAAGATCAACGCTCGGGCCAAGAATGCGAAACAGGGCTAGTGCCAGGGGGTGTACGCCGGGACGGCCATCACTCTTCAGAAGGCGTGTGCCTCGCTGCGATCGAGTTTCCTTCTTAATTCCCGCTCTGGCTGCCTGATTGCCATTGCTCCGTGCGAACGAACATCGCCTTCTCCCCCTCAGTCTTTACATTGCAATTCACCCTTGCCCTTCTGGCCTCCAGCACCGCCTTGCTGCTGCCTCACCCTCTTTGACTACACCGACGAACTCTTTGCACCTGCCCCCTCGCATCTGACCACTCGTTCCCACTTCTTCGGACCCCAGCATATTCCACACCCTGGTAGCATCCTTAGCATCATGCGCGGACTCATTGCTACCGCGGCCCTGTTCGCCGGCGTGCAGGCCGCTATCGACCCAATCGTGATCAAGGTAGGTTGTACCCTGTTCCACCTCTGCCCTATTCGCGAACTGACCTGCGATGTCTAGGGCTCAAAATTCTTCCACAAGGCCAGCGGAGAGCAGTTGTAAGCAAACCCTGCCCCTCGACATCATTTCGCTCACGTCCTCTTCCAGCTTCATGAAGGGTGTCGCATACCAACGTACGCATCCTCGCCGTCAGTCGCTTCGCCTGCATGCTGACCCAAGGCAGAGGAAATCAACTCCAACTCTACATCGGCCGACCCCAAGAAGATCCAGATCACGGATCCGCTTGCCGATGCCACGTCTTGCAAGCGCGACATCGAGTACCTGAAGAAACTCCAGACCAACACCATCCGCGTGTACGCAATCGACCCTACCAAAGACCACTCGACATGCATGCGAGCACTTGCTGATGCCGGAATCTATGTGGTCGCTGACTTGTCCGAGCCTGGACTCTCCATCAATCGTAACGACGCACAATGGACCACGGACCTCTACAAGCGCTACACCAGCGTCGTCGACGAGCTCATGAAGTACGACAACACCCTTGGTTTCTTCGCTGGTAACGAGGTATCCAATCAGGGCAACAACACCATCGCCAGCGCCTTCGTCAAGGCGGCTGTGCGTGACACCAAGGCCTACATCAAAAGCAAGAACTACCGCGAAATTGGGGTTGGATATGCTACCAACGACGATGCTGAGATCCGCGAGAACATGGCCAACTACTTTGACTGCGGCAAAGAAGAGGACGCCATCGACTTTTGGGGCTACAACATCTACTCGTGGTGCGGTGACTCTTCCTTCACCGAATCAGGCTATGATGTTCAAACCAAGAACTTTGAAAAGTACAACGTTCCTGTCTTCTTCGCCGAGTACGGTTGCAACACGCCCCGGCCCCGCAAATTTTCCGAAGTCAGCGCTCTCTATGGCAAGGATATGACGGGCGTGTGGTCTGGTGGTATTGTCTACATGTATTTTGAGGAGGAGAACAAGTATGGTGCGTCGATGTTGTTCCCTACGCACAGCTTTCTCTGCTAACCCATCCGTCTAGGTCTTGCTACCGTGTCCAACGGAAACGTCAAGACCAACCAGGACTTCGACAATCTGTCCAAGCAAATTGCCAAGGCTACTCCCGTGGGCGTAAAGATGAACGCTTACAACCCAACCAACACGGCTGCTGCTTCCTGTCCCAAGACCACTGCCGGTAAGTGGGAGGCCGTCTCTGACCCCCTTCCCCCGGCCGCCAATGCTCAGCTTTGCTCCTGCATGATGGATACCCTCAGCTGCGTTGTCGCCGATAAGACTTCCGAGGATGACTTTGGGGACATGTTCGGCTTCATCTGTGGCCTCAAGGGAGGCGAGTACTGTGCTGGTATCAACAAGAACGCCACCAGCAGTCGTTCCTATGGCGCGTACGGCATGTGCTCCAACAAGGAGCAGCTTTCCTTTGCCGCCAACGCCTATGCCAAGGCTGTCAGTGGTGGGTGCAACTTCAAAGGCAAGGCTACTACCAAGGCAGCGGTTGCTACTCCGACTGCTTCTGGCTGCTCAAGCCTTCTGAAGGCGGCCGGCGCCTCTGGGACGGGCGTTGTCAGCGGTGGTGCCACTGGCAGCTCGAGCGGCTCGGCTTCCTCTGGCAACAAGACTGGTGCTGCTTCCGCGCTTTCTGCCCCTGTCTTCAACGCCGGAGCCATCAGTCTCGGCATGTATGTCGTCGGTGCCGCTGTCTCTGGCATGGCCATGATCTTGTTGTAGATATTCGTCATGCAGGTGTATAGTTCGTTGTTTTTATCCTTTGGATAGTTGCATAATTTTACCATTCGCATTGTCTGCGTCGTTGCCGTATATATATATATATATATATATATACCTATATATATAGGTATCACCGTTGCTGTCCGTGAGCATGATTCATGTGCCAATGTGCCATGGTTTCTGTAGAGGAGCAGGGTGACTATCTCTATTTCTTGACTCTATGCTCCGCCAACTTGCCTCGTCCATGGCTCCTTTACCCCGCTGTCACGCTTCAATACCGCTGGATAAGCCACACATTTCGCTCCCGCTCTCCCATCGCCGCCAACCGCTGCATCTCCGTCTCCTTGGCGCCAACATAGCCGGCCACCAACGCATGCGCCATGGACTCGCGCAGCGCGCCGTCGCGCTCCAACGCATGCAGCGCTTCGGGAAGACTGCGCGGCAGCAGCTGCACGACGCCGTAGCGGTGTCTGCCGGGCTCGTCCAGCGCCGACGGAGGCACCGGCACGTCATGGTGGGGAAACACCGTGGCGCCGGACTGTAGGCCAAGCAGGCCGGCCGCGAGGATGGCGGCGAGTGCGAGATACATGTTTGCGAGCCCATCGAGGGTGCGTAGCGTCCAGGTGCCGGGGCAGATGCGGCTGAGCGGTGTTTCGCACGCTTGGGTTGCCCAGGCTGACCACGCTTCTCTGGCACTGTTGCGTCGATTAGTAGTAGCAGCAGCAGCAGCAGCAGATGGTCATGTACGAGAGACGTACTGGTGGTCGTCGATTATATCTCCTCCGTAGCTGGCTTCTCCTGAAAGGGAGAAGGCGCAAATAGCGGCAAGATGCTCGAGTACACCGCCGACGAAGAACTGCATGTCTCTGTCCGGCGGCTCCAGTAGCATCTTCGCATGTGCCGCTGTAGCTATTCCCTGACATGGTCTGGGATGCAAGGTAGCGCGTACTTCATTGTGTGCGGCAATTTGCTGGATGACTTGTCGTGCCTGGATCAAGGTATCAACAGCGGACAAGGCTGGCAGCGGCGCAAGTGCAAACGTGTACTGCCCTGGTCCGGACCCGGCATGGAGTTGCTGGACCTCGATGTCCATTTCATCCAATGCCAGCGCAATTTCAGAAAGAAAGGGGAGCTGGAGGCTTCGTTCGGCCACGATGCCGCCCCAGGCTTTGGTCTTGCTCAGGGGTTCGTAGGATGGAGAGGTGCCTGTTGTGTTGCGGGACAAAAACGTGACTTCAATTTCAAAGCCGACAAGAAGCGTGGTAGAGAAGTTGTATTGGAGATTATTGAGAAGGGTTTCAAGGCTGTTCCGCGGACACTCTGCTCGCGCGTTGCCTAGCGCGTCTCGTGAATAGCACAGTACTGTCGCAGATGGTAACCCGTCCTTGCTGTGATTAATTCGCAGCGAGCGCAAATCAGGTTCAATATACGCCAAACCAGTATTGTGGTCCATTGAGGTCAGAGAATCGTTATGGGAGTTGTTGGCTCCACT
>Ga0182211_1000695_pt1 | contig 10190 bp, 4 predicted proteins | sample G5R1MG_20_FD_129660 | JGI IMG/M metagenome (GOLD analysis project Ga0182211, IMG submission 129660) | Switchgrass phyllosphere microbial communities from Michigan, USA - G5R2_MAIN_03OCT2016_LD1 MG | ecosystem: Host-associated > Plants > Phyllosphere > Phylloplane/Leaf | place: USA: Michigan... | reverse complement strand
TGAGTGTCTATGTAACTGCTCAAGGAAAGCATTCTACGAGGTTAACCATCTATAGATTCGATCCAAACCCCAACGTCCAGCGCTCAATGAACGACATTTGGAATGCGCTCGTCAAAGACTCGTCGGCGACTATTGAACAACATTTCAATGCCATTGTGGACGATCTGCTTGTCAGTATATTGACTAAAGAGTGGCGTGTTCGGCAGGCTGCTTGTGCCGCGATCGCAGACCTTATTCAAGGTCGCAGCATCGATAAGGTAGGTTGACTTTAGATAGAACCTCAAGAAAGCAAACTGATTGAAATTTAGTATGAACAATATCTCACTGATATTTGGGACAAGACTTTCAAGGTCTTGGATGACATCAAAGAGACAGTCCGCGTTGCTGCGGCTGCTCTCGCTCGTGTATTGACGGCGACCCTGACTCGTTCGCTAGAAGCTGGAGACGCCTCAAACAAGTCTGCCACTGCCCAACTCACCCGTGTACTCCCTTTCCTCTTTTCTACCTCTGGTCTTGAATCATCCGCTGAAGAAGTACGTCTGTTTTCGGTAAACACGCTCCTTCAAATTGTTAAGAAGAGTAATGGGAAAACTCTCAATCCACACATACCTGAACTGGTAGAACGCCTGTTGGGTTTACTGAGCTCCCTCGAGCCAGAAGCAGTGAACTATATCCACATGAACGCCAAAAAATACAATCTCACGGAACAGAAGATTGACGACATGCGCCTCCAAAGCGTGCGAACGTCCCCATTGACCGAGTCCCTGGAGCGTTGTCTCGACCTCGCGGACACAGGAACCATGAAAGATCTGGTCCCACGCATAGAAGCAGCGATGAAGAGTGCCGTTGGCTTGCCATCGAAAGTGGGCTGCTCGCGAATCCTTGTCACACTCGCAACACGGCATAGGTACTTGTTCGGTCCTTACGCCGATAGCTTTTTGAAACTAGTGCAGAAGCACATCCATGACCGCAACGAGACAGTATCGAGTTCGTATGCGGCGACGGCAGGATACCTCGCTCGTTTGGCCTCTGACAAGCAAATCATAGCGTCGATCGCATTCGTGAACAAAACGTACTTCGAATCCGAAGAGGATAGCGACAGGATGCGATTGCTCGCAGGAGACATTATGCGCGCAATCTCGCTCCATGCCACGGACCGATTTACCTTATTTGCATCGGACCTACTGCCATTCATCTTCTTCGCCAAGCATGATGGCGACGAACAAACGCGCAAACTCTTTACTGAAACGTGGGATGACCATGTCGCAGGATCACGTACGGTGTTTCTATATCTCGAAGAGATCCTCACGCTAGTCGATTCGCATCTCGAAAGCAGACAATGGGCCATAAAACACACGGCCGCAAGAACAGTTGCAGATGCCGTGTTGCAGATTACCAATGCGGTCGGTAGCGAGAAGATCAAACCCACTTCCGCAAAGATCATCTGGCCTGTTCTTGACAAGGCGCTGAGTGGGAAGAGTTGGGATGGGAAAGAAGTGGTGTTGGAGGCATTTGTGAGATTCGTGGAGAGGGCGGAGGAATATTGGAAGCATGAGGATGCGGTTGCGAAAGACCTCGAGAAGGTGGCTACAAGGGAGTCTAAGAGACAGGAGGGAAAGAATGAAAAGGTAGTTGCTGGGGCGTTGGAGACGCTGAGGGGTCATCTCGGAACATAGAAACACGTGCCAGCCTTCTGTGTTCACGGCTACAGTATTGCATATAATACCTGATGACGAGTAAATATAACAAAACGATGCTACACTACATCGTCGGTGATGGATACGGTTCATCTGTTGCAGTTGGCACCATCAGTCATCTTTCCTGGAGCCTCCTTGTTATCCAACCAATCTTGTTCACATAATCCTACTGCATTCAGAACCATCGAGATGAATATTGGGCCCACGTGGCACTGCGACCGACGTCTAACTCGTTACACGCCGTCTCACGTGACATGGCCTAGTCAGAGGCCACAGTACTACTCTCTGCATGCACAACCTCGGACTTGCCAATGGGTAGCACTAAGCATCTATCTTCATTGCGTGCGTAGGCTGCTATCTAGGTAATTTACACGTCTTACCCGTCTATCTATCCACCCAATCGCCAACCCACCCATCACAAAGACGACTCCTCCAGTTCGTACTCGCGTGCGTCCTGGAACATGTCGATGATGCAACTAGCAGACCACGACTGTGTCGGGCAAGAGTCGCCACAGAAGTCGCCATCCTTCTGGGTAAGCTCTGTAAGGCCTGCCCATGGACTCTCTCGAATCGCCTTCATGCAACCCGCCAGCCGACGCGTTACCTGTTGGTAGCTCTCGATGCGCTCGGCGGCCGTCTTGCGCCGCTTCAGATCAAACTTGAGTAGAGCGCGTAAAAAGTATCCTGTTGGCCACACCCATTCAGGGCCCTGGTGATAATTCCTGCCCTTGGATGTGTGGAAGTCGGTAGAGTCCTCGCTATTGATATAGTAGCCACGGTAGTTTAGGTCCGAAGGATCGAGCGTCTTCATGCCTTGTGGTCCAAGCAAAATCCTGTCGGCCATTTGTAGTGCGTACAGCGCATGCTCGGCATCAAACAGATCCGGCGCCACAGTCATGGCAACTGGAAAGTTTGGGCGAAGTTGGTAGTCTTCGTACTCCTTGCCCGAACGGTACAAATCTTTGTAGATACCGCGACGATTGACGATCGCAGGGTTGACATCGTAGTCGCCATCTTCCTCTGGTGTACGCGGTATGTAGAATGTTCGCTCGAAATTGGCCTTGATTAGCTCCGCCCATGCCCTGTACGTTACCGTCTCTTGGCCATCCGTCAATGTAACACCCTCGTACTGAAACTCGCCTTGCGCGTACAGGTCTGCGCACCAGCGAACGGTGCTATACAGCATACCGATCATCTCAACGGGAGCGCCATCTCGGGGTGTTCCCGGCACACCTTTGCTGCCGGCCTTCTCGCTCTCGCCCATCTTATCCATCCAAGTCCCACAATTCCACTGGTTGCCGCCAAAAATTAGACCTGTATTCCAGTCGGTCCAGATCTTGATATTGAACCCTTCCGACTTCATCTGACTGTCGATATTTGGACCGGCGTCATATTCACGGAATTCTATACCTGAAGCATGGCGCTGCAGGGCTTCCTGAATGATATCTTCGATCGTCGAGGATTGCGAATATGCTTTCTTATCGTTGTGAGGGAACCAGGTATCATCGTACGGAAGGAAGCGACGCCTGACCTTCTCCTGCAAAAGGTCCAATCCGCCCGGCACGATCTTGGTATAATCCTGGATATTTTGGAGGAACCACCAGACAGAGTCCCTCGAGTTGTAGCGTGGGTTCTTGCCACCCCCAAGGAGATTCGGAACCATCCCATGTTTGAGGACACTGGCAAAAGCAAAAATATGCTCTCTAGCATCTGCGTAGCGCCCAGTTCCCATGTAAAGACCACGGGCAGAGATGGTGATATCTCGGCCCCAGCATCGTGCCCAGTCGTAGGCAAAATGAGGCAAGCCAGCAGCCATGCTTGGAACGCTCTTGTCTGGCCAGAGCGAAGCACTGTTCATATAGCCCGTGACCTGCACGCTAACAAGCGCGAGACTCTTGAGAAATTCCTGTCCGTTGCGTACATTGTCGCCCATGAGTTCGATAGCCCGATCAACCGCAGCATTGTACGCTGTCTGCACAACAAGGGCGAAGTATCGTGGGAGGAGGAAGTTGGGGACTTTGCGAATTGCGTCACATCTCTCCTTGAGCCACTTGGAGGGACCCTTGATATGACTGTACTTGCGCTTCTCCGAAATTCGTTCGAGGCGCCCCACGCAGTAATCAAGTGCCCATTGTCCTTCGCGAAGGTGATTGCAAAGCGGATGCCCAAGGTTGTTGTCATTGACGATGTTGCGAAGAACACTCCACCATCCTTGCAGGCCGGCGTATACAAGGTTACCATGACCAGGAATATTGTATGTACCATGCTTGCCGTCTGATGAGTCCTTCTCTTCCGCCTCGCATCTGTAAAGAATAAAGTTTAGGTCGGTAAGATTTACATTACTAAATGCAGCTCGCGCCCCGCTCGTGATATACTCGTCAAGACCGTCTGCGTGCTCTGCACTGGGAACCCACGTTTCGAACAAGGCAATACTGCCGGGAGGGAACTTGTCGGGTATGCTGATTGTAGTGTCGTCACCAGAGGATACCACGCTGACGCCTTGTATACTGTGCGTCTGACTAGGCAGTCCTCGCAGTGTCTTCTTGTCGCTGATGATGCGTGCTCGTGTCTCTGGGCTATTGTCGACTTCCAGATTCCAGCTGCCGATGAGCTTCGCCTTTGTACCGGGTAGGTTGGTTGGCCCGAAGCCCCCGTTACCATTTCCGTAGCCCGGAAACGCGGTGTGGGCGATCAAGAAATATCCCCTACGGGTGTAGGGGTTGACGCGATGGACGGTAATATATTCGTGGTCGTGGTGGATGTACGTCTCATCGTATGCTTCTTTGCCCATCTTCACGTGAATTCCGTTGATGATCTTACGGATGCCGCCAATGCCACCAGGACCAGCCTGTGCTTTAACGAGACCGCCAGTCGAACTGATGGAGGAATACAATCGTTTCTCATGAACGAGCTCAATCAGCTCAGGATATACTTCATCAAACCCGAAGACGCTGCCGGTCGCGCAAGAACACATTGCCACAAGAGCTGCACTAGGAAGTGTGTCACGGGCGTCTCTCTTCTGTGCCGGTGTCTCGTTGTCGTGCGTGCAGTCCATGAAGAGTGCATGTACGGGACTGCGCTTGATCCTCTTGATGAGCTGTTTAGGCCGGGCTTGAAAGGACTTGTCGTTTGGATTGATGACTGCCTGGTCGGCATTAAGGACCTCGTCTGTTTCAAAGCTGCCGATGGGGACGCCACCGTGGCGATGAACGAGTCGGCTGAGCTCCTGGGTACTCCATGCTTGCATGCACTCTCGGATGAGGGCAGATATGCCAAGACGCATGACGAACTTGAAGTCCATCTCCTCGGAACCTGAGAAGAGCTCTGCACAGACAAAGATATTGGGGTTGACGCATCGCGCTTGGTCGAGCATATACTCGGCAAGATGAATCGGTGTGGAATGGCAGTTGTCGATACGAAATCCTTGAAAGTATTTGGCCATGAGACGAGTGTACTTGGCCATGTGTTCCCAAAGATATGGATTGTCCTGCGGGCCACTCCCGTAGCGAAGTTTAACACAGTCGCCCCAAACAATCACTTCTCTCCGCAAGTACGCCCGCGATTTTGGACCGGCATTGTCGCGCATGGCGTCCGCAGCCCACACCCATCCGTTGTTCACAAGGGCCAGAGCTTCTGGGTTGTGCTTCTTCGTTGTTTCGTTGAGGGGCAGTCGTGTGAAGTAAGGCTCGATGAGTGGGTTGGTGTCGTTTACCTCGCCGAGCTTGGGGCCATGTGCGTCTATCCGCACGTACTTGATGCGGTTGAAGAGCTGTTCCATGATCTCCGCTTGATCGCCATCGTATTCACGGTAAAAGGGAAGATTGACCTCGTTCAGGATAGCAGTAAATGCGCCGTGTGCCGCGTGTTCATCAGGCATACTGCTAGTACGGCTGTCATAGCGACCGAACAAGGCACAGAGAAGACCCGCGCCAACGGCGGGATCAATCTTGCGACGGTAGCGCTCGCCCATCCTGTCCCCTCCACGCAGAGCATGGTCGACTAACCAATCGGCCTTTTGCTTCAACGGCCACGTCTTGACGGCATCCAGTCCCCGAAGCCCAGCGTCACTAAAGCTGCCGTCCGTGAACTTGGCCTGCCCAGAAACCCACGCCTGCATGACTTCGTTTGTATCTCGCTCTACATCAATGACATAGAACTCCCAGAGCCTGCACTTGCTAAGAACGTGGGCCTTGACACCGTCCATGACCTTCAGGAGATCGCTCTCACTGTTGATGGTGGTCGGTAGACCGTACTTGGGCAGATCCTTGCTGAATTGAAGCAATGCAGTGTCCAGAACTAGCGCCGAGGTCAACCATGGTGCCGTGTCCACGTTGTAGCCAGCCTCGGGATGTTCTTCCAGCCACTTGCTATTGTTGGCCGTGTGGTTCCAGACGACATCCGTCATGGCCAGCAGATTGTACTCGGTCTGCATCTTCTTCACCATGCGAGCCACATCCATCTCGCCGTTGGAAAACACGGCATGGTCAAAGGCCAGCTGGTCGTATATGCTGTAGGGGGAGTTGGAGGAGCCACGCATCATGAGTGGCGTGAAATGTACCATGTTGTAGCCGCGCTGGCTGATGCCACGTAGATGGTTGTCCCAATCGGCAGGGTAATCGCCCATGAATTTGGAAAGGGTGGAAAAAACGACAACGGCCTCGGTTGGTAGCTGTTGACCGTGTAGGGTCAGGCGCGGACAAACATCGATATAGTATGTGGGCGTCCGCGTTGGCTCGGGCGAGGCAACTTCGGTGAAGGACCATTGCGGCAATGGCGTGTAAGTTGTGTAGAAGGAGTAGGCATTGGCTTCGTAAATGGGGACATCAATCTCGGTGATGCCGTTGAAGTCGGGCTCCAGCCTGCACAGGCATCAGTGACAAGGGCCATGGGACGGCCATGGCCAGGGCAGGCATGCTGTGATGCAGCTTACTTGTACTCGCGATACTGGCCGCGTTTGAACCTGTCGCCCTTGGCGGGAATGTTGACCCAGAGACTGCCGTGGCGACATATCGAACTGGTACCCTGGATCTGGAAGCGGACCACATAGGCAGGGCTTGTGGGTGGCGGCAGGTAGATGTACGTGCCGGGCACGTCGGGCGCGCCGGCGTCGGTCAATGGCAGAAGGTAGACGGCCTGCAAGCCAGGCGTTTGTGGCAAGGGCGCAGCCATTTGGAGTGTTTGCCGACGGCTAGCGGTAGCGGGTGGCCAGCTGTGAAGGGTGGTGGAGGGATGGATGGTCGGATGGAGAGACGAACAGAGGATCAATTGAGGGATTGGCGGACTGGCGGACTGGCGGACTGGGGTGATTAGTATAGATAGGGCTTGATCTCGATGGAATCGTGCTGTGGCCTAGGAATAGTGTTGGGAGCGGGTGCAAGCAGCAGAGGTCGGATGGGCTGGATGGCTGGGGAGAGACTGGGCTTATATAAACAACAGCCACGCTGGGTGGGAGTCGACTGCCCGCTGCCATGCTGCAGTAAGCCGCCGCTCCGAGATAGACAGGCACGCACGCAACGCCGGCAGGCACGACGGCCGCACGCATTGGAGCCGCAAGCGCGGCGGCCATTCAACGTCATTGCCCCAAGCGCCCACGGTTGGCCAATCGTTGTGCGGCTTGGCGTGCGTCCAAGGTATCCCGTCTCGACGCCCGTGCAAGCACCGCACCACGCACCACGCACCTCGCACCTCGCACCTCGCACCTCGCACCTCGCACCTCCCCCTTGATGCACATTCACCATGTGCATATCCGATACCTAGATGGATGCGTCCGTTGCCCTAGGCAGCCGCGCTGACTATCGTACAATGAGGCCCTCTTGCCCACGCCCCGCGCCATGCGCCCGCACCGCCACCCGATTCAATCAACGCCCCTGCGCAACGCAATGTGGAAAGAAGCAGTCAACCACGCATGTCCAAACTCCATCGCTCAAACCAAACCACCGTCGTTAAGAAGCCACTCCTGGACCCGTCAAAATCGGATGTGGAAAGGGGAGCCGGGAGGGTCGCGCAAGTCCAGGCGGAATTGCGTCGAGTCGGAAAGCCCACGGCCATGTTGGACTTGCGTAGGCGTTGCATCATCGTCGCCACGCAGGGCTAACTCTGTCTGCACTGCTGGAAGTGCAAGCCGAGTGGTCTCCTGCGCATGGGTTTCGCCTCGACTCTCCAAAGCTGGGCCGCGACGCTCTGGCGTCGTTTCGTCGTGTCCCCTGCGGGCTCGCGAAGCAGAGGCATGCGTCGATTCGGATAAGGCGGCAGGAGGGGGTGGATGAGTACCGCGCCCGTTTGTATCGATAGTCAAGGTACGTATAGACGACGTTACCTGATCCATGGACTTGTTGCGCGTTAATATAGGCTTCACAGCCTGATTACCAAAGGATGACGGTTGCGAGCCCTTTGTCTTACTCGACTGACTAACACCATTCCGAGTGGGAGCACGCTGGTGTTGTTGTTGTTGTTGTTGTTGTTGTTGTTGCTGCTGATGTTGCTGCTGCTGATGTTGCTGCTGGTGTTGTGATTGCTGCTGCTGCTGCTGCTGTGCTTGTGGTAGCTGTGAAGGTTGTGAGTGTTGCATTTGCTGGCCGTCCATCTCCACGGCGCTGAGGAAGTTCAATTCGTCGGTGAGAAAATCTTTCTCAGTCCAACAACCCTGCCAGCAGTTCCGCCAGTCTAGAATCAAAAATTGGAAGCAAAACGCGTCAATCTTGATGGCGGGTTGAAAGCAAATGCACAAGTTGTTATAATTCATCTTGTTGAATTCTGAGCATGAGTGCAACAGACTGATGTGGCATGTGATTGCAAATAGCAGATAGTAATTGAACGGAGGCAGCTTGGAAAGCTCGTCCTTGAGCATCTGAGGTGTTGTTTTGGCACCCTGACATTCCTGTTGGATGGCCGTTTGGATCGCCTTGGGAAAAATTTCGTCTGGCAGTTGACGAAGCCAGTTTTTAAATAGAGAACCAATGACATTGGGGTCATTCAGGTTTGGGTCGCTAATGAGGTCGATGTCACGGTCTGGAGGATGTGAGTGACGCCCAGCACTCTAAACGCTTTCTGGCCATACCTTGATCAAACTTGCGCTCGTAATATCGAACCTGCTGTGCGGACCCCGGCACACGATATAATCCCTCTTCCTCACAGCCCCTCATGTTCAAATAACTAGATGCAAACTGGTCAGCCATAGTTCATAGGACAGGAGGCCAAGTGACACGCACTCTATGCAGCGCCAAGGAAGGGCGGGCATCCAGAACTCCGTTTTGTCGCGTGACTGCTCCAGACGTGTCGAAATGCGGGTTAATCGGGTTTGCTCGATCAAGGGCTTGTGGATAATCTTGCACACATAGGGTTCGTTCGAAATGGACGTCTGGCTTTCATGGTTACTGGAGCTGCGACCGAGCTTCCCAAACACGCCCTTTCGAGCCGAGTCCATCTTCTCTCCCATTTTGCGTGCACCTGAGCCCAAACTGGACATGAGACCCGGCCCTTTGTTGTCGTTGTAGGAGCTCGACGCAAGCGACAGCTGTTCGGCTCGGTCTCGTCTTGATGCATGGTCTTCATCTCGTTGTACGTGCTTGGTTACATCTTGGCGGTCTGCTGAATGGGTGCGAAGTTTGCCAATGCCTATATTCTGCCGCCATGACTGTCCTTTTTCCATGGGCGCTGTCCTGAGCTGGCTGGCGTCACCGGTGGTCGACCACGAACCCACCATGTCGGGCGATAACTGTGATGGGGGCGCTTTGTTCAGCTTGGCCCGAGTGGTAGATGTCTCGTCTCCCTTGATCGACTTGGATCTCGACAGCAGTCCTTGCTTTCTCGGCTTGACCGTGTTGCGTTTGGAAGCGTCCCCGTGCGGGTCGGCAGGCTCGCAGGACAGGCCTGAGCCGGTGCGCTGCTCTAGCTGGACGATGTCGGAACGATTGTCTACAGGAATTAGCACGCTGTGATGCATGAAGCATGCTCGGGCGCTCACCGTCGGAGTTGGGGGTGCGCACCGGCCGGCCTAGGTCAGGTGTTGAGGAGCCGCTTCTGCGATTGGCGTAGAGACCAGGTGACTGTTGAGGATTGGCGACATTGCGGGTGGTGGTTTCCTGACTGTTCAGCCGCGACGAGGACCTCGAAGCGGCAAAGTTGGAGAAGATGCTCTTGGAGTCTTTGCGGGGTTTTGACGAGGCTGGCGATTGCGGCATCTTGTGGAAGGTAGCAGGCGGCGGGGTATACTCGGAATTCTCGGGAATGCCAGGGGACATGGGGCTCTTGGGGCTCATGGGCGCGCTAGCGTTGTCTTTGGCTCCCTTGGTCCTCATGGCCAGCGAAAGAGCGGATGACTTGGGCATGTTCTCCGCGCGTGCCGCGTGCCGAGGTGCACTCGGTGGCGGATGGGCGATTGGGCGGGCAGGGCGGTGGTGGTGTCAGAGGGTAGGGCGCATGGGGGTTGCGTAGTCGACACGTCGGTCTGTGGCCATGGGTGTCAGCGGATGCAGGCTGTCGGGGGGGGGATGG
>Ga0182211_1000694_pt1 | contig 10208 bp, 10 predicted proteins | sample G5R1MG_20_FD_129660 | JGI IMG/M metagenome (GOLD analysis project Ga0182211, IMG submission 129660) | Switchgrass phyllosphere microbial communities from Michigan, USA - G5R2_MAIN_03OCT2016_LD1 MG | ecosystem: Host-associated > Plants > Phyllosphere > Phylloplane/Leaf | place: USA: Michigan... | reverse complement strand
GGGGTGCGTTGTGGGGGGGGTTTTTTGGGGTGGTTGTTGTTGGTGGTGGTGGTGTCGTCTTCGGTGTCGTCGGGGTTGAGTCGTGGGTTGGCAAAGGGTTTGGAGGCGAGGACGCGGCGGCGGAGGTCGGCCATTTCTTCTTCGTCCGAGGAGGATGGGGGGAGGGCGTAGGGGTTGCGTGGGTCGATGCTGTCTTTGTCGTCGTCGTCGTCGTCGTCGTCGTCGTCGTCGTCGTCGTCATGGTCTGCATCCTCGTCCTCGTCCTCGCTCGACTCGTCAAGAACCCTCCTGTTCGTATTCCCGCCCGCCCACTCATCGTCCACCCCGCCGTCTTCCTTGTCCGCCCGACTCTCCGTCCACTCCTTTTCAATCTTGGCCAGCCACGCCTCCTCCGCCTTCTTCACCTGCTCCTCGTCCTCGCACGCCGCATACCGCTTCAGCAGCGCGGCATTGATGTCCAGAAAGGCGCGGCCATAGGAAAAGGTGCCGAGGATACTCTCCGCCCACTCTGCATGGCCGCAGATGGCATAGCACGCCGCAAGCGCCTCGACGCAGTTGAGTCGCCACGGCTTCCCGTAGTTGGTCGGGTTGGCGGCGACCAGGTACGGCAGCAGGCGTTCGCATTTGCCCCCGATGCGGCCGAACGGGACTTCGTCGATGCGCTTCCACGAGGCTTCGACAACGGCCGCGCCGTACTGCTCCAGAACCGCCTTGTCCTGCCCGCTGAGCAGCTTGCGCGCTTTGGGGCTGACGACGACGCCGGCAAACTTTTGCCCCACGTGCAGTTCGCGCATCATGCCGAGGCGGATGAGGCGCTTGCCGGAACAGCGCTTGGCGTCGCAGTGGCCCAGGTCCCAGCATGCCGCCTTGTACGCGGGCTTCTCGGCCCGTGCGGAGCTGCCGTCGCCGCCGGAGTCGTTGGCATTGGAGCTGCGGCGGGGGCGGGGTGGGCCGCGTGCCTTGGTGGGCTTGTTGAACTTGTTGTTGGCCTTGAAGTCTTTCTTGTGGCGGACCATGGCGCAAGGCTGGAAGGGTTGGTGGCGGGCTGGAGGGCCACAGGGGCAGCAGCAGGTCAAGTGCGAGTGATGTGGGTGAGCAGGCAGGCAAAGGGGGGTCGAGGCGGAGCGGGGGGTGGGGCGGCGAGGCAAAGGAAAGGAAGTAGGCATTTCACCGTGCTTAGTTATCGATAAGCATCTCGTCCACCGACTCCGGAGCATGGATGCCGCTGTTGACGAGGTAGCGCACGCCTCCATCGCTCTAGCAACCGCCATTACCATGCCGTGACGTTGGCTTGCCCCCCAGCCGCCAACGTGGGTCGAGAATACTACGAGACACCAAGGCTTGCAATCTCGCCCATGTCGTACTTTTGCTTTCCTCCAAGCAAGTACGAAGCTTTCCATCGCATCTTGACACCGGCGCCTGTCCCTCTTTGTACATTGTTCACCCGAATGGTTTGTGTGATACCAAACTTCTGGTTGGGCGCAAGATCGACGCTCGATTGCGGCTCGAGCTGGAGTTGCGTACGCTGCGAATCATGAGCTCAAATCTCGTCGGGTCGAGGGCGCTGCTCACCTTGGATGTCGCCACCTGCAGGGTGAGTCCAGCAATGGGCAGGGATGTGTTGTTCGAGATGCGAGATTGAATCAGGAGAACGGTGTCGCTCTCTCGAGACGCGTTGAAGAGAATGTGGATTGTGTCGTTGGCCACGGTGATCTCCGTGCTGGTATCTGGCACCGAGGATGCAAATGTCCACTCCTCGTCTTCGGCAGTGGCGGCGGTGCTCCCCTGCTGGGCCATGGTTGCCGTGGGCGCAGCAGCCATGGCGCCGCCCAGCAGATCAAGGGTAGCGGATGGAGATTGTGCAGGCTTGACGGATTGTTGGTACTGGAATGGGGATGCCTGTCGAGGGGCGGCAGCCAAGGAAGCAAAAGGATCAGGAGTTCGAGCGGGCTGGGCGGGAGGCTGAGCATGGTTTGAGGGTGGAGGAGTGGATATCGGCGGTGGGGTAGAGGCTGGGCCCGCCGCGAACAGGTCGTTGATTGCCTGCACAGAGGTCCTTTGCTGGGCTTGCGTCGGTGGAACAGGCATTCCCGACATACCAAGGACTAGGTGTGGTTAGCAGGGTGCAAGCCAACCTTGCTACGAGAGCCGTACCTGAGCCGTTCGAGGCGCCCAGCGAGATACTGCCAGACTGGCCATAGTGGTCCCCACTCAATGACAAGCCCAGCAAGTCGTCTTCAAGCGCATTGCCCTTGGCAGGCGGCTCTTGTGCGGCCGCTGCTGGCGCTGTCGACGACGGAGCAGGCTCGGAATCGCCGAAATCGATCAGATTCAATGTGTTGTTCGGGCCGTGGGAGACGCCTGCCCCCGTGCGCCCAAGCGTGCCTTGTGGTATCTTGTTCGCTGCTTCAATATCACCCTTCTTGAAGAGCTTGTACCTCTCGATTGTCCGGTGTATGCTGTCGTTGATCTCAAAAAGCTTGGCTACTGCCTCGTGGTCTTCCGAGTCTTCTTCGCACATCTTTTGGATTTTCGGCTGGGCGCTTTGCAGCGCATTCGCCAGTTCCTATGCCCGCGTCAGCCCGGCCTTCTCCAAGGTGGCTAGTGTCCGACAAACTCGCCTCAAACACATCGCCTTCTTTGCTCTCGTCGCCCGGCTTGTAGCCTTGCAGCATTTCCTCCAGTATCTTGGCCTTTTGCTGGATTTTCCCGACCTCTTCGGCGGCCTTGGCCCGCCAATTCGTCTTGTTTCTTGTGTCATAGCCAGCCATGACCTTCATGAGCTTGTTCGCCTCCTGCAGGTCTTGAGGCCCCCCGCGCCGAATCAGCTCCTGCAATTTCGCCGACTGTGCCTCCCGTTCCTCTGCCTCCATTTCTTCCGCCGATCGCAAGTTCTGGCACGGGTTAGCCTACGCGGTCCGGCTTCGATGGGCGGGAAAAGGTACGTCGCTTGGGTTGAGCACGGCGGCATCCTCCTTGCGCACTTCTGGGAATCGATAACCCTTGTAACTCAGTAGCCGGTGCATATCCCGTATGAAGCCAAGGTCATCCTTGTAGCGTGACGTCTGGCATATCGTCTGCCGCCACTCTTCAATGAGCTCGAGAATCTTGTTCTGGACGCGCGACTCGTGGACGGGGGGCCGCTCGGGGAACCGGCGGACGAGCTCATTGAGGAATTCCTTGGTGCTGATCTGGAGATGGAACGGGTACCCGCAATTCTTGACACAGATGTCGAGGAGCTGTAGCGTGGTGAGCAGTGGCAGGGCGTAGGGAGCGTGGGGAGCGTGGGGGGGGGCATGGGCCGTACATGGAGCGCGAGGAGGGCAACATTTTGATTGCGGTGGTTGATGTAGTGCACGATGCTGACGGCGGCTTCTCGGGGTCTGTGGCATTGTGAGTGCTCCGTCTTCGTCATGTCCGGCGAGCAGGAGAGCGTACGCGGAGCCCTTCTTGCTGTTGATCAGATCGGCAATCTCGAGGTTCAGGGCCAGGTTCGGTTCGAAGTTTTGCGGGTCGCAGGCTTGCACTGTTTCAGAAGCATATAAGCCGTTGGCGTCTGCAATGTGGCGGGAGCGTGCCTACGGATGAAGCGCTGCAGCGGAGAGCTTGGGGCCTCCCCGAATGCGCCATATCGGTCCCGGGCGGCCATGCGCGCAGACGCTGCTTCCATTGCGCCGCCGGATAGGCCCGGTGCGGCCCGTGAGAGATGGCTTGCGAGGACGGTGGCGAGGACCTGGGCCGGAGCTGGGAGAGAGGCGTAGGACGCGGGATGGTGCCGAGGGTGGTCGCATACAAGGTGGTGGGGGTCGCGGCCAAGGACACCGCCACAGCAAAGTGGCTTGGCACCCTGGCTACGTAATCGATGGCCATGCCGCTTGCGACGGGATGGGATGGCACCTGGACAGCGAAGTGGAAAGCCGACTGGTACGATGTCACGCAAACGAGGTACATGGTATATCATATACATAGCAGAGCGTGTCTCCCACTGGGGCGGGAATCGCTTCTCTCGCGCCCCTCGTGACGGAACAAACACAACGAAGACCACTCAGATCAACCAGTAGTCCTTGATGAGATACGCCGCGTAGCTCGACAGCCCCAGCAGCACAGCTTGCGTGCCAAAGAACCCCACCGGCCTCCCGACTCCTATCGCGTCCTGGGTCATCAGACCCAACTCCGCATGAGCGACGCGCAATGCGAAGAGGCCGCCGAGCGCATAGCTGATGTACGACCGCCTGGCGCCATTCAGCTCGGCAAGCAGGGCTACCACAAGCACCAAGGGCACGTTTTCCGCAAAGTTGAGTTGAGCGCGACTGGCTACGTAGAGAGCGTCCTTGGAGCCTTTCGTCGAGTCCGTGGCATCACCCACGTAACTGTTGCGGGAATTAGTCAACACGACGGCCTCTGTGCTCGGCAGTACCTACGTCTCCGAGCTGATGCGGTGGTAGGTGACTCGGTTCTGGAGGAAGAGGTAATAGACGGCAAATGGCGCAGCCCAGGTTGCGGTCGCGGGGGCCATGAGCGGCAAAGGGACACCGAGTCCGATCTTGGTAGCCATGATGGCAGTTGAAGGGGTGGCAAGCGGCGTAGAGAGGTAATTGACCATGAAATGGAAGACAGCCGAATGGACGTGGAGCGTAGAGGAAGCCGAGTCTTTGCATTCTCCACGAAAGCGTACTCGCTGTAAGCCTATGTCGTCATGAAGGGACGACTAGCGCGAGGGCGAGTTGTCTAGAGCAATATTCGCCGGAATCTGCGTGTTCGGCCTCCAGCACCGCACTGATGGTTCGCATTCAGGAGGGGAGCACATGGCACGCCTGGCGAATGATTCGCCTGGTTGATAGGGCGTGCGTGGTACAACTGGTCAAAGCAGTCAGTCTCCATCTGGCCACCAAGCTGCGTTGCGAGCATGGGCACACGGAATCAACCGGATAGATACCTACCCATTGATCGCTACGCCAGCGTGTTTATCTAGACATACAACCAAAGCGATACCAAAGCCATGTGCCGCGTTCTATCGAGTCTTCCCCGTGGATCAGCTTTGGACTACAGAGCAGCAGCCATGGCCCACTCACAGGCTTCATGTGCGCGGCATCGTTCTCCTTGTTGTCGTCTCGAACCTCTTTGAGCATCTTGTCGATGCCTCGTTCGCTCAGAGCTTTCTGCCGTGCCATCAGACCCGCAAACCAGCCCCCCCTTGCCGCGTGGTGGATGGCGTACCGATAGACACTTCTCGTACTGCTCAAACATGGGCTTGCACTCGTCCGATGTGGCGACGCCTCGCAAGAACTCTGCCGTCGCGTAAGAATGCAGGAATGGCTCTCTGTCTCTCGACCGTACTCTCGCTGTACCACTTGAGGAAGCAGTTGTCGTAGCGTCTGCACTGGCGTTAGGTCATGGCCTGGTAGCGCGTCTACGGCGGCCGCAATCCGAGACGTACTCCTTGACTTCGTTGCACTCGGGCGCCAGGGAGGCGGACATGGTGGACAATCTGACCGGATCGAGCAGAGCGGGCCGTGAGTGGGCAGTGCGTGGACCGAGAAGGAGGCGAGCTTCACTTCACGCGGCGACTGCGCAGTGGCGCTTATCGATAAGCCGCTAGCGCCAAGGCCGATTTTCTGGCAGGTTTCTGTCTCCTGCTCCGCCGTGCTTTGCGCCTTTGCACGACACCCACCGTCTGCCATTCCGAGCGCCGTTCGCCCCTTGCCCCGCAGACTCCACATGGATAGCATGCGTCGCTGCTAACACCGTCATGGATTCTTTCAAGTCCCTTCAGGACGAAGTCTCAAAAGCCCTAGTATCCACGACGCGCTCTGCCTCTCGCATCGCCGGCGCCGACATCTCCTTTCAGCGCTCGCTCAACCCGCAAGCCGGCGCACAGCTCGACGCGCAGAATGCGCGCCTACTTCACCTCGCACAGCGGCTGCTGGAGAACGCTGCGGCGAGCTCGGACGCTGTAGGTCCCAAGCTACCCGACGTCGAAGCCGTTGACGCCAATTGGAGGGGGGTTGTTGATGTCATCGACAGCTTGCTTGAGAAGGCCGACACCAGTCTGGACGAGTATACGGGCGTGGTCAAGCGGCTGAGTTCCGCAGCCGACACAGTAGGCGCCCCTCCCCGCAGCATGACCACAGCAAGCTAATCGGCCGGGCCAGGCGGCCGTCACACCCCGCCCGAACTTGGCTGACCGCACAAGCATTGCCAAGCCGCAGCTGAAGTTCGACCATGTGCCCACCAACGACGAAACCGGCGGCTTTCGCCCCCTGGTGACAGCGAAGCCGCACGCCAAGGTGCCGCTGGAGGAGTGCTTGAAGGCCTTCAAAGACAGAAATGGCCGGGAACAGTACGGCCGTGGCAATCCTCTGGCAATGCCCACTGACCCCGTCCAGATATCCACACCTGTTCCAGACCGAAATCGAGACGTACGAATACCCTGCCACCCTGTACAAGCCGTCTGAGCCTCAGCAATACCAACCCTTCGACTCAACCACTGCCATTTTCGTCGACAACCCCGACGCGCTTGCTGCCATGCTGGCTGAGCTGAAAGGCGCCAAGGAGATTGCCATCGATCTGGAACACCACGAAATTCGCTCGTACATTGGCATGGTGTCGCTGATGCAGATCAGCACTCGCAACCAGGATTGGATAATCGACACGTTGAAGCCCTGGCGGAGGAAGCTCGAATGCCTAAATGAAGTCTTCGCGGATCCCACCATTCTCAAGGTCCTGCATGGTGCCTCCATGGATATCATGTGGCTCCAGAGAGATTTCGGGTTGTATATTGTGGGCCTATTTGACACCTACCACGCAGCGCGGTCGCTTGGGTACCCAGGTGCCAGCCTGGCGTATCTGCTGGAGCGGTTTGTAGGATTCAAGGCACAAAAGCAATACCAAATGGCGGATTGGCGGCAGCGGCCACTCGGAAAAGAGCTTTTCGAGTATGCGCGAGCAGACACACACTTTCTGCTCTACATATTCGATAACATGCGAAACGAGCTTGTGGAAAAGTCGGACTTCTCCGACCCAGAGAAGAACAAAGTCCACCATGTACTCGAAAAATCCAAAGAGACGGCGTTGCAGCGTTATGAGCACCCCATATACGATGCCGAATTCGGCCTTGGAACCGGTGGTTGGTACAGACTGTTCTCGCGGACACCGGTTCAATTCACCGCGCAGCAATTTTCTGTGTTTAGGGCGGTGCACGAGTGGAGGGACCAGATCGGCCGACTAGAGGACGAAAGTCCCATGTACATCATGCCGAACCACTCGGTGTTCTCTGTCGCCCGGAAGATGCCTGCCACCCGGGTCGAGTTATTCAATGCCACACAATACGCATCACACGTCCTCCGAGAACGTGCAGGCGAGCTTTTGAGCGTGGTGGCAAAAGCCAGAGTAGGAGGCCTCGATCATGATGCAATGGTGAGTCTCCTGAAGACCCTGGCAGAGAAGAAGGAGGCCGAGTGGAATGCCAAATGGGAAACTTTTCAAGCACCTCAACCGTCGGCACCAAAAGCCCCAGCACCCCAGCCGGAACCTGTGCAAAATACGCCTGCTGGCCCAGCGACCCGTGCTGCCGCATCGAAGTTCTGGGGCAAGCTATGGAGCGGTTCGAACGAGCACAGCGCCCCAGCCATCAACGTGGACCTCGCCTTGCCGCTTCCCCCCCTAACCGCTCAAGTCTTCGCCGACACCAACGAAACCATTCACACACCGCAAGCCGAGAAGCCTAAGCACACCTTCGTGCCCAAACAAGACCGGCCCGCCGAGGACCCGCGAACCGACCTCTTCATCGTCAAGCAGCTCGGCAGCCGTAAGCGAAAGCGCAGCGATGCACCACCCGACGACGACGACGACGACAACGACGACGACAACGACAACGACGACGACGACGCCGCCGCCGCCGCCACGCCCACTGTCGACCCCATGACCCAGGACGAAATCATGCTCGACCCGCACGACTCGGACACGGAAGCGGTGCGGCACGCTCGAGAAAAGGCGGCACGCAAAGCAGCCAAGAAGGCTCAGAAGAAGAACGCAGCTGCTTCCACCACGGCCTCGGGCAGCGATGCGCCCGCATTTGATTATGCCACTGCGCCGTCGGTGCTGCATGCTGGCGAGCACGACGGGGAGAAGAAGGCCAAGGACAAGAAGGGCAAAAAGAAGGACAAGCAGAGCAAGGGCTTCACTGCTTTCTCCGGCATGGCGGATGCGCCCAAGGGGTTGCCGCGTGCGCGCAAGGAGATTGCTGGGCGGAGCAAGACCTTTACCCAGTAGCGGCGGGAACGGAGGGCACATGCCGCGGTGATGCAGGCAGGGAAACCAAAGCCGGGAGAATGTTTTGTTCTATTCTAGGCCTGTACATATAGGAAGTTTGTATTGCGATCGATAATCACGTACCTCTCTCCCAGAAGGAGGTTGATAATTTTCCCATGCTCCACATGACGTTGCCAACAGGACAACCCCGTTCTGCGCCTCTGCCTCGCCGCGCGCCTCGTCTCACACCACCTTGCCATGCAGCACGCGATAAAAGACGCCGAAATTGCCCGTGCCGTCCGCGCCGGCTTGCCCTCCCTTGGCATTGTCCAGCACGGCAAACGCCACTTCCTGCCACCAGCCGCCGGCGAACTCGGGCTCGCGCAGCACGTCCAAGAAGCAGCGGGCGACTTCGGCAGGGGGGTTGGCAAAGACGCCGCAGCCCAGGGCGCCGAGGACGAGTTTGGCGTGGCCCATGGTGGCGGCGACGCGTAGGACGAGCCGGATCTTGCGCCTTGTTTCTGCGCGCAGGCTGTCGTGTTGGAAGCGGGTGGCGTCGGGGGTGAGGGGGGGTTTGCGCAGGGCGGCGAGGGAGAGGACGCTTACGACGGGGAGGTTGGGCGGGGTGGTGTCGGGTGTGAGGAGCTTGTGCGCGGCGGCGAGCGAGGAGCGCAGGAGGAGGACGGACGGGGTGTAGATGGCGGTTAGGGAGGGGAGGGGGTAGTAGGAGGGGTGGAGCGAGAGCGAGAGCGAGGACCGGTAGCAGAGGCATTCTTCTTGGGCGAGAGCGCCGTTGGACCAGCCGCCGCCGGGGGTGCGCTCGGAGGCGAGGTTGAGCACGAGGACGGGGGCTGGGGCGAGGGTGTCGGTCGAAGCGGTGCTTGCCGCCGCCGAAGATGCTGCCGCTTCGGGCTTTGGCCGTCTCAGATGGGTGTGGACCTTGTACGCTGGGGCCAGCTGCAAGGCGACGTCCAACGTGTCCATGTCGTAGACTCGAATTCGGGTTCCCTTTTGGCCAGCACAGGCGTCGCTGGGTGGCAGTGGATAGCCCGGGCAGGCCAGTGGGTCGAGGGCTTTGGTCTCCTCCAGGCCGTGACTGGAAGACTTGGCAGCGTCGAAGCCTGGGAGTGCGGCGAGGATCGCTGGGAGCTCGGCCTTGGTCTCGTCGGCAACAAGCTTGAGGCCGTGGTTGCGGCGACGGTTGGGGGCTCGGTGGCGGCCACGAGCGGTGCTCCGGCTGCCTCGTTCGCTCGGTGCATGCCCGCCTCGTGCACTGCGGTCTGGAGGCGAGGCGGGCGGGCTGCCCTTGATCAGAAAGCGGAGGATGGAGGATTGCTGCATGGCGAGCGTGGTGGCAGCGGTGGCCGTGGTCGCGAGGAGTGAATGTCGGCAGACACGGGGGGCGTTCACGAGACGCTACGAACAGGCAGCAGGCCGAAAGGAGCGGTGCGGCCGAGGCGCGGTGGAGGCGACGCGGTGCATGTCGACGGCCGGTCTACGGCAGCTCGGCGGAGGAGACGGTTAGGCCTGGCGTGCATGAAGCTCGATCGTTGCCATGGGCTGGGTAGACGAGGGTAGAGGAGGTTCAGCCCTACAGGCGCCCCACCTTGGCCAGAGTCCGAGTACGAGTACGACAACCACAGACGCGCGCGGCCAACCCACCACCACCACCACCGCCGCCGCCGCCACCACCGCCACCACGACTCCACAGACGCGCCCGCTTGCCTGCTGCCCCTGCTGCCATGTAAGCCGCGTACCCGACCACTGGCGACATGCCCGCGCTCCCGGCCCAGCCCTCGCCCAAACGGAAACGCGACCACGCCCTACCCCCGCCGGCCCCGCTGCTCACCACGGCACTGGTTCTGCGCCCAGCACCGCCCCGCCCCAGCCCGGCGTCCACGGGCCATGGAGACAGCTGCCGCCAGCTGCATGACATGGACCCTGGCGGGGCAGCCCTC
>Ga0182211_1000693_pt1 | contig 10208 bp, 14 predicted proteins | sample G5R1MG_20_FD_129660 | JGI IMG/M metagenome (GOLD analysis project Ga0182211, IMG submission 129660) | Switchgrass phyllosphere microbial communities from Michigan, USA - G5R2_MAIN_03OCT2016_LD1 MG | ecosystem: Host-associated > Plants > Phyllosphere > Phylloplane/Leaf | place: USA: Michigan... | reverse complement strand
GTTGAATTCGCTCTGGAGGCGCTTCCATGCCTCTCTGGGATCGTTTGCGGCCATGATGCGAGGGTGTGTGTGCGTGTGTGTGGCGGTGCGGTGGTGGTGAGGTCGACGACGACGCAAGAAAATGGCCACGGCGAATCACAAGCTCCACCTCCGACTTCACCCCACGGCCGCGCCAAGACATGGCATGCACACCACGGCGGAGCGGCACCGCCGCATGCCGTGCATCTTGCTTTTCTCGCCATGGCCACCTCCATGGCCCTGGCCAACGGGCCTGCCGCTCCTCGTCGCTGCACACGCCCGCCACGTGCTGCGGTTTCATCCATCGACACCGCGGGCTGATCAAACACGTTCCTGAGTGCATTGGCCACCCCGCCCAATCAACGTCGTGAGGAGAATAGTGGCCTTGGACGCACAGCTGTCCAGATGCCCAAACAGCTTCCCACACGCACCGCATCGGCCCCTTTGGTGGCAGCGGCTTCCCTCGCCCTTTGACTGCTGCGACACCGTCTGTCATTTCCTGCCCCATCTTCGCTCGACGTAGCTTGAAGCGGTGCGACGCATGCTGAGGTACGTGCCCTGGAGCGCGCGGTAGGACGACGGCCAGGCGTGCCATCACGGATAGAACTGACCATGGAACAGACCCAATCACCCCCGGACCCCGTCACGCCATGTACCTCAAGTCACACTCGCTCCGCGCCATTGCGTGGTCGACCCTCGCCGTCTCGGCCGCGCGTGCTCAATATGTAATCGACAATCTCAGCTTCGGCCAGAAAGCGCATGTGGCCATTTCACCCGATCTACGCACGATTCCTCACTTCACAATCCACGGCAGCGATGATTTCACGCCGGAAATCATGAGCGACCGCGTATTTCTCACGCCCCCATACCCAGGCAACAAGCGCGGCTCGATCTGGGCGCAAGATCAGCTGCGCCACGCTGGCGACTGGACAGCCGAGCTACAGTTCCGCGCCTCGGGCATCGAGCGTGGCGGTGGCAATCTGCAGCTATGGTATGTCAAGGAATCGCAGGCGCGTGATACGCCCACCAGCTTGTACACGGCACGCAAATTCGACGGCCTGGTCCTGGTAATAGACCAATATGAGGGTCACGGAGGCTCAGTGCGGGGCTTCCTCAGCGACGGATCGATTGACATCAGAACCCACCCAGACCCGGATACGCTGGCATTCGGAAAGTGTGACTATGCGTACCGGAACCGCGGCGAGCTCACGCCCATCAAGATACACCACGCCGAGGGCTTTCTCGAGGTCATCGTAGACGGCGCATCATGCTTCAAGACCGACAAGGTTTGTCTTGGCAATCGTCCCGCCACACACGCGCGTGCTAATATGCCCTGCCCAGGTTAAACTTCCCGAAGGCTACTATTTTGGCATCAGCGCCTCAAGCGCCGAGAACCCCGACTCTTTCGAAATCCACAGCTTTGTCGTCTCCACTACCAACTCGCACTCGCGCGAAGAGCCCAACAAAGCCCGCTCTGCCCAACACCAGCAGCAGCAAATCCTCGCCTCGCAACAAGGCCACGAGCAACAAACCCACTCCCAACAGCAACAGCAACACAATACTCCCAACACCAATGCCAACACCGATATTCCCAAAATCCTCCAAGACGTCCTCGCCTCCAACATCCACTCCCAAACAGACCAATTCGCCGACCTCCACAACCGCATCCAAATCATCAACAACCGCGTCACAGAAGCCCTCGCTCAACTCACCCAACTCCAGACGCAGTACGACCAGCACCACCGCGAGCTCCTCGCCCGCATCGACGACCGCAGCCGCGCCCTTGACAAAATCGACCAGACGACCGCGCGCCTCTTGCACGAACTCGAAGCACGCGATGTCCAAGGCATGATGCAGCAACTGCATCGCGCGATTGAAAATGGACAGGAGGGACTGCGCAGTAGCCTGCCAGTGCAGTTGGGTGATGGTATGTTTGATATTTTCTCTTTCTCTCTCTCTCTCTCTCTCTTCTCCTCTTCTCCTCTTCTCCTCTTCTCCTCTTCTCCTCTTCTCCTCTTCTCCTCTTCTCCTCTTCTCGTGATTCGCCCGTCCGTGTGCGTCGATGGATGCTAACGTGGCATGTGCGCCCAGTCATCCGTAGCCACAAACCCAATCTGACCACCTTCTTGTTCATTGCCGTCGCCGGCCAGATCATGGTAACGGGTGCATATATCGTGTACAAGAAGAGGAGGGACAGCGCACCCAAGAAGTATCTCTAGAGCTGAGAGGTTCTTTTTCTTTGTTGAAAAAAAAGAAAAGAAAAGAAAAGAGAGACGGAGGGAGGGGGAGGGGGTGTTGCTTGTGTATATTGGGACCTTTTGTCGTGAGTCGCGTGCGTGTGGTATATGCCGGAATGATCTTGGTCGAGGGGGGTTTTTTTTTGGATGCATACGCGGCGCTGTACATAGAATGATGAGGTGATTTTGGTTGATGGAGGATGAGGACGTGGAGTCGTGAGCCGGGGCACTGATCACTTCTACCGTGGGAACATGGAGAACACATACAACCGAATCCATGGCGCGTGAATCTATTCGCCAAGCACTCACGGTCTGCGCGGTGTCGTCAAGGGCGCAAATTCGACAACGCATATTGCATGTACACCACATGGAACATAAACACCAGCAAGAGAAAGCATGTCTTGTCATTGACTTGACTTGGTTTGATTTGATTAATAGTCTAATTCCGACATGTGGCGAGCCAATATAGTCTGCCCTAGTTTTTTTCATGTTGCCGTGCTATCATATCCATCGTACCGCGTCCCTGTGTGGCAAAGCGCTTATTTGGCCTCGTCGAAGACGTAGGTCAAGTGGCAGCGACCGCAGTACTGGCGGTTGTGCATGGCAGCCATGAAGACACCAGCGCCACACTCGGGCTGGGGGCACTCGCGGCGGAGACGCTCAATCTTGCCATCGCCGTCGACCTTGTAGTACTTGAGGACAGCGAGCTTGGTCTTCTTGCGCTTGTGCTTAATCTTCTTGGGGGTGGTGTAGACCTTCTTCTTGCGCTTCTTACCGCCACCGCGGAGGCGGAGCACCAGGTGGAGGGTCGACTCCTTCTGGATGTTGTAGTCCGAAAGGGTGCGGCCATCCTCGAGCTGCTTGCCGGCAAAGATGAGGCGCTGCTGGTCCGGGGGAATTCCCTCCTTGTCTGCACATGGTCAGCTTGGGCGAGGATGCACCATGAGGCTTGGGGCAGACAAACCCTGGATCTTGGACTTCACATTGTCGATGGTGTCCGACGACTCAACCTCGAGGGTGATCGTCTTACCCGTGAGGGTCTTGACGAAAATCTACAAGCGTCGTTAGTCGGAGTGATATTCCCGTGCTATGGGGATAGCGAACCTGCATGGTGGCGACCGTAAACAACAAAGTTGTTATCCTCAGTCGTCGCAAAGGTTGTGCGTGAGAAGTTGGTGGCGGTAGCGAAAATGAATGTGGGCGGTGGGATTACTAAGCAGACGCTATGCCGTTGCCAAGACCCCACAGGCACAGTAACAGACACTGCCTAGAAGCGATCAAATCATACCAAGGAGTCTTCCTGTCCAGGCAATAGAGTCCTGTCAATTGTTTGGGGCATCAAGCTACTTGGGTATCATGTTGGCAGTAAGGTATCGACGGGAATTGCAGGTCCTTGTCAAATCACTCAGAGTCATCCGCTTCGCTGCCCTCGTTCTGGTCGTCGGCGTCGTCCGAATCGGGCTCGACGTCGTCATCTTCGTCCCCATCGCTCGATCCTTCATCCTGGTCATCCCCGCCCTCCATATCCTCGTCGCTGTCGTCTTCCAGCACAATTTTCTGCATCGGGATCGCCCTTGCAACTGCCCTACGGCTTGGTCGCCCTGTACTTGTTACTTCGGATGTTTTGCCCCATGCCAGCTCCCCCTCCTTGATCGCCTCGAGGTCTTTGGCAAATTCACGCTGCTCCTTGATCTTGGCTGCCTTCTCCACGGAGAACTTGCCATCCATACCAACATCTTTGAGCATCTTCTTTAACACACTCATCTTCTCCTTGGCCGTGTCGCATTTAGAAAGCTCTGGGTCCCTAGACCAGACCTTTCGGATACCGCACTTGACGAGCCAGCCTTGCAATTCTTTGATCCTGACTTGATCGGGGTCGTCTTGCACTTTTGATTTTGTAGCCGGCTTTGGTTTTGGCTCCTTCTTTGCTGGTGTGGAGTCTTTCTTTTTGCGTTGCTTCTTGACGGGCTCCTCATCGATGACGCTAGATAGATCACTGTCTGAGACGTCGCCTCCTGTCTGCGCCTCCTTCACCGTCGTCACTGGCTCCGCATCACTCTCATCATCGTCCAGGGTCGGCTTAGGCTTGGGCATGGATTTTCGGACCCCATCTTCACTTTCAGAGCCTTCCACCACCACTTTTCTCGCGCGCCGCGCAGGCTTCTTCGGCAGGTCGCTGTCCTCGGCGGATTCTTGGTCAGAGGAGGGCTGTTTTCGCTCTATTGGCTGCTTGGGTGGAGCCGTGGCCTTGCGCTTCACGCCTCGAGCGCTCTCGCCAGTCGTCTTAGCTATTTTCGAAGCAGGCCTTGCTTTTGGCTTGGCAGCTGCTTTCTCGGGGGTTGGCTGTGGGGAAGGTTCGGCATGGCAGTACTTGTCCTGTGCTGTGGATCAGAAGCCATATGCTAAGACCAAGGGTGGCCACATACCACAGCTTCCACAATCTCCGCTTGACTCTTGCGCTTCCAGCCTGGGTCTGTCTTGAAGAAGCCTTGGTCCAAGCCAAGCTCCTTCTCCGCGCGCACCCGGACGCGCTTCACCGTCAGATCATCGGTATTGCCTGATTTGTGGATAGCGATGACAATGTCGCGTAGCTTGTTGGATATGGCCGTGTCTGAGGGCAGGTTTGCTTCCGAATCCGACATGGTGTGGCGGGTGGTTGAATGGAGCGCGCAGGGGAAGTGTGTACAAGGGACTAACTGGTTGGGTAACTAGTTAACTGCCCCCGCCGACGTCATCTCTCGCATCTTTTAACTTGGCCCCCCTCAACCACCACGCCGCCATGGGCACCAGAGTAGAATAGAGCCAAGTACCTGTCAGCGTCCAGCCCGCACAATCCTCGCGCTATTACCCTCCCTTCTCTCATAGCTCCGAGCCGTGTCCTACGCCTATTCCTGCGGCTGTGGCCCTCCCTGCTTTGGCCGACCCCAGAATCTGCGAGAACCCACTTCGCACCCCGGCGAGCCTCACCCATTATCACTCTGCCGTCACCTTCTCTGCTGCGTCACCCTCCCCCTGTCCGCTTTATTCTCTACTACTCTATCGCCTACCAATCCTGCAGCTGAATCGCAACGCGGCCAGCACCATAACGAACCCCACCACGCTCAGCAAAACCCCCCCCCCCACACCACCCAGCATGGCGACTTCGCCAAACACGCCAGCATCATGCGACGTAAGCGAGGGCCGCCTGCTGCTTGTCTCCAACCGCCTGCCCATTACTATCAAGCGCTCGGATGAGGGCAAGTACGAAATGTCCATGTCCTCAGGAGGGTTGGTCAGCGGCTTGAGCGGCCTGTCCAAAACCACCACCTTCCAGTGGTATGGCTGGCCCGGCCTCGAAGTTCCCGAAGATGAAGTAGCCGAGCTAGAAGACCAACTTAAGAAGGATTACAATGCAGTGCCCATCATGCTCAAGGACGAGCTGGCAGACCGACACTACAACGGCTTCTCGAGTAAGTCCAGTGCAGGAAGCCATGGCCGGCCATGGAATTGCTAAGCCCAACGGCAGATGCCATCATGTGGCCCCTCTTCCACTACCACCCTGGCGAGATTACCTTTGATGAGTCGGCCTGGGATGGCTACACCGAGGCCAACCGTCTGTTTGCCAAGGCGGTCGCAAGAGACGTGCAGGACAACGACATGGTGTGGGTACACGACTACCACCTTATGCTCATGCCAGCCATGTTGCGCGAAGAGATTGAGAAGAGCAAGAAAAACGTCAAGATTGGCTTCTTCTTGCACACACCCTTTCCCAGCTCTGAGATCTACCGAATCCTCCCGGTCCGCAACGAGATTCTCCTCGGGGTGCTGCACTGCGACTTGATCGGGTTCCACACATACGACTATGCTCGCCACTTCCTGAGCAGCTGCTCGCGCATCCTAGGGCTTGCCACCACTCCCAACGGCGTCGAGTTTCATAGCAAGGTCGTCACCGTCGGCGCCTTCCCTATTGGCATCGACCCTGAAAAGTTTGACCAAGGCCTCCAGAAGGCCAAGGTGCAGCACCGCATAGCCGCGCTGGAGAAGAAGTTTCAGGGGGTCAAGCTTATTGTTGGCGTCGACCGCCTCGACTACATCAAAGGCGTTCCCCAGAAGCTGCATGCGCTCGAGGTCTTTCTCACAGAACACCCCGAATGGATTGGCAAGGTCGTTCTCGTCCAAGTTGCCGTGCCCTCCCGCCAAGACGTCGAAGAGTACCAGAACCTCCGCGCCGTGGTCAACGAGCTGGTTGGACGGATCAACGGCAAATTCGGCACCATTGAATTCATGCCCATTCACTTCATGCACAAATCCGTCTCGTTTGACGAGTTGATTGCCCTCTATTCCGTTTCGGACGTCTGCCTCGTGTCGTCAACACGCGACGGTATGAACTTGGTGTCGTACGAGTACATTGCAACGCAGGAAAAGCGGCATGGCGTCATGATCCTGTCCGAGTTCACGGGTGCGGCGCAGAGTCTGAATGGAAGCCTGATTGTCAACCCCTGGAACACGGAGGAGTTGGCTGATGCCATCCACGACGCCGTGACCATGGGCGATGAACAGCGCAGTCTGAACTATCAAAAGTTGAGCAAATACGTGCGCAAATACACCAGGTTTGTGGCTTTCGTTGCCGTTGGCGATGCGTGGACTGACTCGTTGGGCAGCGCCTGGTGGGGTGAGTCGTTCGTCACTGAACTCAGAAGGATATCACAAAGCGGAGACCGCAAGGTTCGCTTCGGCACCGTCCATGAAGCAAGTTCAGACGTGTTCGAATCAGCCTCGGAGGAGCCAGAATCCATGGCCGGGTCTGACGTGGAGAACGGGGTGGAGGTGCCGGAGGGCTTTCGTCTGCCTGTTCGTCCTGCTACGTCCTGATTGCTGGGCGGTTCGCACCTTCACGGCAGGGAGCCAGAAGACGAGCAGGGCATGGCGGTGAATGAATGGAACGACCAGGGCATGGAAAGGAAGGCTGGCGTGGTGGGTGGTCTCTTTTGCTGGACATGGATGGCCCTGTCAAGCACGTCGCCTTCTACTCGACGAAATATACCCTTTTCGTTTGCAGCAAACAAGCCACCCCCCTCCACTACCCAACGGCCATGAATAGACAGGCTCCCCGCCTACCCTTCCTGCTTGGCACTTGCACGCTGCAGCACACGTCGGGAACTCTACCACCCTATGCGATGGCGATGACGGAAGGGGGAAGGATGAAGTTGCGGTGAGGACAGCCGGCGGGCAACGACAGTGGCCTCCTTGGCCCTGCACAACCCGAAAGTCGCCCACCTCATCATCCGAGGGGGTTTGAGCCTTCTCGTACGACATTTGCTTTCGGTGCGGGATGGATGACGTTGTGCTCGCCCGGTGTCGCGACGCTGTTTCTCTCTCCAGGAAGCCCTACGGCCTATCCGATGGCCTATGCAAGGGGCAATGTTACCCCAGATCCATGGCTGGGAGCTGGTCCGGGGAGAATGCGGAGCGCATCGGTACGCGCCAGCAGGCGGCACCGTGTCTTGTGCCCATCGACCATACTGCGTAGTACCTAGGCAGGTACATGTGTCGATGGGACAAGGGGTGTGTGGTGACATGTTGTCCCTCGCCTGCATCGATGGCTGCATCTACGCCTGCATCTCGCTCCCTTCTGATTCGCACATTCGGGAAGTCAAGGAACGGGGCGAAGGCGGCGCTGCTGACCCTTGCCCGCTGCAACCATGGCGTTGCCCTTTTCTTTCCCCCTTGGCGGCAGCCTTGTCAGCGAGAAGAGCAGCACAGCGGCCCAGGACCAGGCCGGGGAAACGCAGGCCGCCGGGGCGCTGCCGTTGCTGTGTCACCCAAGGCGGTACCAGTACCAAGTATGATGGATCCACCCTGGATGTAGGGTGGGTAGGTACTTGGTAGATGCGGTTGTCTAGACGCATTCCCAGGCCTGTTCCAGCCGGCGGCCCCGGGTGGTGGAATCAGCCGATGCGTTGGTATCCGGGGGATGGTCTTCTCCCGAGGCTCCGCTTGCCCCCATGTCCATTGTCGCGTGGGGAGCGACAGCGGTCAGCGCCTCGGCGTCCCGGATAGGTAGACAGCGACCTTGCGTGCGAGCCCAAGCGGACACGGTGTTTTCGATAGGTAACGCGCTGCCTAGTTGCTGGCGTCGGGGCGCCGCTGCGGCTCCTACCCGCGGCACCGGACTGGCCAGACGGGCCTGTTGCTTCCGACCTTTTGTTTCGTCCATTCTCGTCGCGGGCGTCCGGCGGTCGTCGGGGTGGGGGAGGAATGCGAAGGCGGCTGCAGGCGGACGGGCAGGCTGCGGTGTTTGTTGCATGCAGGCATCGTGTCGTCTTGCAGGCCGCGCTGGAGAGACCCGGCCAAGCCGCTTGGTCCGGACAGGATGGACCCCCAGACGCCCTGGAGTCGGCTGTCTGGCGTCTGGCGAGGTTTGGGGGGGGGGCGTGGGGTGGACGCGGCGGTTCCCCCAGTGCAACCACGGAGCGACGCAAGGAGCGCAACCGTCCGATGCCGCTTCCCCGTTGCGTTGCTCCGCCGCGTCTGATTGCTGATGGCGAGAAGAAGCCTGGCCGCGGCGAGTCAGCATCCAGCGGTGGACGCGGACGGTGCAGGTATAAAGAAGACATGCCCCCTGGCGTCACTCTAACGTCGGGCTTCCTCAACGCACATACATAGCAGATTCCAAAGCAAGGCCGCGACGCCTTGCTACCCACCAACCATCCCACGGCTTTTCCCCCCTTCCAGAGCATCTCGTCCGCTCCGTGACACGATACTGTGTAATGGTACAGTGAGTAAGCCCGGCTTGCCATTGGACTCATCTGACGCAACCCTCACAGCTTGGTACATAATCTGCCCCCCGTCGACATTGCCAGCCCAAGTTCCGCCCGAACACCCGCCTGCCATAACCCCCTACGCCTTTGCTCCGCCCGTCTTCCTCCTCGTCTTCCCTCGTTGGATGTACCCGTTCATCAGCCAGCAAGCCACCACCCGTCTCCCACGCCAATCTCATTCCAACCCAGCCAACGAAGCCTCCTCCAACATGGCCACCCCCAGCCCCTCCACATTCAACCCCCGCCAACGCCTCTCCATCCTCACAAACACCACCCTCGGCCACGACGTCAGCGCTGCCTTCAAAGCCTCTGAAACCGCCTCCGCCAACGCCTCCCGCCCCTCCGACATCTACGAGACCCCCGCGCCGCCTCCCTCCCCCGTCGACTTTTCCTTCCCTGCCACGCCAGCCGAGGGCCAGTCGCCGACGACGACGACGACGGAGTGAGTGAGGGGGGGTGGGCTAGGATGATGCATCTTCTGTGTGTGTATGTGTAAACTTAGCGAGCGACATTTTTCTCTTCTTTTCACTTCTTCTCCTTGCTTCATTCCTTTTCCCTCTCTCTTCGGTTTCCTTTCCGTTTCCACGGAGCAATGTATGTATGCGTGGCAGTACTACCGTGGTACATACTTGTAGCCCACGCATCCTTGTGTATCTTTTTCTCCTTCTTTTCGATCTATTCCCTGTTCAATCTCCCGCATCGTTGGTGTATGTGGGCAGGTCAGGCTGGAGACTCCCTTTCTCTTCTTCTCATTCCCCCCTTCTTTCTTTCTGGGCAGGCTCTTCAATAAAACGCCACGAGAGCACAAGCGCAGGAGAACAGGTGGTCTCATCAAAAGAACTTCTTTCTGCTTTCGAGAAATACAAAACCGCGCGGGAATTCGGTGTCGGGATTGTTCCGACGATCAAAGTGTGTAAGTAACGATTGAATTTGAGGGTAGACTTTGCCCGCCTATGCAATGCTTCATCCAACGTGAGCGAATCAATCCATCACGCTGCCAGGCAGTCTGCAGCACGTGTGTGAGTTCATGGCGGCCACCATTTCGTACACGCGGGAGACGTAGCTGCGCTTGAGGGTTTACCGTTCTTCTCGCGGGCAGCGATAAAGAACAGAGTGCGCATCTCGCAGAAGTCGTTGGCAACTTCATCGTAGG
>Ga0182211_1000691_pt1 | contig 10216 bp, 7 predicted proteins | sample G5R1MG_20_FD_129660 | JGI IMG/M metagenome (GOLD analysis project Ga0182211, IMG submission 129660) | Switchgrass phyllosphere microbial communities from Michigan, USA - G5R2_MAIN_03OCT2016_LD1 MG | ecosystem: Host-associated > Plants > Phyllosphere > Phylloplane/Leaf | place: USA: Michigan... | reverse complement strand
TGCGTTTGTCTTGTCAGAGTCTGTCGATGCGCTGGCCGACAGAGTGAATCCAACCCCTTCACTGCCACGCGTATAAAACGCCTCCGCTACCTGTGGCTCCGACCTTCCCCCACCCTAGCAGTGCTACCGTCCCGGAGGCTGTAGCTATGGGCTCCCCCGCATACCCAGCGTTTGACGACTATCCACAGCAGTTTCATCCGGCCGTACCCCACGCCCAATCCCTCGCTTCCATAGCACTGGCATTCTTGGTCATCGCATACACGCTCTACAAGACGCTGGAGCTTGTGGGATATCCTGTCCAGCTGTGGCTTCGCCGGCTTGCGCATATGGCGATAGGCATAGTCGGTCTGCACGGCGCATCGCGCAGTGGACTGCTGGGTAGCCTCTTTGGCCTGGGCCCTGGAATTTTGCTACACAAAGGAGTGCGAGGGATAGCAGACGCATTATCAAGAGGGTCTGGCGAGGTCCCCCCGGGCCTGGGAAACATCAGCAATTCCTGCTACCAGAACAGCGTCATCCAGGGTCTCGCATCCCTTCCGTCGCTGCGCCACCATCTCTCCAAGACGACGTCCGAACACACTGCGCTCGCGGCCAATTCCATGAATAGCGCACTCTACGATATCATCACCAAGCTGAACGACCCTGGCAACGTGGGACAGCACTTTTGGATACGGGGGAAGCTCAAGTCGATGAGCATATTCCAGCAGCAAGACGCGCAGGAATATTACAGCAAGATTCTAGATGCCATGGAAGAAGAGGTCAAAAAGGCCTCGATTAGGAATGAGCGGACTTCTGACTCGTCTCTTGAAGCAACAGAGAGCTCGAGTGCCGCGGTGATAGAGAGCAGTCCACAAGCGACGCAAGTGAATGGCAACAAGGAAAAGCCTCAGCCCCTACCTCTGGCTGAACAACCAAAAATTGTACCCAACCCTCTCGACGGTCTTCTCGCGCAGCGGGTTGGCTGCACGACTTGCGGCTACTCAGAAGGCCTTTCATTGATTCCATTCAATTGTATTACCGTGTCACTGGGCCGAGATTATGCCTACGATATTCGTCGGTGTCTCGACGAGTATACAGAGCTCGAGTATATTGAAGGCGTAGAATGCGCAAAGTGTACGCTCCTCAAGCTGAAGAATACATTGACTCCCCTGGCCATTGCTAAGCCCGACTCCCCATTCGCTGCCAAGCTCCATGCCGTACAAAAAGCCTTGGACGATGAGGATTTCGAGGACAAAACCCTGATCAAGACACTCAATGTAGCGAAAAAGAACTGGGTCCAGAGCATAAAGTCGAAACAAGTCGTCGTCGCACGAGCACCGAAATCACTGGTGCTACATGTCAACCGAAGCAGCTTCAACGAAAATACCGGTATGCCCTACAAAAATACGGCGGGTGTGTCGTATCCCAAGCTTCTGGACCTGAGGGATTGGTGCTTGGGTAGCACGCCCAGTGGATCGCAACACCCTGATAGTTCGCTTGAGGAATGGCCGCGGGACCCCAAAGAATCCATGCTTCCGGATGCAAAAAGTAAAGCCATGAAAATGTCTCCATTTCAGTACCGGTTACGAGCTGCAATCACACACTACGGGAGTCATGGCAACGGTCATTACGTTTGTTACCGACCGCATCCAAAGCCGATACACCGGAAACAGCAAAGTGACGACGACATTGAAGATGGCGAGGATGAGGCGGGAGATTCCCAGAAAGAGCAGTGGTGGCGTTTTAGTGACGATACCGTATATGCCGTTCCTGAATCCGACGCGCACCAGGAAAACGTCTTTATGCTTTTCTACGAGCTCGTTGATACGCCAGGCCCAGAGCTGTCAGAAGATACATATCGAGTGGCCGAGGCTGTGGCTATCCCCATGGATGCACCACTTCCACCTTCCAACGTTGTTATTGCTACGCCACTGACTACCGTCGAAGAAGCCGCGAATATCCCCCTCCCCGATGAGGGCGTTTACGAATTAATCCCCCCGCAATGTCAGCCCACCCCCAGCTTGCAGCCTACCACATCCAGCACACCAAACGCTACTGCATCACTGTCACCACAACCACAACTACAGACACCGCTCCAAACCTCCACTCCACCCCGCACCCCGCAAATTCTTCAATACCCTAATCTCAAATCAGAACTCTTGCCTCCGCTTTCCCTCCCCCCCAACCCCGAATCCAACATCCCCTCAAACGCATCCCCCTCACCCACCCCACCTATCCCCAAAGCCAAACCCCCGCCCCAGGTCAGCCCACACCTCATGCGTACCGCCGGGTCCAGGAGAAGCCAAGGCGATCGACGTAGTCTGCAGCTCGTTTCTGCAACCTAGGACTGGAAAGAAACGGAATGAAACCTCCTTTGCTACTCGACGAGAATGTCTTGAGTAGACATGATGATGGCGCTGCTGCTACTGCTGATGATTTTAATGTTAGCCTGAGCTGTACTGGGGACTGGGCGACGGGGAGAGGCACCCCCATTTTTCCTTTGCTTATTTCTCCGATGCCTTTTCTTTCTTCCTTCGTCCTTTTCTTTTTCCCTTTCCTTGCATGAAAAACAAACCCCCCGACATTGTTTCGTTTTGTTTTTTGCGCCCGTTTAGCCCGTCGAGTGTACAATGAATGAGAGGGAGTGCGAGGGGCATGCATGTAGGTCCTTGTGCGGAAGGCGGAAGTGGGCGAGCGCGTTTGGTTGGGATGGATACCTCTTCTTCTTCTTGGCTCTGCTTGACTGTCGGTACTGTACGATACTATCTCTATATACTCTTTTTTCCTTTATGGACACGTATGTATATTATTGCCCCTGTCTTTCAGACGCATCGCATTTACGTGTCAAACTCCCACATATCATACACGACAGAGACCTGATGCGGGAGATGCACAAGGTTCCATCCATCCACCCTGTCACGTCCTTGGCACGGGCAAATCCATCCATACACGCACACGGCGTGTCCAACTATCTAGGTCATCATTGCGTGGGAAAAAAAACGTGTGGGGAAAAAAAGGTGAGCATGCATAGCTACATGCCCAGGCGAGAAAAGCCTCGCGTTGTGGAGTGAGCGTACGATAGAATACAATACATCCATGATATGCTCGATACAGGACTGAGAATATACTACGATACCATAGACACATTCCCCTCTCTATGGACTGCTGCGTATCCATCTCTCTGCATGTGGCATGGGAGCTCAGGCATGTGGGACTGGCAGGCTTGGGGGAAGGAAAATACGGTGCGGAGATACACAAGACTCATCATGTACGTATCCACGGTGTTATTTTTTGCGCTTCTCCCGCTTTCCCACTTGTGAATTATGTTGGGCCGGGGAGAGGAAGTAGGGAGTCCATGTAGGTTGCAGACCTTTTTTTAGTCGCCCAGCACACTCTCTTCGTCGTCGTTGTGGTGGTCGTCAGCGCTGCGGTCTGGGTTTGCGGTAGGAGCATCGGCGTCATCTTCGCGATCGAGCATTTCCTCGTCTTCAATCTCATCGCCCGGGAGCTCATCTGGGTCTTGGTCACGGTCGTTCCCTTCGTACTCTTCCTCTTCTGCATCACTAATTTCAACCACCTGCTTACGCTTTGCAGACGGGGCAGCCGCCGTGCTGACATCCGGGGCTTTCCTGGTCACGCCAGTGACACCTCGTTTCGACTTGCCGTCGTCAAGATGGTTTATAACCTCCTTCCATGTTGGCGTCAACTTTCCCTTGTTTCGCTCGAGCCGTTTACGCACGGTGGCGGTAGCGGCGGCGGCGCCAAATGCGCCGACGAGCACGGCGTGCACCATGCGGCCGCCAAACGCACAGAGAGAATTCTCGGTGAGGAGAATGCGGACTTGTTTGTCGGAGACGCCGTCGTCGGTGGGATCGTCGTCTGCGTCGCTTGCGGGGTCTGAGTCGTCAGGATCAATAGGGTCGTCGTCGACGTCTGGTTCTTCGAGCCGTTTGCGTGTGAGTTTTGCGAGGGCATTTTCCAGCGTGTTGAGCATGACCAAGAGGGTTTTGGTTGTGGAGCCGTCGATGGGGCGGCAGAGGGCTTCCCAGTCGTCGTCGTTGGTGAGAGGTGCGCTTGCGGCGCTGCGTCGGCCTTGAGCTTTCTGGGGCGTTTTGGTGGATGGGGTCTTGCTTTTCTTGACTTTGAGGATATGGAACATGCTGTATATGTCTAGGAGGAGATGCGCAGCTTCAAGACGCACGTCGTCAACGCTCTTGCGCGACTCCATGATCCGCATCAATGCGGTTATGCAGGAGTCGCGGCGCTCGACGAGGGCGGTGAGCGCGTCGTCGGACATGGTGCTGCCATCTTCAATGTGCATAGCGCACTCACGCGATTTCCACAAAAAGTAGATGAGCAGTAGGGAAATGGCGTGGCGCACAAGAACGTCTTCTGCTTCATCAGTTTCTTCGTCAAGGTCTTCGATCAGTACACCACGACTCAGAATCTGGATAACCGCATCGATGGGTGGAGGATCTAGCGCCGCTTTCTTGCCCTTGCCCTTTGATTTGACGGGCGCAGTGACGTTGTCGAGGACGTTCGCGTCGGAAGTTTTAGCCAATTGTGCCATTTTCAAGACGACGTTGGAGACGCCAACGAGGATAGACTGGTCAAGGCTGCCGCGCGTTGCCAAGTTCCGATCACGGCGCAGGACATCGAATGTGTTGATGAGATCGTCCCAGAGCGACTGGATTTTGTGGCTAACCGTCTCCTTCAACTCATCGTTGTCTTGTGCATGCATAATCGAGCCAATGGCTTCGATCAAAACACGCTCGTTATGATGCGTGAGAAATTGCTTGTTGATGTCGTCCAGTAGCGCCGTCAGCGCTGCGTTCTGTCGCAGCTCTTGGAATACCTCGAGGTTAAGTTCACGCTCCAGACGAAGACACAGTGCAGCTGCCTCGGGAAGCGCGCCAAACTTCTTCAACAGCTGAGGAATTAGCAGCGAAAGCCGCCGAGCCATGTCTGCTTGGTCCTCTTTGTCGCTTTCACGCTGTGCCTTGGTCTTCTTCCTATCCTTCTGTGCTTCGGCTAGCCGCTGTAGTCGGAGGTGGACGGAGGCATTGAGGACGTCGAGCAGCACTGTCTCATGCCTCTCCTCAAGCTGACAATTCTGGCGAAGCACAGCCTCGGCATCCTCACCTCCGGTTTTCTGCGTACTTTGCGAGTGGTCATACAAGAGATAGCCTGCAATCACCTCCCAGGATCTTATTTCTGGAACGGCATCGTACAAAGCCTGGGCAGCGAGAGAGCGTCGCGACTCAACGCCGGCTGTGATAAGACCGAGTTCGGCACCCGTTGCCGAGATGCGCTGAATCTGGGAGGGCAGTTCTGTTTCGTCTTGGTCGTACGAGAGAAGCTGGTCAACAAGACACTTGAGCTTCAGCCATTCGAGTCGTGGATTGTGATATTCTTCCTCATCTTCATCAGGTGATGCCAAAGCTTCGTTCAGGGCCTCTTCGCCGCCCATATCTTCGACCAAAGCTTCGTATGCCGCGGTGACGTTTTCGGCGAAGAAGCCAACGACAGACTTGCGGACCTTGGCGTCAGAATCGAATATGAGCTTACCCACAGAGTCGATGTCGTCGGGCTCTAGGAATCCCGCTTCGCGCAGTATGTCGAGAAGCTCAACGGCAGCGGCACGGACGTGATTTTCCGCATCATGCGTGGCCATCTCCACAATGCGCGGTCTAAATCGCTCCGTGAACGTCTTCAAGCCCGCGAGCTTATTCTCGTCCCTGAACAGTCGCGCAAGTTGGCGTACCACCTCGATTCGAGTGGGCGGATGGGCGTCTGAGAGAACCCAGCCTAGATAACGAAGCTTGGTGCCATCGAAGAACTTGTCAGGGTAGGCGACGATCCAGTCAACGAGTGCGATAACACTGTCGATTCTGATTCTGGGGTCAACATCTCGATATCGATGCACATAGACGACGCTGAACCAGTCGTCTAACGCGCTCTCTACAATCTGCAGCTTATCGTTGTACTCTGTAACCTCTTGGTCAGCCGCAGAGACACGCGCCTTGTTGACGCGCGACTTCTTGGACTCGGCTTCGCTCTGGCGTATCCGCTTGGCTCTGCTCTCCACAATGTCGGCTGCAACCTCTGCAAGTGCCGTCGTGATGGCCAGCGCTGCCACGGTGCTTGTGTGCCGGAAGGGACGATTGCCCGTCGAGGACATGGCCGCTAGCCATACCGATATGTTTTCAATCAGCTCTGTGTTGTCGTACAGGAGCCCAGATTGGGCCGCGGTTTGGACAAGGGATGTGAAGAAGCCTTGTAATGCGTTTTTGAAGGCCTGGCCGCCGCCGTCTTTGGGCTTGGCGATGAGCGGATACTCGGTAACTTGGTGCTGCGGGTTCTGAGCGTGTAGACAGCAGGAGGTAGCCTGGATCACTTACCTGTTGGAATTCCTCTTGGATCTCTGCCACGCGATTGGGCGCGTGGTCTGGGTCGGCTATGTCGTCTTCGTTTATCCGCACGTCACAGCCTGCAGCCTGCAGCACCAGGTTGATAATCTCAGCCACGGCTTTGGCCTCGTGCTCGTTGAAGCGCGCGACCCATTGTGCTGTGACGTCTTCCAACCGATCGCCGCTGGCAAATACGTCGGCTAGATGGCGTAAGCCGCATGATAGGGCGCACAGGACCTGAATCGCCTACCGTATAGGCCTGCCACTTGCTCGGGCAGCATGCTCTTGCGAACAGGGGCTTTGCGCAGCCGCTTGCTCGCCTTCCTGGCCGCATTGGTGGCGGGACGAATGGCCAGACTAAGTGTCTCGCCGTTGGTCTTGGGCTTCTTCGGCGCTGGCCTTTTCGCGGCAGGGCGGCTCTTCTTTTTACGCTGGCGCTCCCGGAGCTCTTCTTCGTCTGGCTCGCCTTCGCTACTCTCGCCCTCTTGTTCGGACGAAGGCGCGTCCGCGTCTAGTCCGCCATCGTCGTCTTCGTCGCTGCCGCTGCCATCGCCGCCGCGCTTCCGCTTCGCGCTTCCACTCGGACTTGCGCCGGGCGTGAACTTCTCGGGTTTCCTGGACACGCGTCCCGATTTGCGTCGCGTGGACGGCGCGACGTCGCTGGGGTGCGAGATGGGATCTGCGGCGCTCATCGTGTGGGCGCGATGGGGTTTGCAGTGCGGCCGCCGAGTGACGCGACAATGGCAGTTGATGTGCTTGTAGCGGGGATGGCCATGGGAGACGCGTTCCTTTTAGCGCAAGGGTGTGTCGCACGTGCCTTGGACTCGTACGCCATCGACGTGTTCGCGTTCAGCCAGCACGACGACAGAAGTTCGCCAGCCTTTGGACTCGGAATAAAGAGAACTAGCAGCGTGGCAGAGGCGGCTACATGGACAGCTACATAGCAGTCTCTGATCTTGGTCGGCCTCCATGGTAGTTTGGTACACGGAAGACGAACACGCAGATAGTATACCGTATTATAACCGGCAACAGGCGTAAACGAAGCCAAGCTAGCGGGGGTCCGGTAAGCTAGCAGGGGTCTCAGCCAACCATGCTGCGCGGCGCGACTTCCGGCTTGCCACTGACCGCGGTCGCTAAGCCCAGCCTGGCAGTTTTGCGTTTTGAAAGAATGCTTACACATCGCGTACCGTACGCGACGACAAAATGATGGGGGCTATGGAGCGACGTACGACGCGGGCGCGGGAGATGGAGCGGCACGGGCTGGGGGCGCCATGTCTCGAGTAGAGCGAGACTATACACACTATGTATGTACCTAAATTTTAACCCTAGAGGCGCTGACAGGCGGCGGCTGACAGCTGCCGGGGGGCACACAAGCTTTTGCGCTTGGCTCTGCCCTGCCCTACGCTTGTGCTGGTCCAGTCCACCCGACGCCCTCGAGTTCTCGGGCCTGCACCGCGTCGCCGCATACGATCCCCCCCCAGCCATGCCCCCCGCCCCCGCCTCCGCCTGACCCCCGATGGGCCACCTCTCTGTCACTCGCGCTGCTACTACTGCCACTACCCGTACAACTGCGCTGGCCTCGCGATAGGCGGCCCGGCATGTCGGCGCTCCAGCCGTGGGCCAGCGAGTCCCTCGTCCGCCGCCAGCACTGCCCCTCGTACAAACTGCCCGCCCACGGCACCGTCCAACTCAGCCCTGGCAACTTGCTCACCCTCGACACCGACGCCGTCTTCCGCCCCCTGTGCCAGGACGCTTCCGATGACGACTCCGGCGGCCTCACGAGCATCGCCGACATACGCGACCCCTTCCACGCCTCCATCACCCCCCAGGCCTATGCCACGGGCGCCGCCACCGTTGTCGCCTGGATGCTGGTCATCATGCTCATCATCACCCCGCGCACCTTCTTCGTCGGCAACGCCTCCGGCCGCTCCGGCCTTATGGGTCGTCGCGGCATCATCGGTGGCGCCACCGGCAGTGGTTCCATCATCGGCGTCGGCAGCCGGCCCTGGCTCCAAAAGGCCGCCGCCCTGACGGTCGCCATCTCTCTGACCCTCGCCACCGCCGACACGTTCAAAATCGCCCAACGCCAGTACGGCAACGGCTTCATTGACGCCAAGGCTCTGCGCAACGAGGTCGTCGCCGGCATGGAAATCAAGGTCTCACGCGTCATCTCCGACATCTTCCTCTGGCTGGCCCAAGTCCAGACGCTGATCCGCCTGTTCCCTCGCCACAAGGAAAAGGTGATTATCAAGTGGGTTGGCTTTGCCCTCATCCTGCTCGACATCGTCTTCAGTTCCCTCAACAGCTTCGGCCCCTACGAGACCACCCAACGCCCGGCCCACTTTGACACGGCCATCCCCGCCCTAAGTTACCTCTTCCAGCTGTCACTGAGCATGCTGTATGCCGCCTGGGTCATGTACTATGCCATCACCAAAAGGCGCTACGCCTTTTACCACGCCATGATGTGGAACATGAGCGTCGTGGCCTTGCTGTCCACCATTGCCATCCTCACGCCCGTCATCTTCTTCATTACCGACATTGCCAACTACACCATAGCTGGCTGGGGCGACTACTTTCGCTGGGTCGGCGCTGCCGCTGCCAGTGTCGTGGTGTGGGAGTGGGTGGAGCGCATTGAGGCGCTAGAGAGAGAGGAGAAGAAAGATGGAATTCTGGGCAGGGAAATCTACGACGGGGATGACATGCTCGACAGCACACCCTCATCGTCCTCCTCGGTCGACTCACGCTGGCCCTCGAAACGACAGCGTCCATGGTCAGAAAAAGAGGAAAGGAAGCGTGGCGAGGGAAAGGGCGGATTGGCTGCCTTGGCTGGCCTTCACGCCAGTCGCTTTCACGATCTTGCCCACGCCCTGGGACGGAAAATGAACGAGGCGCCAAGTAGTGAGGCCCGGAAAAGGCCGGGTATATATATACCCGTCCCCGCCCCGGTCCTGCGACGTGCAGACGCTACAGCCCATGGCAACCGCAGCTCACGCAACTATCAGCGCGTGCAAACTCCCCCTTCGGTCCCCATAGCCTCGTCGCCCGTGAGCCGAACCGAGACTACAAGCGCCGACTCCACCGTGTACAATGTCCGCTACCATCCGGTTAGCGAAACGCCGCCTCCGCAACAGGACGCACCCCGGGACGATGAACCAGCCGCGGAGGAGCCAGAAGTCTCCCGCCAGCCAGCCCATGGCGAAAATGGCGAGCAAGGTGGCGTGACGGCCAGCGAACCAGCGACCAGCAGAAACAAATGGCAGTGGCAAGGAGGGGTCGGTGCTGCGTTTCGGCGCAAAGGGCGTACACCCCCCCAAGAGGTCCAACGTGGTCGGGTGATTGAGCCGCTGCAAATCGAGGACGTGGTGGTGCACATTCCACGGCGCAATTACAATGGTCTGGCGCTGTCCGATCGATTGGGAACGTTTGCGGCACAGTCGGGCGAACGATTCCGATCGAAGAAAAAGGCCCCGCCCAAGGATGAGGCAAGCCTGCCGGTAACGATTATACCGGCGCAGCCACGAGGGAAAACCTGGTCACCCGACATTCTGCATCTACCGCAGGCCGAGTCGGAAGGCAGCAGCCAGGATGAAGCGGACGGCGAGGTCCGGCGACGGCCCGGTGGTGGAAGCACCCTGCCGCCCATTACAGAGACGACAGCGACGCTTGATTTCAGCATAGCACGGTCGAACCACGAACGGTAGCACCTGTCTATCGGGGAAGGAGGCGAGTTTTTTCTTCTCTTTATTATGTTTCGTATGAAAGCTCTTGGACACTGGCGCACATGCGGCGTTTGAGCGCACTTGATTGGGGTTGGATGGTGTTTGGGA
>Ga0182211_1000690_pt1 | contig 10228 bp, 8 predicted proteins | sample G5R1MG_20_FD_129660 | JGI IMG/M metagenome (GOLD analysis project Ga0182211, IMG submission 129660) | Switchgrass phyllosphere microbial communities from Michigan, USA - G5R2_MAIN_03OCT2016_LD1 MG | ecosystem: Host-associated > Plants > Phyllosphere > Phylloplane/Leaf | place: USA: Michigan... | reverse complement strand
AGCGAATGCTGCTGTGGGCGCTCTCATCACTGCTGCCAAGAGCCCGTAGGACGTAGCTAGGTTCAAGGGACGCAGATGTGCAAGCACTACCAGATGACAGGGCAATGTCCTTGAGTGCCATGAGTAGTGACTCGCCCTCGACATAGGCAAATGAGACGTTAACACATCCAGGATAATGTCGGTCTCTATCGCCATTGAGCGTAGTGTGTTCGAGCGACAGCAAGCCTCTAAGAAGACGATTTGATAATGATGTGATACGCTTTGTATCGTACTGCATCTCGTTAGCAGAATCCAGGCAGATAAATCGCAGAACAGCAAGAGACGTGACAAGTACTCATAACCCCTGCACTGTTGTCAACATGGCGCGTTGACGGCCGAGACCGTCTAACACTCTGAAAGCCATGCATGTCGGAAGCAAATAATCATAGTGAACTCGAAGGAAGTTATGGAACATACGTACCGTCATCTCCTCGTTGCATATCCGGGCCGCTTCGCCCATGCCAATGGCTAGGGGGGGTGCGAGAGTTCCACTCCGCAGTCCACGCTCCTGGCCACCGCCGCTGATAATGGGATCGATTCTGACCCGGGGCCTACGGCGTACATAGCATGCGCCGACGCCCTTGGGTCCGTAGATCTTATGACCTGATATCGACATCAAGTCGACGTTCATCTTGTTGACATCAAGGGGTATCTTGCCCACTGCCTGCGCCGCATCAGTGTGAAAGGCAATCTTGTTGGATCGACAGAGCCTTCCAATCTCTTCTACAGGTTGCACGACACCAATCTCGTTGTTGACAGTCATGATACTGACAATGGCTGTGTCTGGCCGGATCGCAGCTTCGAGTTGAGCCATATCGATGAGACCGTTGCTCTGTACTGGCAGGTAAGTAACGGAGAAGCCTTCATCTTGGAGATGTCTACAACTGTCTAAAACACACTTGTGCTCGGTCTGGGCTGTGATGATGTGTTTTTTCTTGCCCGAACGGCCAAAGAAGCGCATAACGCCCTTGATGCTCATGTTATTGCTTTCAGTGGCGCCACTCGTGAAAATGATTTCTTTCGGGTCAGCACCAATGAGATCGGCAATATGTTTTCGCGCATCCTCGACAGCCTTGTCTGTTTCCCAGCCGTAGGCATGCGTCCGCGAGTGGGGGTTACCGTACATGCCGGTCATGTATGGCAGCATGGCATCTACTACGCGCGGGTCCATTGGCGTGGTAGCCTGCATGTCTAGATAAATAGGTCGTGAGCCTTGGTCCATAACCGTGGCTTGCTTAAGTATGCCTGCGCTCGGTCAGCTTCTACGGCCGGGGGCAAAATTGGGGCAAAGGTTACCAGCCGTTGGGCTCATCATGACATCCCCACTCATGCCTGTTGTTGGCATCGTCGCATCCTCTGCTCGTTCCCCCGTTTGTTGCAAATAAGATTTCTGGTCTAGCTTCGTCGTTGATTCGACGTTCAATGAAGCATGGGCAGTCTGCGAGGACGATACATAGCTTCTGCGTTCAGAAACAACGCAGGGGACGCGTGTGAATGCAGAGGATGGATAGCGACGAGAAGCAACGCGGAGGGCCTGCCTACCAACGGTGGGTACAATATGCGACATGATGAAAAAAATGTGGTGGAAATGACAAGGACTGCATGAGGCGACTGTTGCAAAGAGGAGCTTTCGCTAAGAAAAGTTTAGTCAGTATGGTCACGTGTATAGAACGTGATCCATGGCGACACAGATCACGACTCTACAGCGAGCTCTGCAGCTGAGTAGACATGAAAATAACAAAAATAACACCAAATTTCTTCATAATATAGTTGTGTCTGTCTACGGTCTTTTTTTTTGTAATTCCAAAAGTGGTGCACAAGGATGAGATGCCACGTGATAGCGCCCGGATTCCCCGCGCCAGGCAATGCGTTGCCTTACAGTAACCATTGACGTCACTTAACAAGCTACTGAAAATCCCCGGTGATATTCAATACTGTTTCAGCATACCTCTGAACGGCCTGTATATTGGCAAGCTTTGACCTGCTAAAATCTGCTGTGATCAACCCTCTACGTCGTCCTGGTACGGGAGCATGCCGGTGCCGGAAAAAGTGCTCAATTGGCTGTACAGTGTTTTAACCAGCGTATTTCCCACTTCGCCCCAATACCGTCTACAATATTCAGACCCTCATAAGACAGTAGGAATACACGGACGTGAATCGTACATATACCGACGCCAGTGAGCTTTTGGCTCGGTTTCCCAGCCTCCAAGCGCGTACTGAGATCTATACCTACGAAAATGGTTCCTCTGTTCTCCTTCTCCAAATCGCAGGAACGCTTCCTGTGTAAGAACTGCGGCAAGCTCGAATTGTAGTGACGCTGATGGAAATAGCAACTTCCGAGGAACCACATACAACTATCCCCTCGCCATTTGGATACCGCATCTGTACCCTCATGAATCTCCCATGGTATACATAACGCCATCCTTGGACATGGTGCTGAGGCCTGGGCAGCATGTGAGCGGAGACGGCAGAGTGTACCATCCCTATCTCGCGCAATGGGCGCAGTACTGGGACGTAAGTGCCAAAGCTACGTGGAGCAGCAGATGGCGCGCAGGACGCATGCCCTAACTCTTCCGCAGAAATCCAGTTTGTTCGATTTGGTGGCTGTTCTGCGGGGTGTCTTTGCGAAGGAACCGCCAGTACGATCAAAGCAGCAGCAGCAGCATAGACACCAGGCTCCGCAACCAGTGCCCCCTCCACTGCCCCCTCCACCTCCTTTAAAACACCCATCCGCATTGCCTACTCCGCCCGTTCCACCTCCAAAGCCCCCGAAGCCTGGCAGGCAAAGCCTACCAAGCCCCCCGCAGCCGCAGCACCATCGCTACTCACAGCTACCGTCGCTCCCGCCACACTCGCCTCCGCTCATGGCCTCGGAACAGCAACACCAATCTTCGGGCTTCACTCATAGTGCGTCAACCAGTTGGCAGCAGCAGCCCAGACCACATTTGCAGGTCTCAGGACACATGACGGGGACTTCTCAGCCGTTCCCAAATGCGCCTCCACCGCAGGAGTACCCTCGATCATCTCAAGGATACTTGCCTCCGCTGAACGCCCATTACCAGCACCAGATACGCCCTCCACAAGCCCCAACCGCCCGAAATCCTCCCATAGACCTGCTCGACGACTCCCTCGAAGTAATCCTCCCCTCTCAGTCCGGCAAACACGCCGCCATCCCAGTGCCACCTGTTCCTCCAAACCCCGAAAAAGACGCCCTCCTCCGTACTCTCAGCCAATCATTAGTCTCGCAAATCCATCAAACAGTATCCTCTAATATGTCCGCTCTAGGTCCACTGCAGGCCCAGCATGACGCTCTACAGACAGCGCATGCACGACTCCAGGGCGAGCTGGGCGAGCTGCAGCAATTAGACGCTGCGCTTGCAGCCAACGAGCAAGTGTTAAACGGGGCTATGGTTGAAGCAGACCGTGTAATGAAAGATGCGAGACAGAGGAAAGTGCCAGATGTCGATGATGTACTGGTTGCGCCCACAATGGTGGGTGGACAGTTGTATACACTTGCGGCCGAGGAACAAGGGATTTCGGATGCAATCTTTGTCTTGGGTCGCGCACTAGACAAGGGGCGGGTCAGGCCAGAAGTTTTCGTCAAGGTACGCTATTTTCTACATCGATCTCAGGTTGCATCTGGGAATGAGTGGGCTGACGCGCGTGCATAGCAAACGAGGAGTCTTGCGCGTGAACAATTTCTGAAAAAGGCTCTGATCAGGAAAATCGCGGTAGGGATGGCTCTGGACGAGTATCAAATGCGCTGATCGAAACGGGACGTTGAGGCTCGACTATGAAACTCATGCTTTACTCAATACTACTCAGTGCAAAGTACAGAGCATTGTCTATGCATGAAGCTTATTCGCTGCAAACCAATACTCGTATCCTTTTCAGTTCTTATTATGTATGGTTGGGCAGAAGAGAATTATATACCAAAGGCGGTTTATATGTCTTCTCCCGGGTCGCAATGTCTTCTGAACTGCCGTGTACCTCCCTAAGCATACCTTGCTGCCTGCCCCTTCTCACCGCTGGGCCCCGCTGGTGCTATGGCCATCGCAGAAGTTTCGACAGGCGTTCCAGCATGATACTGTGCTGGTGGCATATGCATAGCTTGGCCATTGTTCTGCATTCCCATAGGATGCATACCCTGCCCCTGTTGGCCCGATCCCTGATGGTATATCGGCTGCGCAGTTGCACCATGACCCATCCGTTGCTGTGGCAGATGCGCCTGTCCTGGCGGCGGCAAAATTGCTCCATTCACAATCATTGTTTGGACTATTCCCGCAGCCAATTTCTCGGCATCTTTGCTGACTTTGGTCCGATTGTAGTAATGCGTGTCCACGCATGCCCAAACGAATAGCGTGAAGTGCAATACGAGACACAAAAACTGACACACCACGCCCGTAAGCGCGACATGCAGACGGTGCGCCTTGGAATGCCACAATGCGTTGAGCTCGGCATCTTGTTCGGCGCAGGTCGTGCTGTCAAAAGAGGAGGAAGAATAGCTATAGCCGGAACAGCTACGTTGCGAGGCATAGTCGGGGTCTGAGCTTTGTAGCCAGACCCAAGTGTTGTTCTCCGCGAGGAAGTAGCCAGAGGATGAAGACGAGGGAATTTTTTCACTGTTAATAGCTCCGTATTGTCCGAATTGGATGATAGAGTACAAGCCGAGCATGGCGAACAAGATGGTGACGATGTAGGCCAGCCATAGCAGCAGATCCATAGAAACGCGTACACCGGGATGCACGGCACGTTTGCGGCCGACGAAAACGAGTATGCAGATGGCACTCCATATTATACTGATGGTGAAGGTGATTAAGCAGGGCCAAGTGTATCCAGTGGAATCAGAAAAGTACAAGATATCGGAGAAGCGGGTCTTGGCGCGGATCCAGCCAAAACAACCGATGCCGATGATTCCTGCGATAATGAGGAGGGCATAAAGCCCTGCCTTGAACTTCCAGTAGCGGTCGGCCGCGTTGAGTTTCTCGTTTAGAGTCAGGGGCGAGGAGGCATCAGTGGCTGCGGGGGTACCGTGTTCGAGTGCTGGAGCATGTACGCCATTGGGGGCGTCGGGAAGATTTGCACTGGCGGGTCGCGGAGCGTTTTGTTGTGGTGCTGATGCTTCTGACGTGGGTACTGGTGGCAGATTGGTTGCGCTTGTCGACGTGTGCGCGTGCGCTACATTCTGTGGTGTTGACATTATGTAAGACTAGATCAGATGACGCGAGTAAATGAGCGAGTGGATGCGCAAAACTTCGCGCACGTGCAGCAACGAAAGTCGCAAGAACGAAAGTGGACGGAGGAAGAATCAGGAGAAGACACGAACGAAAGAAAAAGAGGCGCAAGCCATTGTGCGGCATAACAACTGTGCCCCGTGACAACACGGCTGGTTGCCTGACTCCAACCTAACCAGCTGCTAGCGCTTGGTTCATCGGAAATGCTTAATCTAGATACTAAGTCATGGTACATCGTGGCGTTCTATATCCCGATCTGTGCATGCTGGCGGTATAGTAGTTAGCATGTACTGTTAAGGCAGCATGGCTCTGAGATTTGACTACAACCCACAACCAACCGCCAACCTAATAGGTACTCCTCGACTGCGAATCACCCGATGTTGTAGATACGCAAGGAAGTATCATCACTAGCGACAGCAAGCTGCTGTCCATGTCCTTGCGTCGGTCTCCAAACCACCTGGTTAACTGACTTTGCTGGGAGCAAATCTGATTCGACTGCGTGGGTCTCAACGTTGTCGAGTGCATCCGACCGTGTGCATCCCACACACACGTCACCGGCCTCTGTCCCAAAAGCGAACTGAACCTTTGTGTCTGGGAGGACTTTTTGGTTGCAGGCTACAGCAGTTACGGCCGCTGTTGCTGAGACGGTAGCTTTGAGCAACACCTCCGTCTCGGCCACTTGCCAGATCTTGACGTTCTTATCTCGGCCTGCTGTGAAAAACGTCGGCTGCTCCAGTGGCGCCCAAGAGGCTCCCAAAATCATACGTGTATGTCCTTTGGGATTCGAATACTTAAGCTGGTACGATGACGATTCCGTGTTTCGCTCCCATACAACCCACTGTCTGTCTCGCCCAACACTGAGCAGATATTTGTCATCCGAGGAGAACTGCAGGCTTGTAACAGTGAGTGAGTGCGCCTTGAGAGCAGGTTTGACCTCAAGCCAGTCCTTCGTGTCATAGAGACGAACCACAGCGTGGTCAACGGAGCTTGCGCGGCATGCTGTTGCAACGAGACCACCGTCCTTGCTCACAGCTGCAGCAGATATCTCGTATCCATGACCATAGAGCTTCTCTGTTTCTGGCCAAAGCAGATGACGTGCCAGATGATCCTCGAATGGTGGATGGTTGAAGTCGAGGGTAGACTTGCGGAGCACTGATGCCGGATCAACTGCATCACGCTCATCTTCTTCATCGTTTCGAACTGGCTCATCATCGCCGACAGCTTGGATGGCCTTGTTGGACAATCCAAGGACCGGGATGTTTGCGGCATCAGGCAGGTCGACAGAGGGTGAAGTCTTGATGTCGCATAGCTTTTCAAGCATTTCGGCTACGCCTTTTGGTTCGTCAAAAATCCTTAGCAACTTCTCATCGGCGCCCGAGATGAATTGGGTGTTGGTGATTGCATCAACACAATTAAGGTCATAGCCGTGAATTTGAGGTCGCGAGAACTCGTGCCATGACGATGGTGCTCCATTTCTCTGCCATTGGGAGTAGAGTCTTGTCGTCTGATCTGTACTTGTCGTGAGGAGGTAAGATCCATCTCTCGACCAGCTCACACCTCGGACCTCGCGTACATGGCCCGTGATGGCCACCTGTTGTGTCCAAATATCCCCTGAATCTGAGTACGTCCATTTTCTCCAGCTGCCAGTACGACCAAGCGACACAACAGAGTTGCCGTCAGGCGACCATAGCCCGATCCAGAAGCCGCCTGCGCTACCTGTAGCGCTTGTCGAGCCTTTCTGCGCACTGATCTCGCCGAGTCTAGTAATACATATCCAGACACCAGAGCTAACGTCAGATTCCCATATGGCAAGCGAGTTGTCCTCAGACGTGGTGAGCAGCTGCAGTTTGCCCCCTCTACGCCGCCAGGAAGCTTGGTAGACCCAGTCTTCATGTCCGAGGAGCAACGCCTCGAAAGTCACAGAATACTTGGAAACCGGTGTACTGAACCAGTGAGGCTTGTTGGAAAGCGACTTGCCCATACCGCCCAAAGCAGGATCGTTTAGAGCACTACTCGCGGTTGGCAATTCTTCCCCGCTGTGCAGCCTCCACAGACGAATGTATTTGTCCTGGCTAGCTGATGCAAGGATCAAGTCACTTGTCCCTTCAGACGTCTCTCGCGTGAATTCAAGGGCTCGGATCCATCCCTCATGGCCCGTTAGTGTGGCACGAAGTTGAAACCCGTCCTCTGTCGATACGAATATTTGAATGATGCTGCGAGTGCCAGCAACCGCTAGGACTGTAGCGTTTTCGTCTAATGCTGAGAGGGCAAGGGCCAACGGGAAGTATCTGGGTGCCAACGTGATGGTCTGGGTTAGCTTGACCTCTATCGACGAGAAGTCGTGATTGTGGGCAAGGTGCCAGATCTTGACCGTGCCATCGGATGATCCTGTTGCGAACACGGCTGAATCTTGCAGTGTAGCGATTCTCGTGATGGGGCCGTTATGGTCGATGATGGTGCGTACACATTCGAATGCACTGCACTTGGATTGATAACTGCGCCAGATGCAGATGGTGTTGTCTGCAGATCCGCTAATCAGGATAGAGACGTCCGGAAATTGTGTGGGATAAAACTTGACGGCATTCACAGCTTTGGTATGGCCACTCAGAACGGCCTGGACTCCATGGAGACGGCCATCCTGTGCTGGTCAGTAAGCCTACTTGGCATGGTCGGTCGGGCAATCCCACCTGAGGATCCCAAAGCGCGACACCGTCATCGGCACCAAAAGCCAGCAGCTGCCTCCCAGCGTCATCCCAGTCGGCCGCTGCTGGATGTCGGTTCCCGCCTATGGAGATGAACTCTGAAGTTGCCTTCATTTCCTGGCGACGGTGAAATTTGCTTCCTGCTAACTAGACTCTAGCCTCGTCGGTTGTGCTGGAGGATTTCTTGTGTGCGAACATGGCCTAGCTACGGGTGACGCTTAACAAACGCTTCACGGGCCAGTTGACTGCAGCCTCAGCGTCTCCCGTAGGGAACACTTTTACCCATCGTAGACAAGGAAACCGTCCCCTGCAGCCTGCTCAAGCATTTGCAATGCCGACTATGCAAGATGACACAATCCCGCTCACCGTCGAGTTTAGGTACGATTCCCTCGACTGTGCGAACTTCGCAAGCTCACGTGTCGTACATGTAGCGGCGGGCTGGAAATTCTGTTTGCCAACCAGAAGAAGTGTTCCCTGGCCATGCCGTCACAAGACGAGACTGGGAAGCCGGCCAATGTCGCATTCCTCGTACGGCACCTCTGTGACAAGGTTATGAAAGACGCTCGGAAAGAGTTGTTCGTCTTGGACGGCACGGTGTAGGCAAAATGCGGGAGAATGCTTGGCCTGCGCTGACGTGAAGAACAGGCGCCCTGGGATTTTGGTGCTGATCAACGAAGCGGATTGGGAGCTGGAGGGAGAGGATCAGTACGAGCTCCAAAAAGGCGACCATGTTATGTTTGTTTCCACCTTGCACGGCGGCTAAGCATCCCACGGATAAGCCGAATAATTCACCACATGTTTGCCCGTGTTCCGTGCTTCGTGGCGGTCGTCGAGCTGCGGCCAAGACATTGGGCACGTGCTAGCGCGTGACGATAACGCGAAAGGCCGCGTCGGCTGCCACGATGCTCTTATCCAACGCATCCGAGCCTTGAACGCCAACACACGTGGTGAGCCTGTCCTTGTATGCGCGACCGCAATGTCCTCATCCGAAGACGACCTGCAGCTCGCGATAGCATTGTCTTTGCAAGGCCACCGCCCGTCGACCGTCTCTTGGGGCTCTGGTGCTCGGGGCACAGCCGTAGACCCTGCTTCCGACACCGAGGACGAGGACGATGATGAGCGCCTTCGACAAGCAATTGCCCTTTCTTTGGCAGAACCGAGGCGCGCTGGTACCGCACATTCTCCTCCTGCTGATGCTGCTGTGACAAGGACGGGCCAACAAGGCGATGGAACCACGGCGGTTCCAACGCCTTCGACATTGACTGGCGGTGCACAGATGGGCCTCGGCGGGATCGATCGCAGAGCCATGGAACAAGAACGCCTGATAAGGCTCGGCAAACGAAAACGCGATCCAGCACCCGAACAGCCGTTGAAGCGCGCCACAAACACTCGGAGCGCAGCAGAACCGCAACACAATAGCCAGACCACGGCGACGCAGGCTGCGTCACTACAGTACCCTCAAGGAGTGATCAAACGCACATTTGCGGAAAAACACTCTCGTACGAATGATATCACGATCGAGGAGCTCCTAGAAGCTCCCGGGGTACATACCGCAGTCATCAGCTCTTTCCAGTGGGAGGCCGAATGGCTGCATGAGAAACTCAATCCTATCAAGGTCAAGCAGATCTGGATCATGAATGCGAAACCAAAAGACGTTCAAGAGAGATGGCTCAGGGAATTAGAAGAGAACGGGGTTCCAAATCTAAAAGTTCACTTCCCACCCATGAATGGCATGATTCAGAACATGCATAGCAAGTTCCTTCTACTTTTCGGAAAAGACAAGCTTCGATTGGCAGTCACAACTGCCAATATGATACGGACCGATTGGGGTGAGGTTGCAAACGATTGGCAGCCGGGTGTCATGGAGAATTCCGTGTTTGTCATCGATCTCCCGCGGCTCAAGAGTGATATTCCCGACAACGCAACGAAACTCACCAAGTTTGGGCAGGAGCTGGTATATTTTCTGGAGCAACAGAAGGTAGGACCCGACGTTATTAATAGCGTATTACGGTTCAACTTTGCACAGACTAATCACCTTGCTTTTGTCCATTCTATGTAAGTCTTTCTATCCTTGACACGCAAATCATAGTCTCTAATCGACGGTATTCAGTGGAGGTGCAGACCGTTCGCAAGTGCATCATCCCACAGGCTTACCGGGGCTTGCACGCGCTGTGAGGGACTTGCATCTCGACGGCGTTGAACACATGGAGATTGACTACGCAGCATCATCACTCGGTGCGGTCAACGACACTT
>Ga0182211_1000689_pt1 | contig 10235 bp, 5 predicted proteins | sample G5R1MG_20_FD_129660 | JGI IMG/M metagenome (GOLD analysis project Ga0182211, IMG submission 129660) | Switchgrass phyllosphere microbial communities from Michigan, USA - G5R2_MAIN_03OCT2016_LD1 MG | ecosystem: Host-associated > Plants > Phyllosphere > Phylloplane/Leaf | place: USA: Michigan... | reverse complement strand
TCCAGTCCTAGTCTCCCCAGTGGCCGGCCATGGCCCACAACTGCAGCACTACGACCCCCTCCTCGCACTGTCGTACGCTCTCCTGTCAAACCAAACGAGGCTACAGTGGCTGGGGTCAAGGGCTCGTGGTGGCGCCCGCTTTGCACTTCCCTCTTCCCCGAGCGTCTCGCTATAGCCATCCCTGCGCCTCTCCATGCGTGTCGAGGGTTCACAAAACGTCGAGAAAACGACGAGCCGGGGCTCTTGACCAGGGTTGTTGCGGGCATTTCTCCGCACACAAATTTTGACTAGCTACGGCTCAGGCCATGGCTCCCTAAGTGCACAAGGCTTGAGTATCTTCTGGTGGTGGAAGCGAATGCGAACGCAGAGGGAATCTGCATGGGAGATTGCATCTGAAACATGAAATAGCCTGGCTCGGGCCGGCCGGTGGTGCATTCTTGATGGCACGTCGATATTCGCTACTACCAGGTACAGTACAATGTCAGAGAATTGCATAGGACCAACACTCTAGTAGGTAAACGTGGATTTATTGCCAAAGGGCACTAGATAGCCACCTAGCAGCCACCCGCCTGTACAACGTCTCACATGCGGCAGGCCCTACTGGGATCTTCCTCGATGGCCTACATAGCTAACGTGCCTACAGCCTAATACCCCCAGGACCCCTTCAAAAAAGCAAAAAAAAACCCCTAAGGCGAATAGTAGAAATAACTTGCCTAGCATTGCGAGGCACATTCTTGGAAACGGGAAACCGTCCGCCCTCGTACATGGCAAATGACTGATTTTTTTTCTGATCCCATCTCCGATACGAAAGTGCCTCAACCGCGTATCTGAGATCGGTGCTGCCGGCCCGCCCCTCGCTTGACCACCTGCCAGGCTGCTGGTCGAGATTGCGATCGATGTAGATGTCATTCGATTCCATCGAACTACATACAACGTAGTGGGTTTCTCATGCAGCTAGGGGCGCTGCTGCTGGTTGGCTCTCGCTAACGCTGGTGATTCCACAGATTAGGGATAGGCATCTTGATCCTTCCTGTGGCTATGGACACAATTTGCTGGGGACGGGCGATGCGGATGGCTGCTTCAGCCACGGCTTACAACTGTGTTGGCTTCGGCCTTGGAAGGATTTGATGACGAACGATGATGTCCTCTGTCCCGACTCCCCAGGACCTAACTTTGATAGTAAATTATCATGTACCTACTCTTGCTACACGTTGTACTAGACGGATAGCAGCATTTCACGGATCGGTGACGGGACCGCGCACTGGGTAAACTCTTTCGCAACAAGCTAGGTACTCGGTACCCACAAACCGTTGGCAAAACGTCCTTGAACGTCGACGCCGTTCCTTGGCAACCTTCGCCGACCTTCTACCGTTTCTCCTCCCCCTAGGCCGCCTCTAGATTTCAGGTGCCGGCGGTACATCACCTTAGCGTCCGGGACGACGGCGATGAATGCCCCTGTCCCTGTCCCTGTCCCGCTCCACCACGCTGCCCCTGCCCCACTCCATCTGCAATGACCATTCAAAAGGGAAACTGCCTTGATTTCCGTACGGCATGTACCACGCGGGATTACATCACTGGCGGTAATCGATGTTGTTGGACTCGTGCTGCTGTGCCGGAACGAATGCGTGTGGACGCCCGGGCGAGCTCTAGGTTCGCGATGTGGTATGACATGGTGGGCTAGGTCTTGACTATTGCTTGTACTATGTACGTAGCACACACAGCCTTGTCCAAGGGGGGAGAAGAGAATCCAGCTTAGGTGAGATCTGTATCGTTGTATACATACCAACCTGCCACTTCCTTCACAGCCCGACTATTGCAGCGACAAAGGCCACACACACCACCGCTTACCCTACTACCATGTAGGCACCAAGTTCGCCCACATTGCTGGAAATTTGGGCACCACCATCCCTGGATCCAAGATACACGTGTTCACGAACACGACAGCGAACGGGCCGGCCATCTTGGCCAACCGTCCCAAACGAAGGGTTCGCAGCACCAACGATCCCAGACAAACCCCATCTTCCACCACGCTCGCCGCTCAACAACAAATGCGTAAACACAAGGCCAGCGCGACAGCGGAGCATGGCGGCTTGCCACCACAGACGGCTTGGGCACCACCCAACACTCACATGGTCGTCCGTCCATCGATTGGAAGCCAAGTCGTATTGTCCATAGCCATCTACATCTACCCGGGCGGGCCGTGGCGATCACTCTCTCGTGCAACAATTTCGGCATACTTGCCCAGCCCACTCCCACGCCTCGAATGCCTGGTTACCAGCCGATTGGTGTAGAGAGGGCTGCCAACGTTGTGGACGACACATTCTCGCGCTGTAGGGGCGAATGAGCTAAAGTGCAAAGGAGGGTGACGTGCACAACGGCGCTGCAGCAGGACCCAAGAACCCCCGATATCCCTAGAGTTCAACCTGCCTACCACGTACGTGTACATAGTATGCAAATAAATACTACGTACTTCCCTATTGAGCAATTATCGCGTGCGTGCAAAGGACCATCTTCACCACGATCCATTGGTGGAACCCCGGTTGTACCTTTTTCCATCTCAACAGGTAACCCGTACCGTACCGTACCACTACCTACCGGCCCGTTGACGGCTCGACCCGAGCAAACCCCATCTACCTACTATGTATAACTGGCCATCGAAAACAAAATCCTTGACTTTGGCTCTGTACTTCGGCTGTATTCCTCCGATGGTGACTTGTCCCTACCTACATAGATCAAGCTTACGTCTCCCTCTCCAACCCCGACCTCATGGCACGGGAGCGGTACCTCTTGACTTGTTATTCACCTTGCCATGTATGCACACATACGCACCACAATACGAGACATGCACGCCCATCACAATCACCACAATCAAAAAATATTGCAAGATTTCGCCGACTACGCCCATTTCGCCCAACCCAACTTCCCACTCCTCCCCTCAACTATGTGCATAGGCAGGTTCAATACCTAAAACAACAAAATCAAGGAAAATAAAAATATCAAAAAAAAAGTCCCACCCAAGATTACATGGCATAGCATCCCCTACCTCGTAGTTCCTTTTGTTTTTCTTCCTTTCATTCCTACCTTTCCATTCCAATGACCGACTTCGTAAAAAAAGTTACCAGAGTTACGTACCCCCCCGACTACTACTACTTTTTCCTTGCCCGTACCTAGCCGAGTAGGATTCCTTTCCATGGGTAGGTTTGTCCCCCAAAGCCGTTGTATTGATTTTCTTTCCTTTTTCCTCTGACCACCCTTTTCGGCTCCTTAGGAAGCGCTCGCCTCGCCTCGCCTCGCCTCGCGCGGCAGACACAACGCGCTTCTTAAATCGCCAACGCCCCCTCCCCTGGTCCAGGACGGGGAAGTCGGGAAACTAGGCTTGTGGTTCTATTTTACGCTTATTGATTGCTCTTTGCTTTTTTTTTGGAGGGAGGGGGGGGGGGTCACGCTTCCAAACCCCGCTCGCTGCGCTGCCAACCGCAACAACACAAGCACCAACACGCATTATGGCGCACGGCACGGCCCTATCATGGCTCCATGGCGAACATACTAGGCTGTATGTGGCTATGTGTGCGCGAGTGCATTCTTGGGAACAGGAGACTGCTTGCTGGGGTGGTGGGGCGACGTTACAGCGGCCATGTAGGCATTACCTACTCAGCTTAGCCGCCTCCTGCATTGCAAGATTCGGTTCCTGGTTCCAGATTACTGTACGGTAGGTGCGCGCATGCATGCGATACCATCTTGCGCATCCTTTACCTCTTCTCCTTCTCACCGCTCCTCGAAAAAAAACTTTATTACATCGCCATCTGATTCCTTTGATCATAAGGATCCCCGATTTTCATTTCCCATTGTTTGATACTCGGATTCCTCGCCTTTGCAGCATCTACGCTTGATTCATGTCCAGCGCACTCAGCAGATTCGCTTCCCGCACCAGCTCATAGAACAATCCCTTGCGCCTTACCAACTCAGCCGGACTATCGAACTCCGCGACGGTTCCCTTGTCGAGCACGATGATGCGATCAGAATCGAGAATAGTGTTAATGCGGTGCGCAATGGTGATGATTGTGCGATTGTTGAACATGGAGCTGCGGAGTGTGGTTTGCAGCATGACATCCGTCTCGACGTCTACGGCAGCCTATATTCTCTAGTGAGTGGCTGTCATCTACCAGTTGATGGGCCCCACGGTACGTACCGTTGCTTCATCTAGCACTAGAATATTGCTAGGCGTGAGCAGGGCGCGCGCCAGCGACACAAGTTGCCGTTGCCCAGAGGACAGATTGGACCCTGCGTGCAACATTAGCATAAAACTTGCTCGCGTGGAGCCCGCATAACGTTATTCTCATGCTTACCTCCTTCATTGATGTGCGCGTCGAGGCGACCAGGCATACTTGAAACGTGGTCTTTGAGTCGTGCATGTTCTGTTTTTGGCGCACCATCAGTCAGTCACGGCGCAGCCTACCAAAAACCTCATTCGCCTAGATCAACAGCTTACCTAGGACACTCCAGAGCTCCGTGTCGTCATGAACGTGACCCGGATCGAGGTTGTCTCGAACGGTTCCTTCGAACAGTGCCGCGTCTTGCGGGATGATGGCGAGTCGTCGCCGCAGGTCTAGTAGACCGATGGTACTGGTATTCAGGTTGTCAATGCTCACATTACCTTCAACGGGCTCAATGATGCGGAAGAGCGCAAGTGTAAGTGAGCTCTTGCCTGCACCTGTTCGACCAACGACGCCAATCTTTTCTTTCGGCTTTATGGAAAGGTTAACATTCTTGAGCACGAGATCAAGACCCGGTCGATATCGGGTACTGTAGTTGTTGAACGAGAGAGCGCCCTTGGACGGCCAACTGATTGGCGGTCGATTCTTGGAGATGATCTCTGGCGCTTCGCTCGGCAAAGCCGCATACTCGAGCACACGTTCAACAGACACGATGTTAGTCTCCACCTCAACCGTTTGACGGACAATCCAATTGAGGCTTTGCGTGATCTGAAGGGCATACGACATCGCCAGACCCACCATACCTGCCGAAAGGCCGCTGTGGCTGGCAACAGAGACAATAGAGAGCCCAGCGGCGGCCAAAATGATGACCGAGCCCAAAAATTCCAGGCGTACGGCTAGCCATCTGTTGGCACTGATGGACGGATAATACGCGCGAAGATTTGCATCAACTCGCCACTCGTTCTCCATTTCGAATCGCTTCTGTTGGTTATACGCACGGATCGTACTCATACCACTCAGCGATTCTTGGAAGTGTGCGTAGATGGGACTGCGACTGACGCTGTCGAGTCGCTTCAACTCCCGCGAGGTCCGCAGGTAGTATCTCTGTATGTAGAGGTACAGCGCACCAAGGGGCAAGATGAGCGCAACAAAGATAGGAGTGGACCATGAGATCACGACCAGGGTAAACCCGGCTATATCGGTCAGCAAATGGTTGCACAAAGCAGCAAACATAGGCCCGAAGCATACATACCTCGAGCGGAGTTGACGAAAAGCATGTTAAAAGTTCGGCTAGTCACGTCAGTTGGCCATCGGTAAACCATCCCACAATGGAGAGACCTACGCCAGGACTTCATCAACTCGGTAGATATCGCTGTAGAAATATGTGAGCGTATGCACAGCAGAACAGACAGAGCCGACCCCAGACCCCACGGCTCCTAACAGAGCATCGCACAAACAAAGGCTAGGCCAGACTGTTGAGGGGGCATACCTAGAAAACCGGTTCAAGATGCGTCCTGCAGGCGTTATCTCGAAGAAACTCATTGGTGAACGGAAGATTGCGAAAGCCATCCGCTCGTGTAGCTTCCTGCTGGCCTAGAAAGCAATCTGTTAGCCCATGCAAGCCATATGCACATAGTCCTTCAGCGTTGCAGCTACGTACCTCGATCGAACAGAAGATCCACAGGATGAGTGTTTGTACCACGACCAGGGCAGCAGATCCTACACCGAATGCAAAGTAGATGCCGATGTACTTTCCTACTTCAGGGTTTCCTCCGTACTCTTGGTTGATTTCTGACCAGTGTTTAAGCCAAACGCTTGCGCCTGCAGCTGTTAGCGGCAGGGCCGGGGAAAGATGATAAAGTGACGAGCCAATCATGACCCACTCACCTATAGACCCAGTCTGCGCTCCAAGAAGGAGCAGCAGGTATATGCCAACCGCTGCAAGGTTACTGGTCTTTGCATACTCACCATATACTGACCATTTGACTTTGCCCTGCTCCGAGAACTCTTTTGTTTGCTTGCTCTTGAGTCCGCCTTCTTCGTCTGTAAGCTTGCCGCGGGGACCTTTGAAACTTGCAGTGCTGGCTCGACGGAGAGTCTGGAAGCTATGCTTGCGGACCGTCCCGGCGCCAGTACGCAGGGGTGCCAGGTGAGCGGCACTCTCCTGTTCGGCTTCAGCCTCTGCTTGGTCTTCTTCGTCGTCATCGCCGACGGGACTCCCACCGTATACCGTAGATTCCTCATCGCTCACGGCGCCTTCGGAAGCGCGAGTGCTATCATCTTCCTCCTGGTCCTCGCTCTGTGATGTTTTGATCAGGTTGGCAATTTCACCCTTCATAGCCATCAGCTGCTTATAGCTGCCTCGTTCCAGAATCCTGCCCTCGCGTAAGAGCAGAATCATATCAGCCTCCATAAGGACTGTTATGGAGTTGGTTGCCAAAATCCTCGTCTTTCCAGCAAGCAATCCCTTTGGACCCAGAACATTGTCAATCAGATGCCTGCCGACATGCGGATCAACTGCCGACAAGCAGTCATCAAGGAGGTAAATATCTGCTCGCGCATATACAGCGCGAGCCAGAGTGAGACGGGCCTTTTGTCCACCGGACAAAGATATGCCACGCTCTCCGACCTCGGTCTGGTCGCCGTCTGGCAGTTGAGCAAAGTCGTCGCGCAGCGCGCAAGCATTGACTGTCCTATCGTAGAAGTGCGGGTCCCATCGATGCCCAAAGACGATATTTTCGCGGACAGAAGCATTCATGACCCAGGCTGACTGTGGAACATAGGCAGTTTTACCTCGGAGCAAAACCTCTCCGTTGATCTTCCACAAATCGCCCAAGACTGCCTGTAGAAGCGAGGATTTACCTGAGCCTACACGACCCACGATACAGGCAAGCTCCCCCTTGTGAGCACTGAAATTGATATTTTCTAGCGCCCTGCGCTCTGAGCTCTTGTCCCACGTGAAGCAGGCGTCGCGAATACGGACCGATTCTTCACCGTTCTCCTCCACCGCTACTTCGTGTATGACAGCATTTTCCTGCAATTCGTCGGCAGTGAGATATCCGGTGATGCGACCCACCGCAACGCTGGCTTCTACAATCGCCGTAATGACCATAGGAAGAATGGCAAGAGGGAAGGTCAGGAGGTTGAATAAGGTGAGGGCAGGAAAGACGATATCGGTGGTCAGCGCGCGATGCTGTGTCAAGACAAACACGCCGAAAGTCGAGCATGATACCAAGAAGGGTGTAGTTGACCAGGTGAAGGTGGAAAAGGCCTGGGTAGCCCCAATTTTGCGAAGTGTCTTGAGCTCCTTGTCATTGCGAATGTGGTTCAGTCGGTTGGCAAAGGCTGTAGTCCAAGCGTACAGTTTGATAGACTTCATGTTGTTCAAAATCTCGGATATGAGCTTGGTTCGAGCATCTTTGTTCGTCATCTGCTCCTTCTGCAAAGTCTTCATCCACCGTGCAATGATACCGTTGATGGGGATCATGACAAACATAGCAGCGACGCCAGCGAAACAGCTGACCCCGAGCAGCTGGTACAGTGAGAGCATACACAGAAGGATCTGGAACGGAGCGGACCAAAGTTGTTGACCATACTGTGCTAGATCCTGTAGTCGCTGGGTGTCAACGGCCATGTAGTTAACAATGTCGCCAGTTGACTTGGCTGCGCGGCCTTCGTTGGACAAACGAGTCGACTTTGCGTATATCGCAGCAGTCAAAGACGATTTGATGCGCATTCCAGTTTCGAAGGAGCGCTGAAAGTACTGGTGGAGAGCAGCAGTCTGAGAGATGGATACGGCGAACATAGCAAGCGCAATGGCAGCCCCTCGAATAATGGGCTGAGGATTGGGATTGTCTCCACGGTAAGAGTCTACAAAGTTGATCAAGAGTCTTAGTAGCTGAGGCTGGACAAAGTTCAGAATGTCACTGATGGTCTTGATTGCTGCTCCGCGAAAGTATGGCCCACCGAATGAATGAAACATGGCCAACCACAACGATGGATGCCTTTTCTCCATCTCGCACGCCCATGCCTTCTCAAATGCTTCCGAGGTATGTCGGGTCGTGTCTCGTTTGCGAAGATTCCACAGGTCATCCTGGGTGAGGAAGTTCTTGTAGCCGCGCTTCATAAGGGACGTCATCCAGCCAAATGTGAGGACGGAGAATATGTCGGCGTATTCGTACGGGCACTCATCATCGTCTCCCAGCATATCGTAGTCGCTCATGCGCTTCGGTACCAGCCACTCCAGAACAAACGCGACCGTGGCCAGGGCAACGCTGGCACAAAAGACTGCAAAGTATGCTAAGTGTTGATGGTGCAACTGCTGGGCAACCAGTGATCGAAGCTTGACGGCATATGCGATCAAAAAGAGGAGCCAGTAGAAGAGAACCACGCCGTTCGCGTTGCGTGACCGCCAATGCTCAACGTACTGTATGTAAGCAATGACAACAAGCGACGCGATTGTGACCACTGAGGTCCAAAAGCGGAAGTCGCGGGCCCAGACGTCTTTGAGATACTCCATCTGAAGTGCAGCTTGTACGGCGGTTGTGGCGCCGAGGGCTCCGAGGGTAGTCTGCGCAGGCGCATAGAATCAGTCCTCAACTCTTCCATGCTCCCTCTATTCTCAAAAGGCCACTTACCAGCTTCGCGTAAAAATGCCAGTTGCGCTTCACCGGCTGTGGCGGGCAATTGTGGTACAGATACCACAACGCGCCGGCGCCCCCCATGATGCCAAACACAGCCACTAGGGCAATCCACACGTCGAGAAAGCATGGCGTGAAGTCGTACCGAATGGGGCTTATGGGCCCCCAGCCCTCGCTGTTACCGCATAGCGGCTGCCGGTCGAGCTTCGAAGCTACAAGATAGCCGTGTGCAAGCGGGCTGGTGGGTAGAAAGGGCGTCTGCGGTGCCTGCATCGATGGTGATGGTGCGATGGCCTGCAGTGCTCTGAAGTACGCAGAGTCAAGGCAGGGGAAAATTGGCGTAGGGGAGAAGTCGCGATTGCCAGCCTCGGGGGAGAAGTCGCCGGAGGGCACGGGCCGTCGAGTTGGATTATATCATCATCATTGCTGATGATCGCTCAGGCTCCAATCTCCGCTAATCCCGCTTGGCCCACGAGAGGACGACTCGTAGTCAGTGAGTGACTCTTCGTCATCAAGCAAGTCAGATAAACCCCGAGGTATTGTTGTCGCACAATGCACAACGCGAGGAGAACACTCTCGACAGGGCGTCACCAGACTCGTGGATATGGGCGTACACGAATGCCATGGCCATGGGGACAGCTGACTAAGAAGAAGAGGCACGCGAACGACAGGTCACGTGTCGTGACGACCCTCTTTACTATGCAAGTCTGGATACGCTCCTCGCCACATCAAAGTTCACCCTTGTCATCTTTCCCTTCAAGCTGATCCTCCCTACTCGCTTTACGCATACCCCAATTTACACCCTACAAGTGTTCAAACTTAGGCGCATCCTCGCCGAGGCCCCATGCGAAGACACCACCAATGGGCCTCTTGTCCAATACCAGCTTGATTTTGCGCTCAATAGCTTCAGGAGTGTCCCACGACCAAAAAATATTTTCCTTCTCATCCCAACAATATTGCCCTCCACCAGACTCGTCATAGGATCCTTCTTTTAATGCTTTTGTGAATGATACCGTACGTTCCACCGGAACCTCATGATGCCATGAGAACGCCTCAGACTTCCCAAGATCTGCCCCAGTCTTTGCATCTTCCATGAGCTCCGTTCTACATCCTACGGGGATTTTGTGGCAATCTACATCCACAGCCGTCGTGAACCACTTCACATAAAACGCAAGCCCAAGATTCATCTTTTCGGGCGAATAAGCCAATATCAATCAATCAATCTTTTCGGGCGGCACTCCACACTCAGCATACGCATCAGGTGCCTTGAGAGACGCTACAACACCGGTGTGGTGCTTCGTAACATGATCCCTCCGATTCACACGGTCGTATGTCATAATGTTCAAAAAGTCTACAGACTTCATAATCTTCGGTATCGTGT
>Ga0182211_1000688_pt1 | contig 10252 bp, 15 predicted proteins | sample G5R1MG_20_FD_129660 | JGI IMG/M metagenome (GOLD analysis project Ga0182211, IMG submission 129660) | Switchgrass phyllosphere microbial communities from Michigan, USA - G5R2_MAIN_03OCT2016_LD1 MG | ecosystem: Host-associated > Plants > Phyllosphere > Phylloplane/Leaf | place: USA: Michigan... | reverse complement strand
GGCAAAGTGCTTCCAACTCAGCTTGAGCATAGCAACCCCGATGGCACGATGAGCAAGCCCACGGTCATCGAGATCGTCGCGGCGAAGGTTGCGGATGTCCAAGGCCAGGATTGAACTCCCCCCGAAGCTGGTCCCGGTCTTTGCCCTGCCACGCGGCGCCGTGCAGTACCGCAACGGCAAAGGCGGGCGCGGCTCGGGCAAGTCGTTCAACTTCGCCAAGATGGCTGCGATCTGGGGCTATGCAGAGCCGCTGCGGATCCTATGCACCCGTGAGTTTCAGGCCAGCATTTCCGAGAGCTTCCACGCGGAACTGAAAGCTGCCATCGCGTCCGAGCCCTGGCTTGAGGCGCACTACGATGTGGGCGTGGACTATCTCAAGGGCGCGAACGGCACGCAATTCATCTTCCGCGGTCTGCGCCGCAATGTGCAGTCGGTGAAGTCACTGGCCAAGATCGACCTGACCATCGTGGAGGAGGCCGAGGACGTACCGGAAACGTCATGGCTGGCGCTGGAGGCCACGGTGTTCCGTCAGCCGAAGTCCGAGCTATGGGCGATCTGGAACCCGCGCTCGCCCGAGAGCCCGGTGAACAAGCGCTTCGTGATCTCACCGCCGGCGAACGCGATCACCGTGGAACTGAACCACAGCGATAATCCGTTCTTTCCACCCGGCCTTGAGACCCTGCGCCAGCGCGAGCAAGAGCGGCTTGATCCTGCCACCTACGATCACGTGTGGGAAGGCGGTTACCTCGTCAACTCGGACGCTCAGGTGCTGGCCGGCAAGTGGCGCGTGGATGAGTTCGAGCCGAAGGAGACCTGGGACGGCCCATATCAGGGCGGCGACTTCGGCTATGCTCAGGATCCGACCGCGGCCGTGCGCTGCTACATCCACGGTGACATGCTCTACATCAGCCATGAGGCTGGCGGCCGCGGTATCGAGCTGGATGACATCGGGGCCAAAGTGGGCGACGGCATACCCGACTATGACAAGTACCCAAGCCGGTGGGATAGCGCCTCGCCTGGCTCGATCAGCATCATCACGCGGCACGGTGTACCCAAGGCGATCGGCGCACCCAAGTGGCAGGGATCGGTGGATGACGGGATCCGCTTTCTGCGCTCGTTCAAGCAGATCATCGTCCACCCACGCTGCAAGCAGACAATCAACGAAATGCGCCTTTACAGCTACAAAGTGGACCGGCTGACCGGTGATGTCCTGGCGGTGCTAGTAGACGCGAACAACCACTACATCGACGCACTGCGCTATGCCGTGTCGCCGATGATCAAGCGCAAGATGCACTCCACCGCCGCCCTACTCGGCTAAGAGCGGTAAAGGCGGTAAACCCCGCATCGTACCCTCCGCACATGGCGAACTATCTGACCGACAGTCTGCGCGGCGCGATCGAGACGGTGGGCCGCTTCAGCCCGTTCCGCCCGTCTGTAGGCTCATCATCGCCCCTTCCTGGCGTGTTCGGCCACCAGCTTGCCCTTGCCGCCTACATGTCGAGCGGCATGCTGCGGAAGGTCATTGCCATACCCGCAGCCGACCGCACGCAGAAGTGGCGCGACTGGCAGGCCGACAAGCCCACTATCGCGCTGATCGAAGCCGAGGAGAAGCGCCTTGGCATCCGCGGCAAGGTCAAGCAAGCCGAAGTGCTGCGCGGCATTGGGGGTGGTGCCTTGATCCTCGTCACTGCCGGTGATCATGCCAGCGAGCTAACGCCAGAGGCCATGCGTCAAGGCGGCCTGATCGCGGTGAACGTCGTGTCGCGGTGGGAGATCACGCCCGAGGATTTCGACAAGGATCTGGCCTCACCGACCTACCGCCAGCCTCGCCGCTTCCGCATCGATAGCGACGGCAAGCAGGCCAGCATCCACCCAAGCCGCGTCATACCCTTTCGTGGCGATCCTATCCCTGCTGGAAGCGCGATTGATGATGTCGAGGCGTATTGGGGCGATTGCCAGATCTTGCGCGTCTACAAGGCCGTGGAGCGCTCCGATGACACGCAGGCGTGGTTCGTCGAGCTAGTCCGCAAGGCCAAGCTCCTGCGCATCGGGATCCCCGATTTGCTGGACATGCTCTCCACAGACGCGGGCAAGCAGCAGCTCAACGAGCGCATCGCTTTGATCGCCTCGTCCGAAAGCACGCTCAACGCCACGGTGTACCGCTCGGGCACCGGCGCTGACGATCCGGGCGAGAAGATCGACGACTACCAGATCAACTGGAGCGGCATCCCCGCCTTCATGGATGCCGTTGACCAGCGTCTTGCCGCGGTGTCCGGGGTTCCGTTCACTAAGCTCATGGGGCGTTCGCCTGGCGGCATGAACGCCACCGGCGACAGCGACATGAACAACTGGTGGGACACGGTTGGCGATGGCCAGGAGAACGAGACGCGGCCTTGCCTGGAGCAGCTTGACCCGTTCCTGATCCGCTCCGCCGGCGCGGCCAATCCCGACAAGCCGTGGTGGGTGTGGGCGCCGCTGCGCAAGCCGACCGAGAAGGAAGAGGCCGATACGTTCAAGGTGCTGATGGAGGCGGTGACCGCGCTGATCGACACCGGCATGGTGCCAGAGGAGGCAATGTCTCGCGCGGTGCAAAACCTCATCGAAGAGCGGGGCTACATGCCCGGCCTTGCTGATGCTCTTGCGAAGATCCCTGAAGCCGAGCGGTTCGGCCTGAACCCTGCCGCCGGCCAGGATGACCCATCTGCAATCCAAGTTCAGGAGGGAGGTGATCCAGATCTAGCCGGTGGCGGGACGAACGCGCCCGCCCGCCGTGCTGCGAATGACGGGAAGCCTGCGGAGGGTGAGTGATGCCCATCCAGATCGGCGCCGCCACCGTCGAGTACACGCCTGACGGCTGCGTGACGCGCTATCCGGATCTTACGCACTACGGCGCCCAGCCTCACGACACGCCCGACTATCGCGAGATTACCCGGCGCTGCGGCTATGGCGATGACATCCTGACCTATGCTTGCGAGCATGAGGTCTGCCACCACATCGTCAGTGAATTTCTCATGGGCCGCCCCAGCCAAGTGCTGTGGCCACTAGCTCATGGATACGAGCCCGATCCGGCTGATGCTGTCCAGGAAGAAGCTCTCACCATGACCTTCCAGCGGTGGCTTCGTGCTGGTGAGCGCCCGATAATCGGCTCGGTGGATTGGTACGGCATCAGGGCCCGCGCACTGGCGTTGCTCAATGCGGTATGACCTCGCCGCCATGGCGCGCCGGGTGCGTAACGTGCGCCGCTCCAGCATCGTCCTGCGCGACATCGCCCCGCCGGCGCTGTTCGCCACCAACCTCTACCGCTCGACGTACGCCCATGTAATCGCCGCTTGGACGGACGCCCTGCCCCGCATCAACGCTGCCTACGAGCGCACGCTTGATCAGATCACAAGAGACGCATATCCTAATTACGAGGCGGATGCTGTTCTCGAGTCAGGTCTAAGAGTGAGCAGCAACAAGATCGGTGGGGCAAGGTTGCTGGATGGCACCCCGCCGGCCGTGGGTCCGAATCCCACCAGCGTCCGCTTCACCGACGCCCCGGCTGACGTACGCGCCGAGATTGATGGCGCGGCGGAACAGGTGAACCGCCTGCTTCTGTTGCTTACGCCCAACCTGCGCGATTGGGCCTTGCGTGTCGAGAAGTGGCAGCGCGGCAAGTGGCGCGGCGCGGTCTTGAGCGCCACTGGTGTAGATTTGGAAACGATGGTCGGCGCGGGTGACATGCGGGCCACGCTCGAGACGACGATCGAGTGGAATACGGCACTGATCAGCGACGTGTCGGCGGTGACGCAGCAGCGCATTGCCACAGCTGTGTATGACGGCCTGCGCAATCGCACCCCTGCCCGCGACGTGGCCAAGAACATCCGCGGCTCTGTCGACATGAGCCGCGATCGCTCCGTTCGTATCGCCTCGGACCAGTTGAACAAGCTGACCAGCTCGCTTGCTGATGAGCGGCGTCGCGAAGCAGGAATTGATACATGGCTGTGGAGGTCCAGCCATAAACTCCACTACCGCCCCGAGCATGCAGCGCGGGACGGCAAGGAATACACGGACGCCGATGCCCCGCAGGACCGGCCTGGGCAGCTACCCTACTGCGGGTGCCGGTCTCAGGCGGTGGTGAAGTTCGACTAGGTAGGTACTTTTTGAATCGCAACCACGTTAAGCTTGGTCCACTCAATTTTGCCATCAAGCGCCCAACAAACCGAGACCACGACTCCTTCGACCTTCGTGACGGTCATCAGCATGCTATCTGACTTCAGCTTAACAACGTCGCCTGCTTGGATGCCATCGCTCATGCTGTTCTCCTAACATCTGCAAAGATAGTGACGACGCGACAACGGTAAACCCCCTGCATGCCCCGCCATATCGTGCGGGGTATGTTCATGGCGGACCACCTCACGCTTGACGCGCCACGCCGCACGGCTGACGGCTACCTTGCCGTTCGTGCGAAGGCGTCGCGTACCGGTGTCTATGACTATGCTGGCGTCGAAGTAGACCCCGAAAACAAGCACGGCTTGCGCGATCAGGCGACCGTCAAGGTGCTGCGTGATGCCGCCGACGTGTTCGCTCCCAAGGCCGCGCATAGCTTCATCGGCAAGCCGATCACCGACAACCACCCTGCTGAAGCGGTGACCTCTACCAACTGGAAGGATCACGCGCGCGGCACCGTCATGGGCGCCAAGTGGGAAGAAGGCGGCTACCTCGCTTTTGACCTGCTGCTGACCGATGCCAGCGCAATCGCGGCAGTCGATGGCGGCAAACGTGAGCTGTCCAACGGCTATAGCTGCGACCTGCAGTTCGGCGACTTCACCGCTCAGGACGGCACCAAGTGCCAGGCAAAGCAGGTCGGCATTGTCGGCAACCACATCGCCTTGGTTGATCGCGGTCGAGCAGGCCCTGACTGCCGGATCGCTGACGCAGCGCCTTGTTCCACCGCCCCTCAAGCCATTCTCGACTCACTCAAGACGGAGAAGCCCGTGATTACCATGCTCATCGACGGGCTGACCGTTGACGTGTCCAACGTCGATACGGCCAAGGCCACCCTCACCACGATCCTTGCAGCCCGTGACGCTGCAACCACCAAGCTCACCGCTGCGGAAGCCCAGGCAGTCACCGACGCGGCCACCATCGTCGCCAAGGACGCCGAGATTGCCAAGCTCGCCGGCGAGAAGAAGGCGTTGGAAGACGCGAAGCCCACCCCTGCCCAATTGCGCGATGCGGCCAAGTCGTTCGCGATCGTCGTCGCCAAGGGCAAGGCCTCAGGCATCACCGTCACCGACGCCATGGACGAGAACGCCATCATGAAGGCCGTCGTCGACAAGGCGATGGGCGAAAAGGCGAAGGACTATACCGCCGACAACATCGCCACGGCGTTCGAGGTGCTGACCAAGGACGCGAAGATCGACGATCAGGCCGTGCAGCCTCTCGGCTCTCCTGTCGTCACGACCGACGCGGCCCCGGCGAACGAGGCGCGTGCCGCCATGATCGCCGACATGCTCAAGCCTTCCACCGTCGCCGCCGCATAAGGAGCCAGGACCATGGGCGTATATCAGACCGACTACAGCACGACCCCGGCGAAGGGGCTCAAGGGCCAGATCGCCAATGAGGAAGCGCACAACCAGGTCAGCCGCACCGTTCAGGGCGCGGCCGGCATCAAGTTCGGCGCGCCTGTCGCGCGCGGTACGATCGACCACACGGTCATCCCGTTTGCCGCCAGCACCAAGTTCATCGGTCTGGCGGTTCTCACTGGCGCCGTGCCCCCGGTCGCGATCGGCTCCACGCTGGTGGACGGCTACCCGCAGGACTTCACCGGCGCCTTCATGACCGATGGCACCATGTTCGTCGAATCCGGCGGCGTCATCGCTGCTGGTGATCCGGTCTACTACAACACCGTGACGGATCAGTACGTGAACGCTGCCGGCACCAACATCGTCGGCCCGATCCCGGCCGCTTTCTTCGACACCTCCGCGACCGCAGCCGGCCAGATGGTCGAAGTGTCGCTCAAGCACCGGAGCGCCTGACATGGAAATGCCTTTCGCCGACGCCCAGGCTGCGTTCCCCTTCGTCATCGCGCAGGGTCGCAACATCGAGACCCAGGTCTACAAGAAGCGCTACCCCAGCTATGCGTACGGCGACATCGTGCCGATCGTCACCGAAGGCCAGCCTTGGGCTATCGGCACCACGTTCTTCACGGTCGATACCGCTGGCGAAGCGAAGATCATCTCCGGTGCCGGTACGGACGTGCCGTTCGTTTCGTCCAAGCGTGACCAAGCCTCGTCCGACTTCTGGATGATCGGCGCTGGCTGGCGCTGGACCCTGGAAGAGATCAACCAGGCCTCGCTCTACGGCATCGACCTGTCCGCTACCGATGCCATGTCGGCGTCAGACGCGATCGAGCGCCGCCTGTACTTCACGTTCATGCGCGGTCAGACCGAGAAGCGCACCACGGGCTTCGTCAACTCGGCGATCGTGCAGACCTTCACGGCGACGCAGACGGCGGCCGCTGCAACGCCGGCTCAAGCCTATGCGATGGTCAACGATTTGCTCTCGACGGTACGCACGAACAGCAACGAGACTGAATGGGCCGACACCATCGCAGTGCCTCCCTCGGTGTTGCGTAAGTGGGCAACGCAGTCGACCGGCGCGGGCGATGGCACCCTGAGCGTGCTGGAATACATCCGGCGCAACAACATCTATTCGTCCGAGAACAGCGGCGCGCAGCTTCGCATCGTCTCGACCCGTGAGCTGGCGAACGCCGGTACGGGCGGCACCGGCCGCATGGTCGCGTATCGTTACGACAAGGAGGTCCTTCGCGGTCACCTGCCCTTGCCGCGCCGAGTGCTCGACCCGCGTCAGGCCTCGCTGATGGGCTACGAGCAGGGCATCATCGCTCGCACCGGCGGCACTGAGATCCGCCTGCCCGGCGCCATGGCATACCTCGACGGAGTATCGGCGGCATGAAGAAGCTGACCAACTACACGCCCGGTCTACGCGGTGTCACCATGAATGACGGCAGCGTCACATGGATCAGGCCTGGCGAGACCGTATCGGTGGAAGCTGGCGATATCGCCACCACGCCAGACCTCGGCGACAAGCCGAAGGCCGAGCGCGACGCCGACGAGGACGCCTTGTCCGCTTTGCAGGCTGAGAACGATGCCTTGCGGGCTCAGGTCGCGGACCAGGGCAAGCAGATCGAGGCTCTGAAGAAGCCGGCCAAGTAGGCCGCACGGTCATTGAGCGAATAGGGCCGCCTCACTCCGGTGCGGCGGCCTTTTGCATAGGAGGCATAGGGTGGCTGACGAGCGCACGGTGAATGGCGTGACAGTGTACCGCGATAGCGCTGGTTATTATCAAGAGCGTCCGGCCAGCGCCGCGCCGGCCCCTGCGCCTTTCAACGCCGACCCGCCGGCGCTGCTTTACCGGCAGTTCACAGCCGAGCAACTGGCCACGGTTCAGCGCCTTGCTCCGCCATCCGGAGCTACACTAGCGCGCGTCGAGAGCAACGGTGGAACCGCAGTGCGCTACCGCGGCGACAGCGTAGATCCCACACCAGCTAGCGGCATGCTGATCGTCCCGGGCGACTATCGCATGTTCACCGGCGACCTGACCAAGGTTGCCTTCATCGATCAAAGCGGCAACGCGGTGTTGGATGTAACCTACTATGGCTAGTCGTCCATTCTCACGCCTCGCCACCGTCATGGTGCCGTTTAGCCTGACGAGCGGTGCCACGCCATTCGACATGATCGCTGGTGGCATTCCCACGAATGCGGATGGCACGGTAATAGATGCGCTGACGTTCGGGTTCGTAAACACCACGCCGTACGATGTATTTCTAAAAGGCTTTCCACTTGGCAAGCCGTTCGTGCCTGTCACCATGTTTAATGCCGATTGGATCATACAAGCTCGGTCCGAAAAGGGCCTTTTTCTATCCAAAAAGCCGGTATTTGTCTCCGTTGCAGCGATATCTACGCCGGGCAACCCCATCGCTTCGGGTGCTGATTTCACCGGCTGCTATCTGGCATTGCCATACGGGAGGGGCGCATGAAGCTATCTTGGCTGGCACTTGCCTTGGTGCTTGTCGCGTCGCCGGCTGCTGCACAGAAGGCATCTGTGTCTGCCCTGCCTGGCAAGCAAGGGCCTGCCGGTCCTGTCGGTCCTGCTGGCCCCCAAGGCGCTACAGGGCAAAAGGGTGACCAAGGCGCGCAGGGTGCTGTCGGCCCGACCGGCGCAAAGGGCGATACGGGCGCGATGGGTCCCGCTGGGTCAAAAGGGGACACCGGATCGCAAGGCATTGCAGGACCCGTAGGCCCTCAAGGGCCGACCGGCGCCACAGGACCGCAAGGCGTGGCTGGTGTTGTCGGCGCGACAGGGTCTATTGGCGCGCAAGGCCCTGCCGGCTTTTCCACAGTGACGCCAATGACGCCCGCGCGCGCCCTCGGCACTGCTTTCCAGATCAGCACAACGAAAGCCGCACTCGCGTGCTACAGCGTGGCCATGTCCGTCACCAATCCGTTGGTTGTCGGCACATCCACGGCGCAGGTGCAGCTACTCTCGGACGCCGCCGCCACCCCAACCACCGTTCGAGCCGCCGCGTCGTCGGGGTCCTCCGTAGGCATCACGGTCACGATCGCGCTGACTACCTCAAACACGGTCCCGCTCTGCTATCTTGTGCCGGCGGGACACTATGTACGGCTTGTGTCAACAGTGGTTGGTACAGGCGCGACTGCCCTGACGGCTCAAACAGAAGAGGTACTTGGCTGATGGCCTATACCCGCCTCTCCCTCCCCGACTTCCAAGCCCTCTACCCCTTCCCTGCTCTCACCGAGGCACCCTATGCCGCCTGGGCTACCAAGGCAGAGGCCCGCGTGGGCGAGAACTACGGCGCTGAGCAGCAGGACGCGACCGAACTTCTGATTGCGCACCTCCTGGTGACGAACAGCGTAGGCGTCTCGTCGGCCGCTGCGACCCTTGCTGCCACTGGCGCAACGTCGTTCAAGTCCGGCACCTTCAGTGCGACGATCAGCGAAAGCGTCGCAGCGACGCGGGCCAAGGGCGGCTACAGTGCAACATCGTACGGTCAGCAGTTCGCTGCCATCCAGCGCCGGCTATTTGGCGGGCCGATGCTTGTCGGCTACGTGGGCCTGCCATGATTAGGATGAAAGCTATATTCGATTTCGGCGCGCTTTCTCGCGGCAACCGCATCGCCCAAGAGTTTGTATCGACCGAGCGATCGGCGCTCTCCTGCGATAGTTATCCGCGCGTACCACAGCTTCTTACGCTTCAGAAACGTTACGCCGGTGACGCCACTGGTGTTGAGCGTATGAATAGGCCTGTTCTGACAGTTCACAACCGCATCCACTTCTCGCAGATTGCTCAATCGATTGTTCGTTTTATCGCCGTCGATGTGGTCGATTTGACCAACGGGCCAAACGCCGTAAGCCACTGCCCACACCACCCGGTGGGCCATCCACGATCTTCCAGCAAATCGACCTCTCAGATAGCCGGTTGCTTCCAAATGGCAAAATGCTTCTCTGTTGGCGAACCGCGTGTTCCACGTCTTCGCGGCGGCCGCAGCGCTGTTGCGTGCTGCATTGAAAGCGTCGGCGCCACGTGGCAGCCAAAAAAGTTTACCCGCCACGGGATCGTACCGGAGCAACTGGCGCAGGAGTTCGGGTGATGATAGATCACGTGCAGTCATGGGCGAAGTTCCTTTTCGCTGATGATAGGCGTCGGATGGGTCCAAAGCCGTCCGACGCCACCATGTTACCGTACCGCGAATCGGCAGAAAAGCTGAGTTCTTCGCAATGTTAGCTTCAGCCTTCGCCGACATCGGCCTTGCGTTCTCGCAGACGTTCGGCGGGCCATTCTGGGCTGCGCGCGTGATCGATCAGGTCGGTGCCGTCTATGACGAGGGAAATTCGATCGTCACGCCCGGCAGCCCGGTCTATCGGCCATGCTCAGTGCAGATCGACAGCGCCACACAGCGCATGCGCGAAGCTCCAGGCTACGTGGACACGGACGTGTCGCTGATCGTGCTGGCTGACACGTTGGCGGGTTCACTGAATACCGCGGCGCGCGTCGAGGTGCTGAGCGGACCACATGCAGGCCTATGGAGCGTCGAACTGATCGAGCGCGACACCATGGCGCTGGGCTGGGTCGGGCGCGGCCGCCGTGGCTAACTCGGGGTTCGTAGGGCGGAAGGCTCATGTTGCTCGGCTCCGTAAGCTAGCGGGCCAAGACATGGTGCGCGAGG
>Ga0182211_1000687_pt1 | contig 10259 bp, 10 predicted proteins | sample G5R1MG_20_FD_129660 | JGI IMG/M metagenome (GOLD analysis project Ga0182211, IMG submission 129660) | Switchgrass phyllosphere microbial communities from Michigan, USA - G5R2_MAIN_03OCT2016_LD1 MG | ecosystem: Host-associated > Plants > Phyllosphere > Phylloplane/Leaf | place: USA: Michigan... | reverse complement strand
GTTGTCAAATCCACTCTTAGCCAACTTGACTTGTACCACCGCCTGGGTCAAAAGTATCCAAAGTACTATACGCCCGCGAAAGATAGCTCGGTAGCAAAAGATGCTTTCAAAGCGGGCAGTTTCATTGCCCCTGCGGCGATTGAGGGCCTTCATCAAATCGGCAATTCCATCTCCACGCTACGACTCTACCACCAGCTAGGCGTTCGATACGCAACACTCACCTGGAACTGCCACAACAAGTACGCCGATGCCGCCATAGAGACAGACTCTGCCTCCAGCGCTCATGTTGCAACACCTTTCTGGCACGGTCTCAGTCCGGATGGACGTGAGCTCGTCAAGGAGATGAACCGCCTCGGCATGCTTGTCGATCTCGCTCACGTCAGTCAGGACACAATGCGGGACGCTCTGGTCGGCAAACCCGACGGCAGCGCGGGAAACTGGACCGGAAGTCTAGCACCCCCAATCTTCAGCCACAGTTCCGCGTACGCCATCTGCCCACATCCTCGAAATGTTCCCGATGATGTTCTGCAGCTGATCAAGCAGCGAAACTCGGTAGTCATGGTCAATTTCAACCCAGAGTTTGTGTCTTGCATCCCGGGCAAGACACCAAATGACTTTCCGGAATACATAGCAGCGAACAACACCCTGAAGCAGGTCGTACGCCACATCAAGCATATTGGCGAGCTGATTGGGTACAACCACGTTGGCATCGGATCCGACTACAACGGCATCGATGGAACGCCTGCCGGGCTGGAGGATGTGTCGAAATTCCCTGCCTTGATTGCTGAGCTGTTACGCGAGGGTATCAGCGACGAAGACGTGGCGAAGATTGCAGGAGGAAATTTACTGAGAGTCTGGAAAGAGGCAGATGAGGTGGCAAAGGAGTTGCAGAAGCATATGCTGCCTCTGGAGGACGAGGTGAAGGATGCGTGGTGATGTAATTATCCCGGAGCAGAACCACATCGTCCTATCACACCACCTTTCATGAGCCTAGACTTGGCGACGCAGTGTGACGGCCCAGCATGTGCCCTCAGACGCGTAGTAGGGTGATAGGGAACACGTACTAGAGAAGGGCGACAGTGACTACGTACTATGTATATAAGCCCTCCAGTTCCACCATCGACATGGCTCGCCGTTTCTTCCTTGGGCCGTAACTTCTTTCCCTGCCCATCCACTCACAACCACACCCACAACCACAACGCCATCCCCACCATGGCACCACCCAAGCTCAAAACTACCATCGCGATCCTCGGCTGCGGCGACGTCGGTGCAACCCTAGCCTACACACTTGTACTCCAGCCCATCTGCAGCGAAGTCATCCTCGTCGATTTGAAACAAGACCTCTTGGAAGCCCAAGTCCGCGACCTCAACGACGCCACGTGCCGCGGCGATGCAGACGTCAAGGTACGCGCCGGAACCCACCGGGACGCAGGACAGGCTGATATTGTCGTCATCACGGCAGGAGCCAAGCAAAAGCCTGGTATGTGCATAGTACCCGGTAACCGCACACACTGAGAAGCTCCATCACAGGCGAATCGCGTCTCTCCCTACTCAGCCGCAACCTGCACATCCTGCAGTCCATCTTCACCTCGATGGCGCCCATGGCCTCGCACACGGTGCTCCTGCTCGTGGCCAACCCCGTCGACATCCTGACGTATTTTGCACGGCAGTTCTCAGGCCTGCCGGAATCGCAGGTCCTGGGCACAGGCACGAGTCTTGACTCTGCGCGCCTGCGCGGCGCGCTGGCGCACAAGGCAGAGGTCGCGCCCAGCAGCATCGATGCGTATGTGCTGGGAGAGCATGGAGATAGCCAGTTTGTACGCGTGTCTCCCGAGCGAGGACGGGATGATTACTGAACGGTCCGACTTGGCAGATTGCATGGTCCAGTGCCTCGATTGGCACCACTCCGTTGGCTCTCGCACTGCCCTCTCAACTCACGCCCGAGTTCAAGGCCGCCATCTCCGCACACACTCGCGGAGCGGCTGGTGCTATCATTGCGGCCAAAGGCTGTACGAGCTTTGGGATTGGAAACGTCGCTGCTAGCATCTGCAAGTATATTCTCTTCGACTCGCGGAGCGTGCGTCCCTTGTCCTTTTACCAGCCCGAGCTGGGGTGCTGTCTGTCGATGCCGGCCGTGGTGGGGAGGGCGGGGATTATCAGGGCTATGCCGATCCAGCTGGATGAGACGGAGAGGGGCGAATTGGAGAAGTGTGCCGAGGGTCTACGGGGGGTCATCAGGGGCGCGGAGAAGGAGTTGCGTGCGGACAGAGACTTGGAGAATGCGCTGGACAGGGATGGCGGCGAGTAGGTGCATGGGAAAGCTGTGGAAATGAGTGGTCATTGACATCGAAATTGATGTTGTAGATGATGTGGATGCTGCATGCCTCGAGATCACCTACAAGTCGTGCTGTTTGGGCCCAATGTCTAGCCTGACAAGAGGCAGGACAAAGTGATGTTTCAAGTCGTCCAGCAGAGCAACAAGCACCCATACAACCAGGTCTCAGCTCCCATCTTCCAAATCTGCCCAGCGTCCGAGGATCGGCTGCGCGGCAAGCGATGCCTGTTCCCTCATCTCATCCTCCCTTCCAGAGACGACGCTACGAGCACGCGAGGCCGATCCTTCGTCCTCGCTCACGACACCACTAGTGGACGCACTCGCCTTCTCCTTCTGCTCCTCTTCCGCTTCTGCTGCCTCCCAATCCTCTGCAACCTCCACGGGCTTCTTCTCCTTCTTTCTCGTGCTACTCAGGCTCAACACGGCAAAGCCGCCCTTGCTGCCGAACGGTGTACCCCGGGGTAGCTGGCGCAGGGGAATGCCCTTGGAGGCGGCGACTTGACTCCAGCCGCTACCGGGACCGATATCCGACTCCTTTCGCTGCACATTAAGGGACGAGTCGAGACGCGCCAGTTGCATGTTCCCCCCAATTTTGTGCGCAATAAAGGCTTGCGATAGCGGTTCCTTGATGGACGCGAGCATCGTTTGTAACTCACGGTCGGGAATGGCGAGACAAGCGGCCCGAGGGGGCTTCAGCGCTACAGCCTCACTGGGGAGGAAGTTCACTTCTAGCTCAAGTCTGAACGACGTGGTTGCGAGCACGCTTTTGAGGACCACATTGACTTCTTCAACGGTGAGGGCGAAGCGGGGATTCAAGATGATGAAGGCATTGTAAGGATCACCGCTCGTGTTGCTGGGTTTCGGGCGGAGAGTGGCCGCTGAGGTTGCAGCGGGTGCTGGTGCAATTCGCTGCTGCCTTTGGCGGGTCCTGGCGCAGTCGGCGAGGGTTCTCATGGGCGCCATTACAAACCGAGGCGTCTTGAAGATAGCGACATGGCGGTGCGGTTCGGGGTCCATGCTTTCGGAGTCGAAGCCAAAGTCTTCTGCGAGCGAGTGAATAAAGGCGCGCTGGTTTCGAGGCATGGGTTTGAAGCGAAGGCGATTCTCTTCAGCATCTGCGGCGAAGAGCCTGAGCTGCTTCTCTTGCGTCGCAGCCCACGTGGCGTTCTGGTGGTACATATTCAGCGTGGCATCCGAGTACGGGACGTGGTCGTTCTGATGCTCTGGATCAACATGCAGTGCGAGCGCAAGCTTCCGGTTCCGCTCCAAGCGTGCGCACTCTTCGTCGCACTTGAGCGTCTTCTTCAAGTTGCCCTCTCCATGCCTCGAGGCGTTGCACTTTGCCTCCTGCTTGATTCGTTGGCATTCGCACGTGACGAAGAGTTTCTGCGAGCATGGCTTCTCTTCTTTGCACGGCTGTGGGAAGTGGCACGGTGCCGTGCATGGGTGGCCGCAGATACTGAGCTCCTTGCCACACGACTGCGCGCATGGATCTTCGCATTCGCCAGGCCGATGACATTGCTTCTGGCACTGGTGCGTCCCGCATCGGAGAGTACGTCCGCATACTTTGCCGCAGCGCGCTTCGTTGAGCCAGCACGGCTGGTTCTTGAGAACGCTCTTTCTGCACAGGCAGGTCTTGGTCGTCAAGTAAGCGCATTTGGGGCATTCTTGGTCATTGATGTGGCAGCTGTGGTCGAGCTGCGGATGCCCGCAGTCCTTGGGTCGCTCGCACGGGAAGCGGCATGGTGGAGGCTCAGTGCCGCAAGGGAGTGGTGGCTGCAGAACGGTGCGGCCGCAGTGGCAGCTCAATTCGTCAAACACGGCATCACGGCAGGATCCACAGGCGCCTTTGTGACAAAGCTCCTGGCATTGATGCTCCGGGTTACCGCACTTCAGCTGGCGGCCACAAGCCCGAGTACATATGTGCTCCTGGGTAGGTTAGCAGAGAGAAAAGTGGCTGACCCCGCAAACCTACGGCCTCGAAATTGTCGCCTGGCTGACGCGGTGCCGAGTCCAGTGGCCGTGCCTTTCGACGGTTCGACTGCCTCTCAGCGGCCTTCTTCTCGCCTGCACAGCAACGCTCTCCGCATCCATGGCGGCCGCAGTTCAGTGACACGCGGCAAATACGCATGCACTGGGGGGGTTCGACCACGCCCTGGTGGCAAATGGTGTCGGAGGTCGTCCGCTGACAACGGCACGACACGGTTATGGTTGCTAGACAGGGGCGACATGCTCCTTGGTGACAGAGCTGCTGGCACCGGTGGCCGCATACGAGCACCTGATTGCAGGGCTTGTCGCAGTTCGGTATGGGATCTTCACAGGTTGCTCGTGCCGCATGGGGCATGTCGCTCAATTTGGTCTTGCCACATGGGCAGCGAGACACAACGTCTGGAGATCGCGGGCAATGCGGAGCAGCGGCGTCTTGCTGGTGGCAGGAGACCTTGCACTTGTGCTTGCCGCAGTCGAAAGGTCGGCTGCATTGGTTGAGACATTGGAATGTTCCTGTCCACTTCTCGACGACAAGCGTACCGTCCGCACCGATGTGTGCTTGACTGCTGATCTTCTCCTTCGCTCGATCATGGCACAGTATGTCCTTCTGCACCTGGCCGCAATAGCAACGCGCCGGAACTCGCACCTCGCAGGCTCCACAGGGCCCTTCGTGGCATGGTTCCAGGCACCGATGCTCCCCGCAGGACATGATCTCTCCACATATCTCCCCACAGGACCACCCATGCTCGTAGTCCGTATCGACGCAACGACGAGTGATTGCCCTTTTCCCGCAGAAGCAGTGCTGAGTCGGCCCCATCAGACTACAGGGCGGGCATGGGCCAGCATGGCAGGTGGAGCCGCAAGGATGAGGGCATTTCTTGGGCAATACACGAGGTCTAGAGCAAGACTGCCCACATGAGAAGGGCGGAAGTCCTGGCAGAGACCTGGGTTCCAGCTCCTTCTCGCACCAGCAGTGGAAGGCCTTGGGCAGCGTGTCCTTGGGGAGATTGCAGCCGGGACAGCGCCACTGCCTCGCGGGCGGCATCTCTCCGTCTGGAGCCTGCTGTTGAGCCGCCGCAGAGCCCTCCTTGGTCGACCATTTCTTGATGCAGCCCAGATGGAACACAGTCCAGCAGGTTCTGCATGACCAGATTCCCTTCGAGTGTCTCTTGACGTCCTCTGTGCAGATAGCGCATTCGTAGTGCCCGTTGTCAATGTCTTCGTGCGTTCTCGTGGCGATGTCCGTCGCCGTCGACTTTGGCGCCGGAGGTTTTTTCTCGCGTGGTGCTCGTGGCTTGCGCGGGACAATGGGTTGGCCGGGCTGGAAGGTGGGCGCGTCTGCTTTGAGACCTGGCAGGTGTTGTTGTGGCCTGTTTTCCGAAGCCGGGCAGCCCTCCTCTGTTAGTTGGCCCCCAAACTGTCGGCCGCCAGCAGCCAGGCGCTGTGGGAACCGCTCTACGCCGCCCCTGGCGCGTCCACGGCCCCGGCTCTCCCTGCCGGCATGGCGATGTGCAGCTGCTTGCACAGACGGTGGCACCAACGAAAAATCAGCGGGTGTGTTGGGCGCTGGAGGTCTCGCAGATTCCCTAAGACCACCTCGTCCCCGCCCGCGACCGCCACGCCCTCCTCTTTGCGTGGGTTGTTCGGCAGGGCCCTCCTCTTGTTGCTCGGCGGTGTTGCGATTGCGGTTACGTGGGCGTCTTCGCCGCTGAGCATCTTGCGACGGTCCTGCTGGGTCGGCCGCTGACGGCAGAGCGGCTGCGGCGGTGGCCATGGCAGAGAAGCTGCTGGTGACGGTGCAGGAACGCACCAGAAATGCCGCTGTGCAGAGGACGTCGACCAGGCTGCTACACCAATGCCCAGCCTGCAGGCGCCAGTAAGGTCGGTCCAACGAATGGGTGGTGAGTGTGCAACGAGCACGACGTCGGTGGCGACTGTATATACTCGAGCCAGCCGCGAGCAACCCATGCGCTAGCGACGGAGCCCGCGTGTGGCGTGTGGATGAGTCAGACGGCACTCATCGCACCCACGCCTTGCCCCGCGTGGTGGCAGGCGGGTTGAACGGGCCGAGAGGCGAGTGTGGCTGTGACTCTGTGACTTTGATGCTGCGCCTGGCGCTCTGGACGGCGGCGGCGAAGTGTGGAATTTCCTTGCGGAAGCGCGTCATCGCCCCGGAGCCCTGCCTGGCGCGTCCGTCAGACTAGAGCGCAACGGGACTAGCGTCCCCCCAGCATCGTCGCCGGCTAGAGCATCGCATGCGCGTCTTCGGCCTCGCCAACCTCACACGCCTACGCCCATCGCTGCCCACTGCCCGCTACATTATGGCCAAGACACTGCTGGGCGCCCTCGCCCTGACTGCGCTGCCGGCCGCGCTGGCCTTTGGCAATACGTCGCCCTTCTTCCTCGCCTCGACGGCCGAGTGCGCGCCGCCCTCACCCACCCCCGTCCATCGCTAACCTCAGCAGCCTGCACTTGCCCACCGGCCACGACGCCCTCGCCGACGCCGCGACGGTGACGGAAACGCTTCTCGCCGCCCTGGAGGACTGCCCGACGCGCTCGTACCTTCTCTTCGAGCAGCACGGCGTCTCGTCCGACGACTTTACCGACGCCCGCAGCGCACCCCAGCTGAGCAGACTGATGAACGGCGCACACGCACACATCAAGACAGCCTCGGTCACGCCTGACGTGCTGGGCCACCTCGACGGGGCCGCCATCAAAGCACACCTCCACACACACTGTGGCCCCAGGCACGCACACGGCAACGCCAACGCGTGGCTCCACAGCCACGTCTCACGGGAGCTGGCGGCGCCGCTCGACCAGGCGCACCGAAAGAAGCAGCTTATGCATGATGGTGCCTACCCACACGCCACTAGGATGGTTGAAGAAGCTAACCTGCCAGATGCCTTCCTGGGCGACTACGTCTCCGAGACGGCCAAGGAGCAGGACTTCACCGTCATCTACATCACCAGCCCACAGACCATGGCACAAGCCAAAGCACCGCTCGAGCACTACGACTACGAGAGCGCTTTCACCGACTCGGTGCAGATGGAGTTGAAGCGCGACCTTTCGGCACACGCCAAGCAGTCCAACGCGACCGAGGGCGGCTTGTTCGAGCGATACCAGTACTTCACACCCGGGCTTTTCATGGGATTCGCCGCCATCCTCCCTCTCTTCCTCATCCTCCTGGTCGGCATCCGGGCCCTAACCAGCCTCGAAGTGTCGTACTTTGCCTTTAGTAAAGACATGGGGCCCAACGCGCAGAAAAGACAGTAGATGGCCGATGAGGGACGCTGTGGGATGTATGAAGCCATTTGGGGCATTGGAGTACTGTTGTGGGCAAAGTGCATGGGCATCCGGCGTTCTATAGGATAATGTTGATGCAGCCGTGCTGTGCCCTCGGCAAACCCTTCTTCCATGCTATTTGCCACCTCGACGCCGTACCGCTGTAGCCAAGGTCTGCCGCGACAAGATGCCGAGTCCGGCAGTTTTGCCCCCTTGGCCATCGAAGGCTGCCCATGCCAAACGCGGATCCATGTCGCCTCCGTCCCTCCTTCGTTCTCGTCTCTGCTGCCGGCCGTGCTACGACGCATGTTCGTTGGTGGTCCACGCGACCAATCATGCTGTGCCGAGACAAGCAGAGGGATGGCTGCGTACCGAGAGGACTGGGCCGATGCATACAGACCCAGGCGACAAAAGACGTTGGTGAAGCATGTCCAATCGCATGTACCCATGCATCCCTACTCTTATCCTCTAGTACATACATACTACTATGTATGTACCTACACACACACACACACACACACACACACACACACACACACACACACACACACACCTCTCCATATATCACACGGCGCGTACGGGACCGTACGTGTCGCACAAGCCCCCCTGGCTGATTGCGAGCGCCATTTTTGCCCCCCGGCGTGACGCCATCTCTCAGCGTGCTGCAGGCGGCGCGAGTCTAGGGGCGTGTTTGCAGCGGTTCCAGGAATCGACGGCGGTTGGTCCGTTGCTGCCTGAAACGGAAAGTTGCACCCGTGGGTAAAATGGGGCGTAGGCGAAGGGGGGACGAGAGGAGGTGGGTAAGGCTGGTGACGGGAGGGGGGAGGGGGGGGTGTTGAGCTTACTATGGATGACTACCTCCGAGGGCGGTTGTTTTGTCCTCTTCCCACCACGGTCCTCTCCTCTCCACCACGATTGGCAAACCAATCAAAAAATAAAATAAAATAAGCCCAGCACAGCAACCACACGACCATGGCCGTCCGTCCCAAAAACCTCCACAACACCTACGTCGCCCCCTCCTCGCCGCATCTCAAGCCAATCATCATCTGCGGCATCATCATGGCCCTCTCTGCCCGCAGCGAGCTCCTCGCCCCGGGATCCCCGCTGTACGACCACGTACTCTCGCGCTCACCGGCCGCACTCACGTGGGGGCGTTGGCTTCAGAATGCCCTCTTCTACTTCCTATTCGGCGCACATGCTGTCGAGACGGCCGTGTTCACGCAGAAGCTGCGTGTCCACGGCGTGAGCGTGGCCAGCGCGGCGTGGTGGAAATGGGTGGGCACGTGTCTTCTTGGGGGTCGATTCTGCTTCCTGCATTTTAACCGCGTCGTGGGATATGGGTGATTCTGTACCATGGGCAATCAAGTCACGTTTTGGTTCATTATGCGAGCAGAAACTTGTAAACGTAATGCTCTGAACTTGGCTACTTTTTTGGTGTACATTCCTTCACCCTTGGCATTCGTGGCTCACGGCGCATTCATCACACCAAAGGCGTCGGCTGCCATGTCCCATTTCCGTTGCCGGCACCTCCTTACAAGTTGACGGCAGTGCGGAAGTTCTGGCCAGCGTAGATGGCGTTCTCGCCGAGCTCCTCCTCAATACGAAGAATCTGGTTCAGCTTGGCAAGGCGCTCAGAGCGAGCGGGCGCACCAGTCTTGATTTGCCCGGCGCGGAGACCGACGACAATGTCAGCAATGGTCACGTCTTCCGTCTCACCGGACCGGTGGGAGACCATGACACCCCAGCCAGCGCCAAAAGCATCCTTTGCGGCCTGGATCGCCTCGGTGATGGTGCCGATCTGGTTGACCTTGAGGAGAAGAGCGTTGCAGGACTTGAGCTCAATGGCCTTCTTGATAAACTCTGGGTTGGTGACGGTCAGGTCGTCACCAACAATCTGGAAGTTGGACGTCTTGAAGAAGTAGGACCACGCCTCCCAGTCGTCTTCGGCAAAAGGGTCCTCAATGCTGACAATGGGGTACTTCTCGGCGAGTGACTTGTAGAGCTCGGCGAGTTGCTCGTATGTGAGCCACTTGCTCTTGTCGCTGTCAGGGTTCTTGAAGTCAAGGTCGTACTTCTTCTCCTCCGTCTTGTAGAACTCGCTCGAGGCGACGTCCATGGCGATTTTGATCTTGCCGGTGTAGCCAGCCTCCTCGATGGCCTTGGTAATGAGGTCGAGCGCCTCCTCGGGAGTCTGGATGTCGGGAGCAACACCGCCTTCGTCGCCAACGTTTCCGGCAGACTGTCCGTACGTCTTCTTGGCAAGGCTCTTGAGCTTCTGGTAGACCTCGGCTCCCTGGCGCATGGCCTCGGAGAAGGTTGGTGCCTCACTGTGCGGGGTGAGTTGGGGGGGGACAGACGAGCAGAAACTGCATACCTGGGGACAATCATGAACTCCTGGAAAGCGAGACGACCGCCGGCGTGCGAGCCACCGTTGAGGACATTTTGGAAGGGAACGGGCAAGACATAGGGCTTCTTGGTGCCAGCCAAGTCGGAGATGTGTGCGTAAAGAGGCACTCCCTTCTCGGCAGCGGCGGCCTTTGCAACTGCCATGGAGACACCGAGAATGGCGTTGGCACCGAGCTTCTCCTTGTTCTTGGTTCCGTCGAGCTTGTTCAGGAAGGCGTCGACAGCAGACTGGTCCTTGACATCAATT
>Ga0182211_1000686_pt1 | contig 10264 bp, 17 predicted proteins | sample G5R1MG_20_FD_129660 | JGI IMG/M metagenome (GOLD analysis project Ga0182211, IMG submission 129660) | Switchgrass phyllosphere microbial communities from Michigan, USA - G5R2_MAIN_03OCT2016_LD1 MG | ecosystem: Host-associated > Plants > Phyllosphere > Phylloplane/Leaf | place: USA: Michigan... | reverse complement strand
TGCCCCCGCGCCCCCGGAGGGCACAAACAAAGAACCCCCGGAAAAAAAAACGCGGTCCCCCGCCCCCTCGCCCGGGGAAAAACCATGGGCCTTGGCCCCCCCCCCCCCCCCCCCCCTTCCTGCGGTGTCTCTGCGGTATCTCTGCGGTAGGTACTAGAATCTTACTAGTAGGTAGGCGCAAACTTTGCAATCGGCAAGTTCAGGCGAGGAAGGCGCCCAGCCCTGGGATATTCTCGGCTTTGGGGAGTGTAGGGTCGAGCGGAGATGGCTCCGGAGGCGGGGGGTTCTTGTTCACGGGGGCGAAATTTGGCGGGTTGGAAAAGTAATACCAGTAGGTACATACATAGGTACTACGATGGTATGTACCATAGTATGCAGGTATAGCGCGGTGGGGCCATGGGAACAGGGCTTTTGAAGGGGGCCGGGCTGTGAAGGCCCGACTTGTGCATGGTGGGTACATGAGTAGGTAGGCATATGCAACTTGGAACTAAAGGAGCATGGATGACACAAGCGTGTTCGCCCTCGTAACCTTTTTGGCCACATGATACCTACCTATATGTACATGCATGTTCAGATTGCACTGCTCCAATCTGCAATGGTCCAATGCGCAAGGTTGCCTCCCATCAGTAGTCGTGTGCTACTTGATTGGAAGGAAATCGGGAACCGGAAAAACAAAGCTCCACCAAGTTCGCCTTCCGTGCCGGCCAACGTGCAAAACAAGCAGCAAAGATGCTTCTGCCCCTACATGGTAGAGCTGGATGGACTCCATCGACAACCCTAGAAATCGCCAAAGCCAGCACATGGCAAGCCCAGCAGCGGCCACAAACGCACCCGCACGCACGTGTCCGCCGGGCTGATCACCAGGTATGGATAGGGAGCAGCAGAGTTGCTTTTAACCCGAGCGCTCGATGCGGTTCATGCCCTCCACCAAATCGGTCATGTTGTCGTTGTTGATGGTAACCCCCCTGCGCCTGCTTATCTTCTTGTTCCAGATCGCCAGCAGCCAGTCATGGGGAGAGCCTTCAAGGTCAATCGGACCCGGGCACAGTGGAAGCCGCTGTCTGTACGCCTCCTCATAGGCCCGGATGGTTGTGTGATAGTTGAGCTCCCTCTGCATGCACTCAACCAGCCTCAGCACTACCTCGTTGTTCTGGCCCACGGTGGTGAGCAGAGCGTGGACCGCGTCCATGGATGCCTGTGTCGTGCTCTGATTGACGAGGTAGAAGTATTGACGCTTGTAGACCTCCATGGATATGTCCAAGGGGAGGGCAAGTGAGCCTAGTTCGTGGAACAGCAACAACGGCGTCTCCGTATAGTTCCAGCAGTCCGGCGTATGGACAGAGTCTTGGTACAGGATCTGCACATCAAGCAGGTGCACCTTGGAGGCCCCACGAACGGCGAAGCTGTGCAGCTCCTGTCTTATGCCTTTGGTATCGAGGGTGGAATTGAAAATGGGGTTTCTCGATGCTAGATCCACAGCCTTGGTCTTGGCTTTGGTGACGAGGATCCGGGCAAACAAGGTGTAGAGCTGGCCAAGGCGCAACTGTGGGATTTCCTTGCTGCCATGGAACTCGACAAGCTCACAGCCATCCCTGGTCCGTATGTCGATGGACAGACCGGTAAGCTCGCCAACAGGCAATGCCGAACGAGCATATTTGAGAATGTGCTTGATCCGGGTCGGGACAGACTCATACGCAATCGAATTACTGCTGGAGACATTCTTACAGCACGTCTCACGGCATACCATAGCTCCCGGCTCAGGCTGGCGGCGAAAGGGCAAGATTGCTGGGTTGATCTGATGGATGTAGAGATCAGGAGAATATTTGGATATGTCGTGCAAGACATGTGTCATAGGGGACAGCAACAGAATGTGTGTCCGGTTCTTCTTTAGGCCCTGCCCATGAAGAAGAGACCGCACTATGCTGAGTACCACCTCGGTCATGGCTGGGTTGGGACGCGCCGGCTGCCATACTTGAATGCCACTCTGCAGAATGGTCTTGGATAGTTCTCCAACAATGGCCGTGATATCACTGCTATATGGGCGCAGTGGGTAGAGCAAATCCGGGCGATTTCCAGTAACGTAATGGTGCGTGCAGTGGGTGGTGTAGAGTGCTAGACGATCGCCTCGGTCCAGATGAAACAAGGCGCAGTGAACTGCCTCCAGTGCCTTTGCGAGACAGGGCTTCGTCACATAGTATCTGCAGGCCCTGTGAGTCTGGAAATTGGCTTCCACGGTCTGCCAAGAACCACCTACCCGTTATCAACGATAAAGATGACATCAATCAGGGTATCCGACAGAGGCCTGCTGTTGTGTAGCACGCCCTCAATGTCGATTGCAACGTCTATCTCTTCCGTCTTGGAAGCCAATACTTTCTTGTCCGTGTAGATTCTCACCGCTGCCTGCAGTGTTGTTGGGAGCTGCTGTGGGATGTCTGCTGCCTGGAGCTCGAGAGACCCATGGTCAAGCTCTGTGACATCAGGCAAATGTTTCGCAAGCCCACTGATCATATGTCCGATATTGGTAGCACTAGGCAACCTTGTCAGTGGTGTTGCTGGCAAGAGTATCTACGCCATGATATGCTACTGAAGAGAAGGAAGGGGTATACATACTTTCGCGCATGATTACGGATATAGGCCTCAACAGCTGCATCACTCGGCACCTCCTCATCCAAGACGGCGCTCTCTACCTGGTTTGATGGTGGTGCGCGCAAGGTATTAGCTGTGAGTGAGAGGCTATCTATGGTGCTACCAGTACTAGCATTCCCAGTTCCCAACCGGCGCCAACGGGGAAACCCATTGGTGAAAAGGCGAAGGCGGGATGGATGGCGTTTCTTTACCTCTGGCCCATTGTCCCTGTTGTGAACGGAATCCTGTAACACCCGCTGAGCTGTCAGGCCCTGTGAGCTGGTAGTGCAATCTGAACTGTGTGGTGCGGCTGTAGGCACAGACTCGCATGATGCCAATGTGTCAAGTAATGGCCATGGAACAGAGCCTACTGGCCCTCCACGCATTGCCTCTTCATGGCTGCCATTGCGTGAGCCGGTGACTCGATCGCCCATGCTCGAGTCTGATGCTGATGAGCGACTATGTCTAGTTTTGCGAATTGTTGGAGGCTGATCACTGGGGTTGCGACTAAGAGGCAGTGGTGTCACGGCCCATATAGATGGTGCTGTAGATAGGTAGTCCCAATTAAAGCTGGCGGAAGCGAAGCTGTAGTGAGGTGGTGAATCCCAGAGATCACTCTTGATCCCGTTGATTATATCGTCCAACGGGCCAAAGATGTACTGATTACTGCTTTTACAGGGATCTGACCTTGGAAGGATGCGCTGGCGAAACGCTGCTCTGCGTGGCTTCTTGCTGATTGAGAGTGGGGGTGGGCAGAGAGTGGCGTATGTGAAGTTAGCACTCTTAGCTGCTAGATCTGCCATTGTTGACATGCCAAGTGCAAACGCGCTGGGTGCGCTGGGTGCAAACGTTCTACTCGTCTTCACCGTGACTGTGAGTGCGGTCTGTCCGGAGAGTTCCTGTAGAATCAATAGCAGGCAGAGATAATAAGCGGAATAATAAGCGCTGGCGTTGATTTGCGCGAATAGTTCTGTAAGCTGATAATCCAACCATGTTGAAGTGTGAGTAGTTAGGAATGGCGAAATAGCTATATAGTCTGGGTACACTGCAAGCGTATTATATGCAGAAGCTGCAGCCACAGTAGAAGCCTACCCAATAACACTCACAAGTGCACCTTCTGTGCAACAGATCTCTGCCAAGAATACAAGGTAGCGTCCTAGCCCGCTGTATTCTTCTGTAAAGTAGCTTCTACCTATGCCCTTATCTTCTCTAGGACTTCTCCACTGTTATTACAGAAATGTATCTATTGCACTGTAAGCTACTAAAAGAAAGGCTAGGTGGTATTGTGCTTACAATGTCTTCTCCTGCATGTGTACCGTATAAGACAGGTTCAGAAAGACTAGCTTTGACTGCTTTCCTTACACGATCCTCCCAAACACCTTCCCAATTCCAGGCTCCAGGACGGCGGTTCCTACTGAGGGTAGAGTTTTCTGTTACTGCCTTCTCATCATGACTTGAGAACCGAGTCTGAGACGCGAGGCCTCGATAGGTTCGCCATGCATGATAGGCCCCTGGGTTTGCAGCTGCTTCAAGTGGCAATGCATCAAGAACGGATGCATCATGGAAGGTAGATTGTATGTACTCTAGAACGCTTACCATGGAGACATGGCTGGGGCCTAGGGAAGACGCAGGAGCAATTTGATCCGATACTTGATCCGATACAGGATTCCCAGAAGTCACACAACGGGAAGGAGTCAGGGCTCCCCGGCTCGTATTGCAGGAGTTTGGCAGCGATTTTTGAGCTCGTCCGAACCAGTGGGGGAAGCCGTGGCGAAGACTGAACCCTCCTGGCGGGAGTCGTTCCTCATCTGTTGCGCTGACTGTGGTGTCCACATGTGCAGCCGCGGTTGTGTAGGTATAGGTAGTCAGTGGTGTAAGCAACGGGTGGAAGACATCGGTGGAGAAGGTCACGAGGGGTGGCAGCGCTGGATAGCCAGCTGGGAATGCGACTTGGAAGCGTAATACAGCAGGTGCATAGGGACCTGGCTGGTGTGAATACATGGAGGTGTCCATGAAGAGCATGGTACCTTGTGTGTGGTGAGGCATTACCTTTCCGCACGAACACAACACCCACCCACAACGACGGATCACCAGGCGTTATGCTCACATAGACACCGTCCAGCTGAGCGTAGCGCAGCCGGGAGCTGTCCTGTGTGAGGAAGACGGGCACAGCAGGACAGGGGCGGCTGGGACTCACAATTCAATGCGTAGCTGTTGTCTATGGAAGGACGGGAGCACTGGCAACGATGCGGGTGGTGGCATCACGCGCGCAAGGGGCCGTGGGCGTGGATGGACCGTCGACGAGTGGAAGGAGGAGGGAGGAGGAGGCCGAGGCCGAGATGGCTAGCGCACCCGCTAGTCCTCCTACGGACCGTCTCTTGCTGACACACGACCGACGACCGACGACCGACGACCGACGACCGACGACACCAGAACACAAGACAACGAGTGAAGAGGCAAAGGAGATGCGCGCAGCGATGCCACAACGCTGCGGGCCTAGGGAGGCATGCTCGCGACAGGCCATTGGCTGGGTGCAGGTGCCATGGTCCTTCCAGAAGATCAGCCGGACCGTAGCACGACGAGAATCGATGCCCTGTCGCTTGCTGGCTCCTCCCACACCAAGACGATCCAGGTTCATGGATCGTGCGTGCAGAGACGCGGATGGGGCAGCTGTCAACGTACCAGCGTGCTGCTGTGGAACGTCGGAAGCAAGTGCGCTGGCTCCAGTCAGCGCCCCGACGGAGAGGCGTTGCAGCCGGATGGGGGCCTGGATCCAATGGTACGACCCAGGTGCATTCGGCAAGGCAAGGGAGCGACGACGACGATCGATCCACACGGTCGGTTCTCGAAGTTCGGAGCTTTTCTTGCCAGGAGGCAGACGTAGCAATCGTCCTAGGGACTAATAGTAGGTACATACATACTAGGTAGGTATATACTATGTACATATGTAGTACCTACACAGTAGAGTGTACAGGATAGATGCAAGGACATGGGAAGGCTGAAACGCTTCCTGGACCCTGGTCGCGTCGCGTGGTCCTGACTCCTCGGCAAGCCAGCCAGCCTTACCGTCCACACCGCCCCCTTAGACTCGGGGAAATTACTCGTGGTGCCAGGTCATTTTCGCGGCCTTGTACCTACAGGCCACCAGCTGCCTACCTCCACCGAGCAGGCAGGTCGGTAGGACTCCGTGCGGAGGGAGCTCCGTCGAGTCGTCGTAGGAGGGGGCGAGGAGGCGACCAGGCACGGTAGGGAACAGGACGAGTCCGTACATAGTACAGAGAAGTGCAGCGTGATGGGATGGCCGCAGCGGATTGGCTGGGCGGAGCGGGGGACGCCTTCCGCCCTCCGCCTTCCGCTTTCGGACGGGCAGACGGCCCTTCGGCGGCCGGCATATCGTTCGCGCGCTGGTGCAGCCATGGGCAGGCAAGGAAGGGGCGAGGGGCAAGGGGCAAGGGCATCCCGGGAAGGCGCCGGCGGCTGCATCGCGCTAACGTGCTGTAACCGGCGCCCCGACGACCTGGTCACGCGCTAAATGCTTTTTCGTCCCCAGCGCTTCTCTCTCGCCTCTCGCTCTCGTGGTCGAAGCGAAGCGAAGCGAAGCGACTGCTTGCTGCTTGCAATCACCGCCCTTCCCTTCCACCGGCTAGCTGGCCAGCAACCCGCCGGCTGCCAGCACACAAGCCTGCTCGCGTCGCCGCCATGCCATCCCGGCGCCGCCTCTCATTTCACCCTCGCTGGCCCTTCCGCAGTGCCTATCCGCCCACACTGCCGCCATCACCGCCTCTTGTCCGTCTATCCGTCGATTCCCCGCCGCCGCCATCCCTGTCCCACGTGAAGCTGGCTCCTTATATAGGTGCCCGTCTTGTCACGCTCGTCCCGGGAGGCACTCCTCGTCTGAATTCCATCTCCCACCACCAGCACCACCAGCACCACCAGCACCAACAGCACCAGCACCAGCACCAAAATGCCTCAGTCTGGCGGTCCACCTGCCATGGACAAGCACGCGACACCCTTCCCTACCCGACAACTGGCTGTGCTCGGTAGGCCTCCCACCACGGGCCTCCCTCCCCACCCACGCCCACCGTGCCTTGCTAATCCGACCAGCACTGTGCCGCATCTGTGAACCCATTGCCTTCATGTCCATCTTCCCCTACGCCTACTTCATGGTCGAGTCCTTCCACATCACCCAGGACCGCTCCCAGATCGCCATGTATACCGGCATGGTCACCTCTGCCTTCGCCTTCATGGAGTGCATCAGCGGCATCTTCTGGGGCCGGCTCAGCGACCGCGTCGGCCGCAAGAAGGTCCTCTTGGGCGGTTTGTTCGGCACGGGACTCAGCATGTTGCTGTTTGGCTTGGCGCAATCCCTCCCCATGGCCCTGTTCGCCCGCGCGCTTGGCGGGCTATTGAACGGGTGAGTGAGGTCATGGTGCGCGCCTTGGCGTTGGCCCTACCTGGACTAACCGCGAATCCGCTATGCAGGAACATTGGCGTCCTCCAAACCACCGTCGCCGAGTTGGTCACCGACGTGAAGCACCAGCGTACGTCCGTCTCCTTGGCGGGACAAGGAACCTGCCGGTGACACACGTCCTTGCAACTAATTCTCGCCCAGCCCGCGCCTATTCCATCATGCCCTTTGTCTGGTGTCTTGGGTAAGTTGGCCCCTGGAGCCCCCTCTACCCGGGCCCTTTTTGGCGCACAGGGCCTCCGACTGACCGCCATTTGGTAGCACCATCGTCGGGGGAGCTCTCGGCGGCCTGCTGGCCCGGCCTGCTACCGTCTTCCCCGGGTTCGCGGGCACCCTCTTCGACGGCTATCCCTTTCTTCTGCCCAACCTCGTCTGCGCTGGAATCGTCGTCGTCGGATGGATTGTCGGCTTCCTGTTTTTGGAGGAGACGCATGAAGACCGCAAATACGACCGGGATTGCGGATGCGAGGCGGGGCAATGGATCCTCCGCAAGCTGTGGACGCGCGACGCAGCCTTGCGCGACAAGGATGCCTCGCTAGACGAAATGCGCGTAATGCTCCAAGATGACAAGGACAATCCGCCGGCCTACCGAAGCACCGACAGCTCGCCTACGCTGTGCAGCACACGAACCTCCCTCTCGGAACCATGCACCTTTTCTTTGGACAAGGACCTGTCACCTGCTCCGACTGTGCGACAAGCCTTCACCAAGCAGGTGTGTCTGAATGTCTTGTGCTACGGCATCCTCGCCTTGTAAGCGTTACCCTCAACAACTTTTTTTTTTTTTGCCCACGAAAACTAACACGACCCACAGTCACACCATTTCTCTCGAGCAACTGTTGCCTATTCTGATGTCAAAGCCCGTACCCGCCGCCACTAGCCAACACCTTCCCTTCTTCTTCAAGGGCGGCTTTGGCTGGTCCACCCAGACGAATGGCGGCTTCCTGGCTACCCAGGGATTCCTCCAAATGTTTGCCCAGATCCTCCTATTCCCGTGGCTCAGCAAGAAACTTGGCAGTCTGCGCACCTTTTGGATAGCCATGGCCATGTACCCGATTCTTTACCTTCTCGCCCCTTATTTGGTACTGCTCCCGGCCGCCTTGCGCGTACCGGGACTCATGCTTCTATTGATCGGCAAGGTCACGTTTCAGTCCCTATCCTACCCCTCGCTGGCCATCATCCTCACCAACTCCTCGCCCTCGAAGCGCGTCCTTGGCACCCTAAACGGTGTAGCCATGTCCACTGCGAGCATTTCTCGTGGTTTCGGCCCTACCATTTCCGGTGCGTTGGATAGTCTAGGCGACACAATGGGTATGACGGGTCTCGCGTGGTGGGCTATTGCCGCCGTGGCGCTCCTTGGTTGGCTTCCTGGGCTCGCTCTGAACGAGGGAGCGAAACGACCCAACTTGACCAACGAGAGTGATGAGGAATCTCTCCTTGCTTCGGACATGGACACCGATTCCGTCATCACCCTTACCCCGGAAGAGGTCGCGGAACGCATTCTTTCAAAATAGACGACCATGACTTATGACCTGACATCTTTTGGCGCAACGGCACTTTTAACGACGCGTATCTTATCCCCGGAACTGCGAAGCGCTGGCAGCACCGAATTCCCCCATTTTCTCTTTTGGAGCATAGAAAAGTTTGGACATGTGTATTGGCATCCTTTTCCAGCATTCGTCTAGGCGCGCATTGATTTACTCGGTATGCAACAACAACATGGGCGTCCATTGAATTCTTGGGTCGCCACTTGTTGCTTTTTTGAGACATGATTTACTTTCCTACCTCTACAAAGGAGAAGGTCACAGGTTTTTGCGAGATTCTCCTGCTGCCATGGACTGGTGCGGGCATGGCGTTTTTGTTTTACTTGGTTCAAAAACAAAAAGGAGATCAGAATACCCCCGGTACCATACTATTTAGTAAGACTTTTTTTTTCCTTAACTATGTAATACCTCTTTTCGACTTCATTGGTTTTTCTTTCCTGATTCTCCATTACACGCAAATCTCAGCGATTTCTCTAGCGTTAGTCGTACGGAGGCAAATACCACCACCATCATCGTCATCGTCATTATCATCCTTATTATCATCATCGTCATTATCATCCTCATTATCATCATCGTCAGCATCATCTGATTTTCACCTCACAAGCTCCGGAAACACATGACGGATGTGTGTCCTCATCGGTGCATCCAAGACGTGACCACCCTCTCTGGCTGACACAGGGTACAAGTGAAGCTGATCGGTGTGCTTCCTATGCGCTGTGTTATCGCTGACGTTGCAGTGTTGGCGTGGTATCTAGGGGTGGCGGTCATCTACGGACTGGTGTTGCAGGGGCCGGGGTGGAGGGAGTAAGTACTCTGGCAAGGAGCCTTCTGCTATGTCGTGAAGGGAGAACTAAGCCTGGGAGAGCGACCACAGCAATGGCAGTAGCCCTGGTAGAGCGTGCCGGTGAGGGTCGCATGGTACTGTGCAGGCAAGGACGTCGTGGTGTTGTTGACTTTTGCATGGTTCCAATCTACCGAGTCTAGGTATAACCCTACTAGGTATGCATCGATGTACCGCGCCCACATGGATGCTGGGTAGGCCATGGCTTTTTTTTTCGTCATGGCAGCTGCATGCCCGGCACAGACGACGACGACGTTGTTGCGACCCATCGTCGCCCTGCCCGCTCTAGCCATTGCATGCCATCTTTGTCGCCGTCTTTGTCGCTATCCGACCGTGCCATGAACGGTAATGAGCGGCCTCAAGCGCGTCTTGGACCCGTCGTCTCCCCAGGACGGCGCCACACCTACGCCTGCGCCGGCTTCGGCCACGGCGGTCAGCTCGTTTCGCAATGTGAGCGCCTGCAACCGCTGTCGGCAGCGCAAGAACCGCTGCGACCAGCGCCTGCCCTCGTGCGCCGCCTGCGATAAGGCCGCCGTCAAGTGCGTGGGCTACGATCCCATCACAAAGCGCGAGATCCCCCGCAGGTAGGTTTGATGACGTCGCCTGGCACCGCCTTGACCCACGCGCTGACCTCTGGCCAGCTACGTCTTCTTCCTCGAGGCTCGTGTCTCCTATCTTGAGGCGCTGCTAGCCGAAAATGCCATTGCTGTCCAGCCCGCCGACGTCCTCAACCCCACCTCTGTCTCACCCGCCACCTCCAGCACCACCACCAGCACCACCAGCACCACC
>Ga0182211_1000685_pt1 | contig 10278 bp, 11 predicted proteins | sample G5R1MG_20_FD_129660 | JGI IMG/M metagenome (GOLD analysis project Ga0182211, IMG submission 129660) | Switchgrass phyllosphere microbial communities from Michigan, USA - G5R2_MAIN_03OCT2016_LD1 MG | ecosystem: Host-associated > Plants > Phyllosphere > Phylloplane/Leaf | place: USA: Michigan... | reverse complement strand
CCATGTTGAGCGAGCGCACGCGGGTAGCCCAAGTGAGCCCGTCGCCGCTGTTGTCTGCCACGCGCCAGTCCACATAGACCGTGTGGGTCGCGACCGGCTTGTTGGAGGCCGGGTCGTAATCGTGCTTGTACGTGCCGTCCGAGCCCCCGCTGACGACGAACGGCGGCGTGTAGCTAAGACCGGTCGGAGCCGTCAGGGGCGAGTAAGTGACTGCGCCAGCGGGAGAGGGCTGGGCAAAGCCAGCCGCGACGAGCGCCGCAATCGCTGCGGCTTTGCCCATCGGATCAGACAACGCGGACAGAGCCGACGTCATCTGGATCTGGGTCTTCAGAGGACCGAAGAAACGCATCTGTTATGCTCCCGTGTAGCCCTGAGCGTTCACAAGCACCGCGCCGGTCGCCGAGGTCTCGACTGCGACGTTGAGCGCCGTGTTAGCGGTGCCGCGCAGCGGCGGGTTGAAGTTGATGACGTCACCGCCAGCCACACCCGCCGGGAGCGGAACGCGGTGAATAACCGTGGTGCCGTCCATGATCGCAAGCGTGGTCTCCACGCTCAGAGCACGGAAGTAGAACTGCACCGACGCCAGGTAATTGCGCACCGACGCGCCGGCCGCTGCCTTCACGGGAACAGGCGCGGTCGAGGCGTTGATCCCGGTGGCCGGAGGCGCGTAGCTCCAGAACTTCGAGCTGAGCGCCGGCTGCACCGCGAGACCGTTCTGATCGCCGCGAAGACGATCGGAGGTCGTCTCGTTGTAGGTCTGCACGAAAGCGGCGACGCGCAGGTAGGTGCCGCTGACAGCTTGGTTATCGCCGTAGGCGCCGGTGTTCAGCCCGGTGCCGCCGTTGGTCGTCAAGGTGACGGAGATCGGCGTCGCGCGCATCTGGGCATCGGTCACCGGACCGGTTACGGGAAGGGCGCTTGCCCGCAGCTGGGTATCGGTCAGACCGCCGCTCACCGTGATGGTGCCGCTCAGCTTGGAGTCGATCGAGGCCAGCGCGGTGTTGCCGTCCGACTGCAGGGTCGAGGTGGCGGCGTTGGTCGGCAGCGGCAGCGCGGCGGCCGAAACGGCGATGGCCGAGGCGCGCAGCTGGGTGTTGGTCAACGGGCCGGTGACGTTCAGCGCAGTCGCGCGCAACTGCTGGTCGGTCAGCAGGCCGTTGAGGATGTTGTAGTCCTCGGTCGCCAGCGCGACGGGGCGCGAGCTGGCGGCAACGACGCGACCATTGGGGTTCGGAGCCTCGATGACCGTATCGGCGCCGGCTGCGTTCTTGACGGTAATCTGGACCATTTAGAAATCCTCAGTAATGAGCGCGAGCAAGCCGCTGTTGGCAATCTTGGAGAAGTCGAGCTGGCCGCCCACCAAGATCGGCGTATCTCGCGGAACTACGCGGACGTTGCGAACTTTCAAAGTGGTTGTTGCGCCACCCATCGTGGTGATGCCGATTGCGTTTGCACTCGACGTGGCCGTCAGGACTTCGGAATAGGAGCCGTTGGCGCCGCGCGCCGAACCGATCGCCGCCGCAGACCCGTCGGTCGTCAGGTCCACACGAACCGATCCCGCGACATAATCCGAGATCTCGTAGCTCACGAGGTACTCGCGCCCGGCCTCCATCGGCACGGGGATCCACGTCCGGTTGAACTGGCTGGAGCCGACGATCGAGATCGTGCCGTTGCCGGGGAAGCTGACACCTTGGGTCGACGACCAGCCGTACTGCGAGAGCAGCTTGGTGTTCGGCACAAGATTTTCGAACGTCTTGGCCGGGTTGTCGAACGGCGAGTTGTTGAAGCTGCGCACCCAGCGCTTGCGGGTGACCACGGCGTGGCCGCTGGAGCCGTAGGGCTCGACCCCGAGCATGCTGCCGTTCACGTACCAGTCGAGCGAGGTGTTCGCGATCTTGGGAAGTGCGAACTTGAGCATCCGAGCAAAGTCGAACTCGGTGTTCAGGCGATCTTCCATGTCCGAAGGGAAGAAGATCAGGTAGCCCATCTGCGAGGAGCCGGAGCCCGCCTTGAACACGGCCGTCCAAGCGCGGCCCCAGTCGTCGACATAGCCGCCAAGGCGCTGGCACGGCGCCGCGTAGATGAACTGCTTGGTCCGTTCGGGGACATGGAGGAAGAGGGCCGCTTCGAGCAGCTTGGGATTGGTCGACTGATTGGCCGACGTGACCGGGGCGGCCGTGAGCATCGCCTCGTAAAGGAGGTTGATCTCGCCGTTGCCGGTGTAATCCCAGTTGATGTAGTTCCAGTAGGTGTCGATTTCCGAGATCTTCTTCGGAACCAATGGCACGCCGTTGTAGACGTAGGCGTTGCCGTACGACCACTGGGGGTAGCCCATGATCTCGTTGATGCCGCCCGCGTTCAGATCCAAGGTCATGAAGCTGTCGTCGTACGAGGTCGAGACGACGCGGGTCATGGTGACGTTGACCTGCGTCGGCACGGTGAACGAACGACGGTTCCACAGCTCGGTATTGCCGAACTCGTTGCCGAGGAAAGGCGAGTTGCCGCCGTACGGCGTGACGAGGTTATTCAGATCCTCGTTCACGATTGTCCCGGTCGCGGACAGAGCCGCGCCGGCCACGTAGCCGGTGGGCACCGCGATGGTCACGGTAAAGCTCTCGTCGTTCTCAACGCCGGTATCGCCCTGCACGTTGATCCGGATGACCCCGCTGAGTTCGCCATCCAAGATCGTGACGCTGCCGCCGACGGGCACCTGCCCGCCGACATAGTCCGCGCCGTCCGTCGTGCCGGGGTTGAAGCTCCACTGCACGTCCACGACGCCGACCGAAGTCGATCGCTCGACCTCGTAGACATATTGCGTGACCTCGGAGTTGCCCTCGTTTCGCTGAACGCTGTTCGAGATCGAGACGCTCGGCGGCGTCGCCGGGGCGGCGGTGACCACCGCCACTGGCGACGTCTCGGTAACAACCCCGCCGGGGCCGGACGCGGTGACTTCCAGAACCAAGTTGCCGCCCGCGCCGGGGACCACAGTGGTGCCCGAACCGATAGACGTGCCGTTCAGCAGCCACCGGCGGTTGAAGCTCGTCGTGTCCGAGGCCGCGCCGTCATTTGCCGTGAACGTCGTAGTCGGGCCACCGCTGGTTGGCGAGATGCTCGGCAGCGTCGTGAAGGACGGAGCGGGCGTCGGAGTAGGCGTCGGCGTTGGTGTCGGAGTAGGCGTCGGAGTGGGAGTGGGCGTCGGAGTGGGCGTCGGCGTCGGAACTGTCCCGTCCGAATAGACCCCTGCGCCGCCCGCGCCGACGAACAAGCTGCCCGACCGGCGGGTGCCGATTTCCGCCAGCCGTGGCATCGAGAAGACTTCGCCGGTCGACATGACCAGCGGTTTCATCTCCCAAGGCATGGAGCTGTACTGGGTCTCGTTGAACGAAAGGCTGAAGCCCTTGATCATGCGGACCTTGGGGGCGATGTAGACCACCGGGCGGTCGAAGTTCGACAGGGTGCCGGTGATCTTGACGCAGAAGAGGTCGTCCGCGTCGATATCGCCCACGCCCACGGGACTTATCACCCAGACGCGCGAGCCGACCGCGAAGAACATGGAAAGGGGGACGGCGTAGTTGCCGGCGATCGGCACCGTCAGGACGCCATCGGTGATCGTGGACGCGCCAGTGGTCTTGGTCGGGAAGACGAAGTCCTGCTCGCCGTTGACGCGCTGGATCAGGAGGGTCGATCCGGCCGGGATCGAGGTAAGCGCCGACGCGGCCTCCCCAGGAATGGGATCGGAGGCCAGCTGGAGCGCCGTGGCGCCTCCGGCGGCACTCGCGGTCAGGCGACCGCGTTGAGGGCCTGCAGGGGTGGCCGCAACGGCTTGTGCGCGCAGGAAGTTCTGCGCGGTCATTTCGAAGACGTTGGCGGTGATGGAGGCGCTGATCCCGGTGCGCTTGCCGTCGACAGTGGTTTGCGCCACACCGTTCATCAGCTCGTTCATCGAGCTTTCCACAGGCACGGCGACTTCCGAGACCATGCCGATCGAATGCTTTTCAGGCGTCAGCGAGAAGACGTCATCGACGAATGCGCGGCCCAGCATCAGCGTTGCGCTGGACAACATAAACGCAGAAGTTCTTACATCGGCCATTCGTCACCTCAAAACAGGCCCTACCAGCAGGTGCGGACGAAGATCAATCGGTTGTAGGGCAACCACGACCTCGTAATGACTACGTTACTAAGTAAAATGTGTGTTGCGCGTACGGGGGAAGAGCGTAGGTCGGGGCCATGAGCAACTTCCCTCCTCTCCGCACCGCCGTCCTGACCGGCCTTCTTGGCCTCAAGGACCACCTCGACACCCTCGATAACGAGAACTGCCCCTACGACGAAGAGACCAAGACGATGGTGCGCGACCTGCTCGCGCCCAAGATGGTCGAGACCGTCGTCGAGAAGGAAGTGCTGGTCGAAGCCAAGACCTCGCGCGGCCGCCCCAGCAAGGACGTGAAGCTGTCGTCGGAGGACCAGCAAAAAGTTCTTGACGAGATCAACACCACTATCGAAGCCCTGAACAACATGGGCACTGGCGAGGGTCTTCAAACCAACGAGCGTATCCAGATCGCCAAGACGAAGACCAATCTCCTCGATCAGCTCCTCAAAATGATGGAGCGCCACACGACCGTCACCAAAATGGAAGCCTTCAAGGAAGAAGTCATCAAGATCCTCGACGACCTCGTAAGCGAGAAGGATCGTGAAGTCTTCATGCGCAGATTGGACCAATTTCGATGAAAATCATACGCTTCAACCCCGGCATGATCCTTGTCGGAGCCATGCTCATCTATTCAGCGTGGTATATGTACGGAAGCCACAATTTTCTTGCCTGTCTGGACCTCATAGTCGGCTTGGGCATGATCTGGCATTCCTTCCAGCGCATCGACCCGCCCGGCCGCGACCCGCTGTTTGATCCAATTCCCGCGCCTTCGGAGTAAATCATGAGCATTTTCAAGGACTTCGCACCGCAGTATTGGGCTGGCGGGTTGCCAGTCATTCCCCTCAAGCGGTGGAATTCGCCGGGCAAGGGCGCCGGAAAGGCCCCGATCCTCAACGAATGGACGGCCTATGCCGAGCACATGCCGTCGGCGGCGGTGCAACAGCTGTGGCTGGGCTCATATTCGGACTCGAACATCGGTCTGCCCTTCGGCCCCGCGTCGGGCTTGTGCGCAATCGACATCGATACCGAGGATCAGGCCCAGATCGACGCCATTCTTTCGGCGCTGCCGCCCTCGCCGTGGAAGCGCGTCGGCAAGAAGGGCATGGGCCTGATCTATCGCTGGCAGGGTCAGCCCAACTTCAAGCTGCGTGATGGAGATAATCAATCCATTGTGGAGTTTCTTGGCAAGGGCAACCAGATGGTGCTGCCGCCCTCGATCCACCCCGACACGGGCAAGCCCTACGTCTCGGACACGAACCTGTGGGAGGTTCTGGACCGCATCATGCCGCTGCCGCTCGACATCGAGCGCGTGCTGCGGCAGGCGCTGGGCGATCTGCCCGGCCTGACGATCGCCCAGACTGGGCGCTCGGCGCCGCTGGACGTGGTCCCGCAGGGCGAGCGCGACATCCAGATGGTCCGACACGCCGGGTATCTGGCGCGCGTGGTGCGCGGCATCGACAAGAACGAGCGGTTCACGCTCAACGAAGCCATGAACCACATGTCCCACTGGGTCGAGAACTTCACCGCGCACACCTCGGGCGACGACATGAACCCCGACAAGGGCGTGGCCAAGCTCGTCGAGTTCCTGCTCAAGGACGTGGAGGGCGGCCACACGCTGCCGAACGGCTGGGACACCGGCCTGACGGACGAGCAGCGCGCGCACCCCGCCATTGCGGCCATGATCGAGAAGAACGAGGTCCAGCGCTGGACGTACTCGAAGGCGAAGGCGTGGCTCGAAGCCAAGTTCTCCGAAGATCCGCACGACGTGGACCGGCTGCTGCGGCTCATCGATGAGTTGACCGAGTCTCTCGCACAGGACGAGAACTTCAAGGAAACCGACTTCTTGCTCGTTGTGGGTCAGATCCAAGAACTAATGAAGCCGCACATGAAGATGTCGAAGGGCGATCTCAAGAACGCCTTCCGCGCGGCGCGGCGCGGCGACACCGAAGTGGCCGAGGATCACGAGGCCATCGCCCGGCAGGTGGTCGAACACCTGAACCGAGGCGGCGAGATGCGCTTCGATCAGGGCCTGTTCTGGCAGTGGGGCGGCTCGTGCTTCGGATCGCGCGACGAGGACGACATCTACATGGAGATCGCCGAGAACGTGAAGGGCAACGTGCTGGCCCGCCGTCACAACGACTACATCTCGCTGACGAAGACCGTGTCCAAGATGGTCCGCGCGCCGCTGGCGTCCGAACTGGAGGACGGGATCAACTTCGCCAACGGCTTCCTCGACGCCGATCTGGTGCTGCACGACCACTCGCCCAAGTACGGCAAGACCTTCACCATGCCGTTCGAGTATATCCCCGAGCGGGCCGGTGAGGCGCACAAGTGGTTCGAGTATCTTGAGCAGTCGTGGGGCGACGACGAGGACTACACCGAGAAGATGGCCGCGCTGCAGGAGGCGTTCGCGGCCACCATGTTCGGCGTGGCTCCCAAGTTCCAGCGCGCCATCCTGCTCTACGGCAAGGCCGGCACCGGCAAGACGCAGGCGCTGGAGGTTCTGCGCGCCATGATGCCACCGGCCGCCCAGTGCTCGATCCCGCCGACGCTGTGGGGCGAGCGCTTCCAGCTGACGCCGATGGTGGGCAAGACCCTGAACCTGTGCGGAGAGCTTCCGGAGGAGACGACGATCGACGGCCGCGCTTTCAAGGAGATCATCGAGGGCACGCCTCAGAACACCGAGTTCAAGGGCGGCGCGATCTTCCCCTTCAAGCCGGTGGCGGCGCAGTGGTTCGGGTCAAACCACCTGCCGCGCTCGCGCGACACCTCGCGCGGCTTCGTGCGACGCTGGCTGATCCTCGAATTCAACCGCGTCGTGCCGTCGGCCGAGCGGATCGTGGACTTTCACAAGGTGCTGATCGCGGAGGAACGCGAGGCTATCGCCGCGTGGGCGGTGCAGGGCCTGAAGCGGCTGCTCGCCCAGCGCGACTACACCCAGCCTGCCTCGCATCTGGCCCGGCTCAATCAGGTGGCGCGCGCCAATAACTCGGTCGCGGCGTTCATCCAGAGCAGCGACAAGGTCCGCGCCGTCGACGGCGCCAAGGCGGACGTGCGCAACGTGTTCGATTACTACGTCGACTTCATGCGCAACGTCTCGCGCGGGTGGTCCGTCACCTACGAGCGCTTCATGCAGATGCTGGACGAGTTGGGGCACGATACGCACCAATATGTCGATGGCACGGGCCAAATGCGGCATGAAGTCGAGGGTTTGGAGGTAAAAATGGGCTTGGCTCACTTGAAACCGCCTGGAACTTGATATAGAACTCAAAAAATCGGAAAAATATGCACGGGCTGGGGAGGGGATGATTGCATCAGAGAGAGAAAATTTGAGGGCAGAAAGCGTGTTACCCTTTTGTAATCATTAGATTTTCTCTCTCGATCCACCTGGACTACGCCTTAGCCCAGCACCCCTACCTATCCTGCCCCTATAGTCCTTGTATTGAGGAGGAAGTGAAACGGAATGAGGAGTGAGCGGCAAGGCAGGAACGCAAGGCACTTGACACTTCTATATGCATCTATAACCATAGGTGCAGGCAGGGCTGCTATGGCTTTGCCACCCAGACCCCGAAAGCCTCGCTTTCGGCAACGGGGGAGCTGTGTCTACCGCCTAGCCCACCTCCGAAACGCTCAAATGTTTAAGTCAACTGTTCTAAAAGGAACCAAGCAAATGACTATCCAGACAATCGACAACGGCGCAGACGCAATCGTAACCATCGACGCCAACGCGCCGGACGCCCGTTCGCAGATGTTGTCCAGCGCAAGCGCGATTGCCGCTTGCGTCATCGAGACGGAAGGCAAGCTGGCCGAAAGCGCGAAGGCATGGGGGCACAATCTGTTCCGCGCCGTCTACCTCGATGGTTTGAACCTCGATGGTATGATTGGGGATAGCAAGCTGGCCGCTGGCTGGCAGGCCCTTTCCACCAACGACACCGGCAAGCAGGCCAAGCGTCGCTTGGAAGTCTACTTCTCCAACGCTCGCAAGGTTGCAGAGGCATGGGGAACCATGGAACAGAGCGTCAAGGATGACGTGTTGGCTGGCCTGTCATCGATCCACTATCTTGCGGGGCAGCTGCGCAAGGCGGAAAGCGATGCCAAGAAAGCGGCCGAGAAGGCGGCCAAGCTGGCTAAGGCGGAGCAGGATGCCGCCGACGCTAAGGCGGAGGCGCAAGCCAATGGCCCGGTGCAGAGCGAAGCGGACGATGTTGTCCCTGTCGACGCAATCGACGCTATCACCGCGCTAACCGTGGCGCTGGACGACATGGGCGACGACGACTTCGCTGCAATCGAGGCGGACATGGCCGCGTTGATCGCCGCTTTCGACAAGCGTCTTGCCGCCAAGCTGGATCGCATGGCGGTTGCCGCCTAACACTTAAACATTTGAGCCCGCCAATCCGGGTGGGCTCAAATGTTTAAGTCGCCTAACACTTAAACGTTTGAGTATCTGCCATGTATGATCTAGCTGATCTGTACCGCGCTTGGCGCGACGCCATCTCCCGCGTAGGTTCCTCGCGCTACGGCCACGACAATCGCGCTTGGCAGCGCAGGGCAGACGCCTACGGACAGGAACTGGTCAACGCGGTGGCGCGGCCATGAGCCAGTCGGAACAATTCGGCGAAGCGTGGGGCCATATCCGCGACAACGCGCGGCCCGTCATCGCGGACGACGTGTATTTCCTCGACGAGGCCCGCGCGGACATGCCGCCCAGCAAGGCGCATTTACGGCGGCTGGCGCGTTCCCGGCCCACGGTGACGACGCCCACGCCCTGGGGAACGTCGTCGGCCCTGGCGCGCCGGCGCCGCCCGAGCGTCGTGAGCGTGTCTACGTGGAGCCGGAAGGTTCCGGCTCGGGCAAGGTTACGAGGCCCGACGCGGGGCTGGCCGCGCGCCGCTCGCATATGATTGCGATGTCCAAGATGGTCTATCGCGAATATTCCCCATCACACGACGAGATCGTGGCCGTTTTCGGTTCTCTCGCAGCTTGGAGTAAAGCCCGTGCGTAAGCTCTGGATCGTTTGGAATGTCGACACCGCCCGCCCCGTGGGCGACCCCGTGCGGAGTTTCCGCAAAGCGCTGGCCAGCGCCTTCGCGCTGGAAGCGCGCGACGACGAGCACCACACGGTGCGCGCAGCATGAGCGGGATCGTGGCCATGGTCGTCCTCCTGGTGGGCTCCGGCTGGCTCTGGCGGGAGTGGGAGCGTAGTCTACGACGTCGCGCCCGGATGGAGATCGAGGGACGCAACTACAACGTCCAAGTCGTGTACCGCGAAGCGGGCATGCGCTGGTATCCGCACAAGCTGGCCAACGGCGACGTGCGCTGGTACGACGTCAGCCATGATCCCATGGACGTGTGACGCGCTGCTAGACGCCGACGAACGCCACGCTTCGCCGAAGTTCCGGCGTTTCCGGCAATTCTTCCGCGCTGAAGATATTCAGTACGAGGACGCGATCGAGTTGGTCGCGTTCCTCAAGGCTGTGCCTATTCGGTTCGCGAAGTATATCTTCGGATGGTGCCAGACGGCGATCATCGAAGCGAACCGAGTTCTTAAACATTTGAGCGCCGACGCCAACGTCGCCCGCATGGTCGAGGAGAACGCCCTCGCCTTGAGCGAGGAGGACGGGCTCAAATGTTTGAGGGCCATGCTGGAGGGCGGCTGGACGCGGGGCGCGGTCCCGCCGATGGTGAGGATGTCGCTGTTGTCGTTGCGGGATCGCGGCATGAGCCAGGCGGCCATCGGTCGCGAGTTCGGCATGACCAGAAATCAGGTGTTCAACGCCACAGGCCGCGTGCGTCGCGGAAGTGTGGCGGACCGCGCCATGGCGTCTGCACTTTTAGCGCTTTGACGTAGTCATTTCGTCCTCAAGGTGAGGGACCTTGATCTTAGGGCGAGTCACTTTTTTCAATCTGACTGCGTCTCTTACTCTATATTATTTCTTTATATATATATATATATATATCGATATATAAAAATATAATATAGTATAAGGAATTACGAACTAACGTAGTCACTATGAAAAAAGTGAAACGCCCTCAGAGCGGTGTCACCTCCTCAAAGTGACGTAGTCAAAGCAAGGAAAACGAAATGGATAAGGCCCAAAACCTCTCCGCTGCATTCCTGCGCACCGCAGACT
>Ga0182211_1000683_pt1 | contig 10304 bp, 8 predicted proteins | sample G5R1MG_20_FD_129660 | JGI IMG/M metagenome (GOLD analysis project Ga0182211, IMG submission 129660) | Switchgrass phyllosphere microbial communities from Michigan, USA - G5R2_MAIN_03OCT2016_LD1 MG | ecosystem: Host-associated > Plants > Phyllosphere > Phylloplane/Leaf | place: USA: Michigan... | reverse complement strand
GCCTTCTTCCACAACACGCATCCTGGTATCCCACGTAGCCATAGTCTCTCGCCGCACTATCCGGCCATGCAACCAAGTCCCCGTCCGTGGAGCGAAAGCGTGAATCCTAGGTCACATGTGTCTTGCGATGGGGCTGTTTGCCTTGCGAGTAGATGGCCACGGCGGTTACACACTTCGTATGAGTGGCCGATGACGTCGATCCGACGGACCAGCGTGGGTGAAAGACGCAGGAAGACGGTTGAATCACAGCGTGTGCATACGTTCAGCTATTGTTTCGGATGGGCAAGACCATGCCGGCTCCGCAACGACTTGAGCCGCATGTGTGCTGCACCTGCACTAGTGGTGACGACCTTGACCACGGCAAGGCTCCGAGACATGGCGGCACGCAATCGCTGTACCGCTGGGGACGGGGGGACCTCCATGGCCATGAAGGGGTGCTTGTCTGCCTACAGACCAGATCCTCACCAGCCCTGCTTACTCTCGGCCATGGCGAAGGGCGCAGCGAAAAGAACCGGGGGCCCGATTTGACCGCTCCAGGCAGTCTCAGCTGCGCACGCCTCGGGCCAGCGACCCAAGGCATCATCCATCGAAAATGCGACCGTCCACGGATGCCGAGCATACGCAAGGTGGAATGTTGGTCCAAAGGAGCCTGCGCAGGAGGGAAGGGAGTGACTACGCTGCGCCTTGTCAGCCTTATGGAAATCCTCCAGATCCTCCAGTGCGCGAACGACTGGCGGTGGCAGGGTTCAAGAACCACGCTCTGCCCCGGTTCCTCTCTCCCCTTTTTCTTTGGGGCGGAGAAACGAGGCTGAATCGCGAACGACGATACTGTGGTAAGCTGGAGAGACGTCCTGCGTGGTCGCCGGCGTCTTTGCCAGCACTGTCGTACCTACCATGGCCCCATTGGCCCCAGGCCATGTCGTCGGGCTTGCACTGAGAAGCTGGCAGGCTGCACCCTCGATCACGACCCTTTTGCCTCAGCTGCGGTGACGACGAGCTGCGCATTGCAGTATCACTCCCTATGGCCTCTGCCAGCCACGCACGATAGGTGGGTTGATGTATTTAGCGGCATTTATCGCCCGGGTTCACGGCGGTAAAGAGCCTTAATCTGCTAGACTCGGATGATCCTATGCCCCTTAAAATTCCAACTCGGGCCAACTTAACCCCCCATCAAACACGATCCACAATAACACGCAGCCCACCGTGTTGTAATCACAGTTAATATCGACTAAACACACCGTTTGCGCACCTGTGCCTTGCTTCCCGCAGAGAACCTAGCCCCATTGGGCATGTATATGCACCTTTCCCCCTTCCCGCGACCATTCGTCGTCTTCCTACTAGCTCCAGGCAGCTAGGCAGACCTGCGGCACTGCAGCTGGACAGGTCTGTCTCCACTATCGGTTCTTCTCCCGAACAGCCACATCCGCTTCAGACGCCTCAACGCTCTACGGCACGGAAGGCCCATTTCCTAAGCGCCCTCAGCAACATGGACGACTTGCCATGTCAGATGGATCAACTAACCTGGTGGCGTGGAGCCGGACGTGTTGGCTGATGAGGGCTGTGCTATATAGCTCCCTCCTGGACGTCCAGTGTCTACCGCCATCTCAACGTGCCAGCATCTTCATGTCCGCAGAGCAATTTTCACGTCTCTCACTTGGCGAGGCCATGGTCACGACGCGAGCCGGCGCTGCCAAGGCAGCCAACGCCAGTCCTCCTCAGTCCCTTCACGCGCTTCCCGACCTGGTTCCTGACCATCCGATCCCCTCCATCGAGCCACCCTCTCCTGTCTCTCCCACGCCTTCTCTTGTCATCTCCACCTCCAATCTCCAGTACAATGTCTCGACCTTTGACACGGACCTCCGCAGACGAGCCAAACGCGGGCTTGAGGACAACGACATCCGGATCAAGTACTGTGCCGTCTCCAACGACGAGGACAGTCCCGATGGCACGCAGACCAAGTACTTCTACATCGACGATGACATCACCGTGGCCATGGGCGGAAAGGTAGGCAGGCCCAAGTGTACCTGCGGGGCCAACGAGCAAGGTGTGGCTTGCAAGGTAAGTCCTTCTTTCTTCCCTTTTCTCGCATGCATTCCCGCTCATGCATCCAAAGCATATCTACTGGGTTGGCGACCAGATCATCTCGGCCTCTTCGAGTCCAGAGCAATTGCATGACCAGCCCTTTGACCTGTCCAAGGATGGCTCCACGATTGCAGATGTCAAGCCAGCCGAGATTCTTGAGGCCAAGGGCTTGGGCATCCTTGCCAGCGATCTCGACTGGACTTTCCGGGAAGAGGACCTGCCCGAGGGTGAGGAAGAGATGCACGACGCCGTAACCACCATGCTGTCCGTCTTCGAACCCCAAGATGCCCTTCCAGGAGAGTTCAAATGCCCCGAATCGCCCCTCACCTCGGAACGGTCGAAGAAGTACCAGGAATTCGCGGCTATTTTCGCTCAGTATGCCCTTCGTGACCCGGGTTTGTACCTCCAGATGTGCAAGATCATCGACACGGACTTTCAGATTCGCGTCTTCTTTGACAAGGTGGAGAGTCGCATCAGCCAAACTTTTACCACGCTGGACGAGTACATAGCCAATGGTCCGGCCAACACCTCTGCCGATGGTCCCAAGTCCGACGTAAGTAGCTGCGCTAAGAAGCTCACTGCCCTGGTCGACGCCATTGATGAGTTCTACCAAGAGCAAGTCGATTGCGGTTCCGAGCCAAGAGATGTCGCTGTACGAGCTGCTGCAGCACTGATCACCATCCTCGATGGCGTGACAGACCGCAACAACAATGCCTACGAAGGCATCCAATGGGGCTTGGAAGCGCCGACCAATCCCGCGCAGAACAATTTGTTTGTCGCTCTCATCGGCGCCTCTGGCCCGGGGTCACCGCTCTTTGCCATGGATGCACTCCGAGCTCTGCCCCAGGACGATGTCCATCGTAACCACTGGGAGACGCTGTTACGCATCGAGCAGAAGCTTGCGTGTCCGGAAACGCCCGCGGAATACACGAGCGCTTTTCGCACGGTTGTATTTGAAAAGCGGAAGAGAGCGGCGTCCGAAGTGCGTGAAGGGCAGCCCAAGAGAAGCATGCCCTCGCCCTCTTCATGGCGCTCTTGAGCATTTGCGCAAGCCTTTCCTGTACCGCCGCATGGTAGCTGTAGACGCCGCTTAGGCCCTGCACTAGTTTCTTCTGTCTGCTTTGGGTGTGGGTGGTGGTACCTTGCTTTTCTATCATTCCTTCTCCGCGTCGTCAGATTTGTCTCTCCTTGTTCGACTCCGTTTGACGGCATAATCCTGGCTTCTTTTCACTTTTGTCTCAGCCTTTCCCGACGACTATACCCATTTCGTTCGATCCTTGCTCTCTGTGGGCGGTTCGCCCTCTTTTCGTGCTTTGAGACTTTTCACCTCATGGTGGACCTGTGATTCCTCTCCTTGACGCAGCGTTTCGGTTTGTTTGGGGAGTTTTTTTTTTTTTTTTTTTTTTTTTTTTTTTGGGGGTTTTTTTTTTTTTTTTTTTTTTGCCTTTTGCGGGGTCTTGTTGTCTTTGCAGCGACATGCTTGGGGGGGGGAGGCTAATTTGCGGTACCGTTTTGCATATCCTTCTTACACTCCTTGCACATGACAATGCATTCTTTCTGCCAACCGTTGTTCCTCCCCGACGATGCATGCATGGTTGCCCGACAGCACCAGCTTTGGCTGCGTTGAGATGGTCTTGCTTGGCCGACGAAAGCGGACCACGGCGGTGGGCAATCGGGCCGTGAGGAAGTTTTCTCGAGCGGGGGCAGGCAGAATCTTGTTTGGCAGGACAAGGCTTCCGTGGCGCTGGAGACGGGAGCCAGGCATGGGGCATGCAAGCAGTGCCACGGACGCAGCACTAGGTAGATGCAGGTAGGATGTACGATGTACTATGATAGATTGGACAGGGAGGAGCACTGCGAGCGTGGGGCCAGGGGATGCTGTGCCCCGCATTGTGGGTAGTGTGGAAGGGCAATTGCCATGCCCATCTGATCGGGCTGGGGGCGGGCAGCAAGCGGATTGGCTGGGCGGCGGACATCGGCCCCACATGGCGCACGCTTTGTTCCTAGGTAGGATTGCGGGGAAAGGGCCACGCTAGCCGCCCCCGCCACGGCCGTAGTCGGCGTACAGCCCATACTACCCATCCATTCATACATGATAGCATATAGAGCACACGGCCGAGTGTCTGTAGCCTGCCATTCACACGCAGATGCACTTCGCTCCCCCTTGGCTGTCCTCTTCTTGACGCTTGCCGTTGTGGTTGCTGTTGTTGTTGCTGCTGCTGCTGCTGCTGTTGCCGTTGTTCCCAGTTCGTGCCTTCCTTTCTTCCTGTCACGCCATTCGGCCCCGCTGACGTAAGTACTCGCCGGACAGAGGGTCCGTGTTCGAAAATCCACACCATCGCTGCTTCTTTCCCAACCCTCTCAACAACATCACACCATCCTCTGCCACGCCAAACCACTTATCGTGCACTCGTCTTCACGCAACGACATCTCACCCCCACACACTCTCTCCCTCTCCCTCTCCATCTCCCTCTCACAATGGCTAGCGGCCGCAACTCTCCTCCCCTCTACTCACCCTCTGCCTCTGACCGCCGGCGTGCCTCTGTTACAGGCCAGACATTCCAAGACCTCTTTGGCCGCTCCACCAACCATGCAGGCCAGCCGCCCGGCTCGCAGTCCTACTCAGGCCCCATCACCTCGGCTGCCGTCAACGCCCAACGACGGCGCCTCTCCCTCACCACCATTGGCCTGTCGGCCTCGCCTGGCCAGACGTCACCCTTTACCAACCCGCGGAACCGCACCGAGAGCATCTCCAGTGTCAACTCAGGCTCCGTCGACGAGAGCCCGTTCGAAGACGACTATTCCATGTCCGCCTCTGCCACGAGCAGCAACTCAGCAACCCCCTTCGCCCGCCGCTTGAGCTTCGGTGCTCGTGCACTGCGCGACGTCAGGCAGGGCAGCGGAAGCGTTGGCCACCCAAATGGTAGACCCTCCGTCCATAAAGCCTCCTCTCCCCCGACTGGTCGAGGTCGAGGTCTGTCTTCATTGTCGCACTCTCTGCCCTCTGCCTCTCTGTTCCTGCTCCCTCCCTCTCCTCCTGCTGGCACCTCACCGCGATTCCTGTCCATTTCACACAGGTGGCCGTCCACTATTGCTGAGCAGCCTGAATTCGTGTTTGACGACTACTCACTGACTTCGTCTTCAACAGGCGAAGGCTATAATTTCGCGGAGAACCTCCGGTCCAGAGCGGAACGGGGCTCCATCTCGGGCCCCCCATCCGGCATATTCGGTCCGAATGGCACTTCTCACCAGCGAGCCAAGAGCGTTGCTACCATGGAGCCGCCCGCTCGCGAAATTCCAAAGCAGCCCAAGGTTCCGGACGCCATGCAGGAACGGATTCTAAAGGGTGACTTTTACATGGACTAGGCTCTACGAGATTACTGTGCCACGACAGTTTCGGTAGGCAATCCTGTCACATCTACCCGGTACATGCTCGTACCTAATCATGTTGTTCTACCAGGGAATAGCCTATGCCATGGATGTCCCGTCAGATTCATGACTATTGCGTACCATTGGCCTTCTCCTCAGCACGCACGATTGTTGTCTATGACTTTCCTCTGTACAACAGCATGCTTCAACGTACCTAGTTATGCCTCAGCTTTTGGGATATGCGCAACATTCCGGGGCGACGGAATGCTGACTTTCTTATCACAACCTGGATCATCATCCAGTCAGGTGACGCTGGCGGCTCTCCGCATGTCAACTCCAGCACCTTGACCATACCGGTCTTGACCCATGTGCCAATCATTGTTCTCCTGCTCGCTTCTCTGCATACTCATCCTATCGACTTTTGTTATCGGGGACCCTGGTGGAAACCCTCCGAAACTCATTCGACGTAGTTCACTACGGTGACGATGAGTTTTTTTCACTATGGCGGGTTTCGCATAGGAATATGCACATAAAGAGGCCACACGATGGTCAGGAAATCACAATGAGGCTTCATCCATGTTACGGGCGTGTTTACAGTAAGAGTCCGATAGGAATGCTTTGTAGGTTCCACGAAAAGGGGAAATTCTAGGATTCTGATGTGACGGGATATTACATCAGATTCGAGCTAAATTGGAAGATCGGCTAGCATGGGCTTCATCGAGATAAGTACTCTACTTACTATAGTACACAATGCATGTTATCATCGCGCATGAGACAAGTAGCCTCTCTCATGGTAGGGCTCTCAATTCCCATCGAATTGCTGTGCGTAGAAACCAACCAGAAAGGGGAAGGTGTACACGCGTCTTGTTTCAAATCGGCACGCATATTTGCTGTCCCATGCACGGTAGCACTATGTAGGTATGCATCTACACCAACATCAACTGTGACGCCCATGCATGCCTTACACAGTATCCAAACAACTTACTGTAATTATGGAATACTGGAATCCTCAGAAACCTCAAGAATGGCATCTTACTAGATAATTTATCTATGGATTGAATTCCTTGCTGGCTTGGCAGTGAGCCAGACATGAGTGTACTCTACTATTTCTCTCTCTCCCTCTTTCTCTCTTCTCTCGGGTGATGATGATGATGATGATGATGATGATGATGATGATGATGATGATAACAAACAAGCAGCCAGAAAACACCTACTTGTCGTACGCTCCAGACATCAATGTACAATCCATAGAATACGAGGGAAACAAAAACCAACTAATGACGAAGAAAAAAAAAACAAGCCCGCTCAAACAAGTAGAACAATGCTAGCGAAACGAGGGAGACGCTTATCGTGCTCTCTCTCTTCTCTCCCTCTCTCTCTCTCTCTCTCTCTCTCTCTCTTTGCTCCAACCCTCATTTGCTGAGGAGAACATGTGCCTCTTTTCTTCTTGTGCCTCTAAACGCATCGATCGCAGGGAAAGCTGCTACTGCTGCTAAATCAGCGGTCCCGCCGTCATGGGATTCAACGTCCTGTTGGTATTCATGAGCCCTGGGTAGGCATTCGATTGCCCCTGTCGGGGGCGATGGTAGTAGCTATTTGAATATACTGGCGGTGATGAGGCAGGCTGCTGCTGTTGTCCCTGGGTTGGCGAGAGGACGCCAGGTGGTGCTGCATTCATCATACTGCGATTGCTGCGTCGCCGGCTCAGCACAGGGGATATGGGAGCGCCCGAGGCTGTGCCGGAGGAATTGGCCGACTGGGTCGATTCGTTGGAATTGCTGCGTGTGTGTTGGCTGGTCGAGGGTTGCTGTATCATGGTCGAAGCAATGGGGTTGCCGGGACGCTGTAGATTTTGCGTAAACGGATTAGTGCGAGCTGGCGAGTTCACAGGCGCAGCGATGGCGCGCCTGCGGGTTTCGACTAGCTCTCGAGCACGCGTGTCGCGCTCATCGGGTGTTAGAGTATGTTGTCGAATGGATCGAACGGCAGGTTGATGGGGCGCGTGAACGTCTTGGGCAGGCAAAGGTAGAGGTCGTGCATGCTCGCTTGCACGCAGTGTCCGTGTCGACGACTGGTTGTTAAGTTGACGTCTGGAAGGCTGCGGGCGCAAATTTATATTCAAACGCGATGGTTGTGGTCTCATGCTCTGTGGAGGATTGCCGGCCTCGCGAATGTTGACGCGAGAGTTGACTGGTCTGACTGTAGCTACCGAGGACTGCTCGCGCAGGACTTGACGTGAATTACGGCCTCGCAGACTACGGGCCTGGACATAGGCAGCCCAAGGATTCCCCCGTGCCTGAAAAGGAGGCAGAGAAGACCCCGGAACATGAAGACCCATAGTGGCGTGGGAGAAGGGTGGATTCATGGGCGAAAATCCTGCCGAGTTACGTCGACTGTTCGCAGATGTAGGACGAGCGCCAACACGGCTTTGTGGGCGATCAATCATGTCAAGAGCCGCAGAAGCTTGAACTTGTGCTATACTGTCGATGGTATGCTGCGAAGAAGTTGCGGAGCTGCTAGGCGTCATGATTGTGGAAGCGGTACTGTTCAAACTGCTGGAAGGGGTACGTTCAAATCTGCTGGCAGCGGTGTTGGCTACGGCAAACTGGGCAGGGGACATTGCGCTCCGCCTGAGAGCTGATAATGGACCTCGAAGACCTGCTCCTACAATCTGACTGTCCTCCATGAGCGGCGTCCGCAGGCGTGCAGGAGCCACGAAGGGTGAGTATGCCTGAGCGGGACTTGTCCGATTTCTGTTCCGCGTGCGTGGGCGGGCCAGGGGCGTGATGGCGCGTGACTCAAGGTCTATCAAGACATCCTGCATGTTATGTTGTTGAAGAGCTTGCTGGTGCGCCGCAAACATCCAGCTGATGCGTGGATCATACTCCCGGCGCTGAGTACGCGGGCCTCGCGGACGATTTCCAGCCTGTGGGATATCGGAGTTTTCGTCCGTATCACCCTCGTTGGAGGCGCCAGTCTGGCCAGCGCCCGTATTCGAGAAGCGCGCGTCCGAGTTTGCGAAAGCAGCAGCAGCAGCCGCAGCAGCACTCCGCAATTGAGCCTGTGAGCGGCGTGTGCGAAGAGCATTCATGGCCATGTCGAGATCACCGTCCTGGTCGGAGTCGTCATCATCGGCTTCGCCGTCTTCATAGTTGACCGTTGATGAGGAGAGGACTGACGGTCTCCGGCGAAGACCACGCGAAGCATTAATTACTCGTGCATTGCCAGTGCGCGAAGGCGGTCGGATTGGGGCGCTAGGCCGAGGATGATCTGCAGTAGGTGTTAGAGAACCGCCCATTCGGCTTCTGTCATTTGAGTTCGCAAGCGGCTCCCACCCAACGGTCGTCCTTGCTCCATCACTATCGTCTTCGTCGTCTTCCCCCATTTCATCATCATCCCTTTGCCTCATCCATCCTTCTTCACGCAACAAGGACAACTCGTCTTCGTCTGGGTCTTCGGTAGAGGCGTCTGTTGATGTTGCCGAAGAAGGCCCATGTGAAGGTCGAGACGTATTGGCTCGCTGCCGCGTTCGCGATTGCGAGAGATTCCTCGCTCCTCTGCGTACTGGACCCTGATCTTCTTCGTCTTCCTCCCCGTCTTCCTCTACCACGCTAGAAATGGTCGACGAAGTCTCGGACTCGACCACGCGACGGACTCTAGCCGTTGCTCGCGGCCGTTGACGAGAAGGCTGAGGGTCTGGTCCAGGCGTGGAGGATTCTGCACTTGCTGAGCTTGATGCTGCCACCTCATCGTCGTCGATGAAGTCGTTCATCGACGAGTCTTCCTCGTCTTCTACATCGTCTTCATCCTCTTCTTCCAGCGTGTCCATTTCATCACCGTAGACGTCTGACATGACACTCTGCGAATAAGAATGTCTACTACCAGCCTCGCTGTGTGTCATGGGCCGCCGGCGGGCGCCGGGTATGGCGCCTTCGAGAAAGCGACGCATCATGAATGAGTTCTGGTCGGTGGGATAGCTGCCCCACTCGTCCATGGGGTCGTCGTAGCCTTCGTAGTCTGCGTCTTCCACGTCCATGGCGTCGAGGCCCTCGGTGTCGTGTTCTGACATGTCGTCCATGTCGCTGAAACCGGTGAAGCTGTCGCCCCACGAGACCTCGCCCGTCTCATCAAAGATCAGGCCGCACTGGGTGCAGCCGCCGTCTTCAAGTTCCCAGGTGCAGACAGGACAGCGGTCGACGCCGTCTTCTTGGTCTCGGACGACCTGGAGCGAGGGGCCGCGTGCGTGGTGGGGGTGCGGCCGGAAGCAGCCCTTGAACAGACCGCCGGTGCGAGCATCCTTGTTGTCCTTGTCTGCTTGCACAGCATCGGCCTCGTCTTTCTGCCGTTGCTGGTGTTGCTTTTGAAGCGTGTCGCCGGGCAGCAGCAGTTCGGCACGGGCGATGAAGACGCCGGCCATGTCTCGGATCTGGCCACACGTCAGTGCAAGGGGATGTGTGGTGCGGCGACTGGCGGGCTCACCACGTAGGCAGGCGCGGGGGGGTCTTTGACAATGATGCGGCAGTCGGGGCAGGTCTTGCGGGCCCTGTTGTTGACGAACCAAGTGGAGAGACACTGTGGCGCGTCAGTCAGCCGCCGGACGGGCGTGGCGCGGCACGCACGGTGTAGCAGTACGTGTGGCCGCAGGCGATGGTGTAGGGCTGGTAGAGCAGGTGGTCGCAGATTTTGCACGTCAGATGGGCGCGCAGGCTGTCCAGATCCGCCCTGAGGGCCGCAAGTTGCGAGGCAGCACTCGTCGCCCGCTCTTCGTCGCCGGAGCGGGTGGCGGCCGCCGCGGGCGTGCTCATGCTGGGCGGGGTGGGCGATGCGCGGGCGAGGGCGTCGCGCGAGTGCTT
>Ga0182211_1000681_pt1 | contig 10316 bp, 4 predicted proteins | sample G5R1MG_20_FD_129660 | JGI IMG/M metagenome (GOLD analysis project Ga0182211, IMG submission 129660) | Switchgrass phyllosphere microbial communities from Michigan, USA - G5R2_MAIN_03OCT2016_LD1 MG | ecosystem: Host-associated > Plants > Phyllosphere > Phylloplane/Leaf | place: USA: Michigan... | reverse complement strand
CGACTTTGTGGACGCATGCTGCTGCCCGGCGGGCGACTTCTCGGCGACCAACGGCTTTTGCGCGAGACTTGGATGGGAGCTCGGCTGGGGGCGGGGCCTGGGGAGGTAGGTGAGAGGGAATTGTAGTGGACTGGTGCAGATAAGGTGGTATGGCTTGTTTATCGCTAGGACCTTCCACTTGTATTTGCATGAGTGAGGAAATAGGTATAGCGCTGATTGGTTGTGGCGTAGTGGCGAGTGCCGGTCCTGCTTGTGGTGGCTGGGCGGGCTGCGGCTGTTGTTCCGGTTGCATCGGAGGTAAACTGGGGGTGATGAGCGTGTATAATGTGGCATAAGTATCCCCAATAAGGTCATCGATGACTACGGGCTTCATCAGTCCGTTGTTTAAGCGCTTGAGCTCAATGACATCGCGAAGGACATCCAAAATAGGATGTTGGTTAGCTGGATTTTGGCACCAAGCTTCCATGCGAAGAGCGAGAATGTTAAACTCCTCTTGATTGATTGACCTGAAGACAGTTTCCTCCTGGCCATCGGGGACCTGGCCAGTCCTCCGCAGTAGCCTCAAATATCGTGAACATAGATCTTGCCACAACTTCAGGTGTTCAAAGAAATCAGACTGTTTCCGACGGACGCGCTTGGCCAGAGCCTCGAAATTGGCTTTGTCCGAGGTGAGATCTAAGAGCTCGAGGAAGTAGCGAGTGTATCGTGTGGTGTAGACGAAGTGTCGGCCCGGCCGTTCATTTTCCGGTTTCCAAACCTGCACAGCCATGGTTTTGGTGAATATTTGCTGAGTCAGCTCGTTTTTGGCTTGGCTGGCGAGTTGTGTATTTTTTCCTTCTTCATAAATAATGTGAGCGGAACGTGATGTGATCCTGTGATGCCAGCTTGACTTGTCCGCCGTGCGCAGCACTTTCAGAACAGCGAGAACATATCGTTCCCAATCATCCGCGCTGGTAGGTGCGGTGACACTTCGCGCATACGAGGAATTCGCCAGGATCTCCGATCCATCCTCGTGGTTAATAGCTCGACGCAAGTAAAGCTTGTGAGTAACGGAGACGAGCTTGTAATGTGGTTCAAGGATAGGTTCGCCACTGCGCCCCTTCTTACCAGGTAATGTCTCGATGGCGCTAAGCAAAGCGTCGACAACTTCCTCCCAGTGCGGTCCCTGCTCAGAAGGCGGTGCAGCACCAATTGATAGAGCATAATGCATTGCATAGTTGTTGGAAGCCCACATTTTCCAAACACATTTTCCCAGCATGTAGTAATTCCACCACTTTTTGGGGTGGCCCTTGATGGCTCGCTTGAAGAGCGCGCTGGCAAACTTCCACGCCGTGTAAGGCTTCAGAGTAACAAAGCCCACGTCTCTGTATGTAGCCTGGCTCTCTGTGTTGCAAAATCTCTTCTCTGTCTCACGTATTTGGAATGCCTCCATGCTGAAAGGCTCCCTGGAAGAGGCATAGATGCGATTGCCGAAGTCTGTGCACATTTGGGCTACCTTTTCCCTTGTCTGCGGGGCTGCGTCTGCATCACGTGTAGCACAAGCCACGGCCATGATGTAGCAGTTGATGGCGGCGCGCTGGAAGTTGACTAACTCAATGCTGTTGCCGTTCAACTTGTCTGCATTCCAGGATACAGCTTCTTCAAGCTGAGCATCGTTGGCTTGCGCGAGGCGATACCAGGTCTCCCAGCGGTCCACAGAATATTCAAGGTCCTGTACGAAGAACGCTTGAGCACAGTTGAGATCCTCTGTGGGCCCTTGAGTCATGCGTTTCTGTGAGCGGAACTTGCTAAGAGCAATACTACCCATCATATAGTACCAGCCCTTGGATGCAGTCAAAGCTTCTTCTGCCGGAATCTGTTTTGTCGAAAGAGAGCTTACGCCTCTCAGACAGCCGTATAGTGACATAGGGCTAATGGGAGATTTGAAGAAATTTGAGATAATTTTCCGATTAAACGAGATGTCATCATGCGGTTTTGTCCGACCCAACGCGGCGTGAACTTTCTCAATCGCCCCCTTGAGCTCCGTCTTGGGAAAGTCTTTGAGATCAACTTTCGCGACTTGTGACATGACAAAAGATAGGATGCTGAACGCAATCTTCTTATCGATGGCGTCCGGTGTGACTGAGAATTCTTGGCAGTCAGCTGGATTGACGAACAGCTTGAGTCCATAAAGATCGTACAAGACCTGACAGAGCTCTGTAGCATGACTGTTGCCATCAATAACATCATCCAGACGAAGAAGCTCGTCTTTTGCGAGACGGAGGAATCGTCGGTTGGATTGATGGCAGTAATGTCGAACGCCAGTTGCATGATGTACATGGCGGAGGAACTCAAACAGGTCGTCAGAAGGCGTTGGAAAGTCCTCCCTGTTTTGTGATATGCCTTCTCGTAGAAGGTTGTACTGTAATATCCACAGATGCAGGTGCATGTCATCCAGTCTCGTGGACATGGTCAAAAAGGTCTGGCTTGGCAAGGTCTCGATGCGTGGCATCGAAATCTGGTTTACTCGGATCAAATCTCTAAACATGTCTGCAGCAGACATGATGCGTAGGAGTCGGATGATGGCTGACATAGACGACTGGACATGGTCGTACGCAAGATAGTCGTATGCAGACGGTTCATCCCGGAACAGACGAAGAACTTTAACGACCATATCGTCGATGACTCGAAGACGTGTCAAGATTTTGATCTGCCGCTCCTGCATCGATAGCTCTTGGAAGTTAGAAGAGGCAAAGTCGTTGATGAGGGTTTCGATGCTGCGCAGATAGCAGGCCACTATTTTGGGCGAGTACTCGATGGCCTCATATGCAACCCGTAACCTGTGCCAAAGGGAAAGGCGCACATTGACATTCGCTGAATCAAGAAACTTGCGCATCTCAAATATGGGTGATGGTCGCTCCACTTGCGCTTCATTCAGTGGCTCCGTACCAACATGGCCTGCAGCAGGCTCTCGCGCGTCGATGCTGCCCTTTTCAGACTCATCGAGTTTCAAAAGTTCGCTGGGAATTCCAGTAACCGGCTCCTCCAAGATTGGCTCCAGACTCTCAATAACTGCCACTGGATCCTGCTCATCTTGATCGAAAATCTTGAGGAAGAAGTCCTTCATGCTAATGCGGACGAGCTCACGGTCAATAGCAGCTACTGATAATTCTGGCATTACGGCGTTATTTTGTAGTTGGACAGTGTAATTCCCCAGTGAGTGGAATAGGCTCTTTAGCTCCGCCATGGCGGAGATGATATACTCAGGTGCCACCTCATCGTTGATACTGATCTGGAATACCGAAGCCCAAATATGGCGCAGGTCAAGGTCGTCCTTTTCAGGTGTTGAGTTTGAGTTGCACGCAGAACGCAACTGTATTGCATCGCGCGCAAGCGTGGACCATCGCTCAAGCCGATCACTTTGCAGAGTCCGAGTATTGTCGTCCACTTGGCTGTGCGGATGTTTGATCAGTGAATACACATCTAAATGCAGCTCAAATAAACTCTCCACAGTCTCGATCTGCGATACGTCAAAATCTGAGAGCTGGTACTCCTGTGAATCAAGACGAGAATGCAGTATTTGTCTATTGATTGTCTCGATCCGGGCCAGCATGCGCTCGTATATATACTCATCGACATTAACAATAATTTGGACTAGATTCCGCTTGAGTTCGTCGGTCCATCGAAACTGCGTATAGCTTGATTCGTTGTGAGTGGGCGATGGTTGTTGTTGGGAGAGGATAAACCCGGGGGACAGCAAGGCCTCCGTCCAAGCAAAGGCGACCTCCTTCGTTGAGAGCCAATCTTCGTTCACGATTTGCGTAAACTTGGTGAGCTTTTGGCTACACAGTAGTGGCTTGCTGCAAGCAGGTCCGGAGCCTGACTTTGCGAAGCCAAGGAAAGCGCTCAGGCCGGCTTCGCGGGTAACGCCGAGTAGGTCAAACGAGTCACTGCTCACAATTATATGTGCTCCTTTTGCCGTGCCGTTTTTCAATTCTAGGAAAAGGTCGCAGGCAGCTTTATCAATGGGGTCAGTCGTCGTGACTTCAGGAAGAGCAGTAAGGATAGCACGTAACTCAGATGGCTCTCTGATGTTCTGAATGCCTAATCGCAAGTAGATGTCCTTGGTAATCTCGTATAAACACTGGTCGGCGTGCGTGTATGGTTCAAGCTGCTCTTCCAGCAGCTTGGCTGAGTCTTGCGCGGCACGTGTTGTCCCGGCAACTGGCTCGATAATGGAGTCTCGTCCCCGGATGCGTTTACTGCGAGAACGACCTCCCTCAGCCGTCTCAGGGAGACCGGCAGAATCGGTAGATCGCTTGCGAGACAGGACAGGGGCCGGCTCTGTGAGTGATCTAGTTGCGCCGACGTCGTCCTTGACGATCTCAGTGCCACCATTCGGCAGTTCGACCACGGTGTCGTCGTCGACTGTCCCAACCTGCCTATTATCGTTTGGGCCGCTGAGGATAACTGGTTCACGCTGTGGCGACTCGGCCAGCTCAACCGGTGTGATCTGGTCCGATACGGCGATGACGACATGCGAAGTCTGCTCCGATGACTCGCGCTCAATGTGCTCTGAAGCACCAGGACGAGGAGGAATGCTGAAGACAATATTCGATCCAGGGGCCACATCGTATGCCGTGCCTCGTTGCTCGGCCACGATTTGTGTCAAAAGCACCTGGCCTATGCCGGCCCAATCCCATGTGGCAGGTGTCAGAGTGATGCTCTGCGATGCCATAACATTTGTGGCGGGTGTGGTGGTACGGGCGACTTCAGCAGGCAACGGGGCGAATGGGAAGGGATTCAAGCGTTTCTTCAGTGTTTCCGAAAGCTTCTTGCGCTTCATAGTTGATAGGGGCATCTGCATTAGAGATACGTCATCTTGCAGCATTTCGACCAACTGATGCAGCTGTTGCCCGGCAAAGCCCTCTTCTAGACCGGGCAGTTGCAGCAGGTTCTCCCACTGCTCATCATTTCCATCCAGAACAGCCTCGAGGCAGTAGCGCGTGAGGCGCTTGCTGCCTAGCATGGCGGACACAGAGGCAGCTCGCATCCACAGATCGAGGTCTGTGTCCTCCTTGTCCAAGGCTTCGGCAAAGTAGGTGAGAGCGCTCCGGGTATTGGTGTGGGCGGCCACGAGGGAGCTGCCGGCCTGGGCAAGGCGGTGCTGCATGGCCTCGAGTAGGAATTGGCCATGGTTCTTGTACGATAGGTGAAGAATCTGGGGAAGTGTATTGGGGGCGCTGTCAGCGGCGCCGGCGGAGGCGACAGGGCCGGCCTCGAAGTCGTCCTCGAGGATGGAGTCGAAGACGAGCTCCTCGCCGAAGACCTCGTGGCGCTGGTACTCGGACAGCGACTCGGTGTACTTGAAGATGTCTGATTCGAAGAGAGCCTGGTAGGCGGCGGCCGTCTGCGCAAAGGCAGGCGGCCCCTCAGCGTGCGACTTCAGGGCGGCGGCGTAGAGCTTCAGGGCGTCCTCGATCTGCATCTCCTGCGTGTCGTCGGGCTCGTCGTCGGCGGGGTCGTCGGCGACATCGACGTTGTAGGGGTGCCAGACGGCCGCCTTGGCCACGGCGGGCTTGGACTGGGCCATGTCAGGCGGGGGAGGGCGAAGGGGGGGTGGTTGTAGGTGTGGGTGTGAGAGGGGAGGAGAGGGGGCGATGGGCGGGGGACGCAGACCATTTTGGAGGTGGGCGCAGGCCGTCGCCGTGCATGCGATAGGTATCTCGATAGATATCTATTATGTAGCGGTGGCGCAGATATCTACATACACGTAGTCCGAGTCGACCAGCGCAATGACGCGACGCGACGGGCCAGGGATGTCGTCCTTGGCGCCGGGGCAGCTCCTCCGCCGGAGCAAGCTACGTATCTAGTACGTACCCATACTCCCTACTACTGCATAGCGCTCTCTCGTTCCCACTACCTACCTACCTACACTGAACATCCTAGCTCCAAGCCAGCACAGACTCTCCACGTCGCCCGCCCGCCCGCCGAAAGCGTCACCACCACCGTCTCTGCCCTGCCCAGCCCCGCCCCCGCCCACGCCCGCTGCGTGCGGCGTCCCGGCAGTCATGGTCGCCGCGCCCGCCGTCCCCGAGTACGTGGCCCCTGCCGCATGTTGTGTCGCGGCGTCGGCGTCGTTGACAGCTCCACAGACTCTACGAGGACCAATTGCAGTCGTCAGTCCAGGCTCGCTCCGAGTCGCTGCAGACGCTGCGCGAGCTTGGCCCGCCCGACCTCGTCCACCTGGTCAAGCAGCCCATCAAGTCGGCCGCCAAGCAGGTGCGTAGCCCCCGCCCAGCCCGTCGAGCCGCCCGGAGCCCCTGCTAATAGCCTGTCCAGCTCGGCGTCTACCACCACGTCTCGGGCATTGACGCGTCCTCGTCGGCCAGCCTGGCCGCCTACATCAACACCCTCACCTACTCGCCCCACGACAAGCAGCACAAGGTCGTTTCCGGGCTCTACTGGTACGGGCCTGGATACTCGAGCCGCCGCGGCTTTTGCTGACCGGCTAGCTGCTACAATGCCTTCTCCAGGCTGGACATGCGCGTCCAGGTCTTCATTCCCGGCACCGTTGAGAGCTACTGCATCGACGAGCGCGGCGACAAGCGCGTAGCCACCGACGACTTGTGGCTTGAGACGTACCTGTGCAGTGTCCTCCGTGCATACTCGTACGCCGACGATGGCTCCGGCGACATAATCAAGAAGATTGTCGGCGTCCGCCGATTCAACCCCATCACAAGCACCGAGAGCGAGCACAAGTTCCTAGATGCTGCCGAGCGCTTGTTCTTCCAGGGTACTGCCGTTTCTCGCTTTGCTGAATCCTAGGCTGACGGCATAAACAGGCTGGCAGTTGGGGTCCGATCCTGAAATCCAGGTGCCCAATCTCGTCTCCAATCATTTAACTACTGGCCTCCTCAGTTACATCCATACCACCGGCAGATACACATCGGGCATCAACTTATTCGAGAAGCTGCGGACACGCGACCCTGAAATCTCATCATTGCTGGCACGCGTTTACATTGAAGCAGATGAAGAAGTCCGAGCGGTCAATCTACTGCACGAGGCGATCCAGGAACTACCCATGGACTACTCGCTGCTAGACTGCCAGGCCGAGTTTTGCAACAAAAAGGGACGCGGAGACCTCGCCCTCGAGATTGCGAAGAGGAGCGTAGTCTCTGCGCCCAGTGAGTTTGGGACCTGGGCGCGGTTGGCAGACATCTACGTCAGCTTGGAGCAGTGGGATCTCGCCCTGCTAACGCTCAACTCGTGCCCTATGTTTACTTACCAGGACAAAGACGCGCCCAGGATGCCAGAACCTCAGAAAGTATTCTTGCCTATCATGCCAGAGGCAATGTGCGACGAAATTGAGGAAGGCAACCTTGACGAAATTGAACTCGTACACCCATCGTTGCGGAAACTCCACGCGGCAGGCTTCAAAGGAACCTTCCTGAAAGCCTATGCCCTACTCACGGAAATCACAAAGAAGATCGGTTGGGACCAGCTACTCAAAATTCGATCGCAAGTCTTTGTCATGGAAGAGGAGTATCGCCACGAGAAGACCACCGGCCACCCCACCCACTCCCGTAGCGCCAGCACAACCGCCCTTCGCGCCCCGTCGCCTAACAACGGCGTCCAAGTCAACGGGAACAGCCTTGGCGAAGTCGAAGAACGCACCTCTATCGACCAAGCCTCCACAAACGGGGAATCCGAAGCAGCGGCAGCGGTAGCCGCCGCTCAAGAATCTCTAGAAAAACCTGGTCACACCGTCGCCGCCGAAGTGGTCAAAGCCGGCAGTGAAGATCCTCACCTACACGACCATGCTTCCGAACCTAACGGGCCCACCTACACACACTTCCAAAATAAGCGGCTATGCGAGCGCTGGCTTGACAACCTATTCATGGTACTGTACGAAGATCTGCGTATATATACGATATGGCGCACAGAGATGGCGCAATACCGGCAGCAACAACTGCTATACAAGAAGAGCGCCGAAGAATGGGAGATTCTAGGAGAGCTGGCAGAGCGTCTCCATCACAACGAGGAGGCGGTCGAAGCGTACGAAAATTGCCTACAGATAAAATTTAGTCCCAAGGCGATGCGTGGAGTATTGAAGCTGGGTGAAGAGCGCAAGCAAGTGCGTGATGTATGTGCGGCGTTGATTCGATTGATCACGTGGCAGTACCGTTGGTACTCTGAGGTATGTTATTTTCTTATGCCCATTCTCCGTGTCCAGATTCCCAGACGCCACCTATCGTGCTTATCGACATGGCACTCATCCCCCACGCAGTTCTCTCCAAGTCTACTCTACACCGTCCGCAAACTCATCGAGGAAGAGGGCGCCGTCAAAATTCGAAGCATCGTCCAGGGAACTAGCTTACCGCAGCATGTACTTGATCTTACCCATCAGTATGCGGCGCTGTGTGCGGCGTTCAGAAGCTCGGGCAGCGATAGCTAGGAGCATTTGGTCAAGAAAGTAATCTATTAGGGGAGGATGGGGTGGGTGATTAGTAGGGAAACTAGGCGTCAAAAAATTTCCCAAGTTACGTTATATATTCGTAATGCATGCAAGCGCTGGTGTTTTGGACGTGTTTCTCAAGAAGGGCAGCGCCCAACCATGTCCTGGCGTCCCCTTCAATGTACGGAAACTCTGCATCACGTCTCACAGGGTGATTACGGCCATCCCCCTGTGCTTGCCCACTGCGTTCGTTCGCGTCTGTCTTGCAACTAATGTTTTCATTTTTATCGTCACAAGATCCGGAATTGCTTCAGGCCACCGTAGCGCGCCCTACCACGCAACCGTGCCGGAAAGTCGTTGTACGTAGAAGACCCATGAAAAAGCCCAGGATGATGAACACCGCTCCATGCTCCCCATACACCATCTCCCCAGTCGCAGGAACCAGGCCAGACCGTTTAACGGTAAGACTTCTGGTACCTTGCGCGCGCACCTGGACCACCAAACTTCTTGGGCTCGCACCGCCTGTTGTCGGCAACGAGAAGTGTGCGGTCGTACTGGACGAGGGCCTGCTTGAGCTGGTTCTTCGAGTGCTCGTCGACGTACTTCTGGTAGTAGGCGATGATGGATTTGGCAATGGCTTGGCGAATGGCGTAGATCTGTGAAGTGTGTCCACCACCAGAGACGCGGACGCGGATGTCGACGTCGGCTACCAGGTCCGTTAGCACTTATGATTCCTCCATCTCACGCAGTTCTTCCCATGCGCAGTACATCGTGTCGAGCGTGGAGTGTGCGTACCGAACTTGTCAACACCGAGGATCAGGATGGGCTCGTAGACCTTGAAGCGCAGGATGTCGGGGGTGACGAGGGAAAGAGGCTTTCCGTTGACCTTAACAAGGCCCTTGCCAGCCTAGCGAGCAGTGTGAGTATTCTGTTTTCTTTGCGCGTTCGATCGTGTGGCATTCGGTGTGTACCTTGCAGTGGGCGACAGCTGTGGGCAAGACAAGTCAGCTTCCATGAACAATGCACAGTTCCATGTGCCTAGAGCGAGAGAGGGACAGTCGTACCAGTCGCGGTCTTCTTCTTGCCGAAGCATTGCACGCTCTGGGAGGCCATATTGACGACTGCGAGGTTAGCGTACGATATGGTGGTGGGCGTCGGTTCTTGCTGTGGTCGAGATGGTGGTCGTCGTACTCTGGCCGACCTCTGGAATTACTGTGGGCGTCCGTGCGACGCTAGTCTCGGAAGCCTTCCACTGCAATTCAGCCTCTTGGCGCTTTCCACGACACCGCGAACATCGTCGAGGCCATTATGCACGTTCAGCGACGACGTGATGAAGAGCAAAAATAATGACTGATCTGGTTACTTATCTGATAAGAAAGCAATCATACTAATCATGTCCTGCCAGCTGTACGTCTTTGGCAGCAACGGCGAAGGCCAACTGGGCATCGCAACTGCAGACATTATTAATACCCCGACCCTGGTACTAGACTCTCTCCCACTGGAGAATCTGAAGTCAATCCAATCCGGCGATAACCACACCCTCTTGCAAATATCCAACACGGACATCTATGGAGCAGGCTCCAACCGTAAAGCGCAAATTGCTCCTCATCAAGACACTAGCAACCCTGTCCGGCTGGAACATTTCCAGAAACTAGCGAACGGTTACCACTTCGTAGCCGCTACCTGCGAGTCCTCTGCCTACATATCTTCAGATCTCCGACCTTCTACCATAGTTTGGACTACAGGCCTTGGCCAATGGGGAGAATTAGGCCGCGGTGATGGATGCACGAGTACAGCAGGGAGTCCTTCTTTAACGGAGGCTTTAAAAAAAACACTTTTCGGTACAGCTGTTGACTTTGCAGCAGGGGTCTGGCATTAT
>Ga0182211_1000680_pt1 | contig 10319 bp, 12 predicted proteins | sample G5R1MG_20_FD_129660 | JGI IMG/M metagenome (GOLD analysis project Ga0182211, IMG submission 129660) | Switchgrass phyllosphere microbial communities from Michigan, USA - G5R2_MAIN_03OCT2016_LD1 MG | ecosystem: Host-associated > Plants > Phyllosphere > Phylloplane/Leaf | place: USA: Michigan... | reverse complement strand
GCGACTTGTTTCTGGCGAGGCCAGCGCCGTTCTTGTGCGCGTGTCGGGCGGCGTCGTCCTTCTTGTGGCCTCGGACGCCCGCGGCAATGCGGCTGGTGAGCGACGGCTTCCTGAGCTCGATGGTGGGGGCGACTGCCGGAGTGTGGTGTACTGCGTCGCCGCCGTGGGCTTGCGAAGCCGGGCCGGTTGGCTGCTGAGGCTGCGAGTCCTGTAGCGGCGGCTGGCCGAGGGCGATGGCTGCGCTGAGCCGATGGGCCTTGCTTGCCGTGCGCTGGGGGTACTGCTCGCTGGGGGTGGGTGCGACGGCCAAAGGCTCCGGTGGCGGCGCAAGCTGGAGCGGTCCTGGTGGGCGGTCTGCGTGGTCGGCTGCCCGCGCTGGCTCTTCAGGCGCAGGACTCCCAGCTGTGGATCCGGACGACGGGGACTCGAGTCTGTCGATGGAGTGGAGGGTCCGATTCGACTTGGACCATGGGAATTTCGGAGGCATGGCAGTGTTGGCGACGCGAGCTCCGTGGCAGGTGGGTGCTGCGGGGGCGACAATGGCGGGGCTCGTGGGAGACGAGACGAGACGAGACGAGACAAGAGGAGACGGGATGAGTCGTCTCAGCTGATGATATAAGGCGCCGATGGGAGCAAGCAGCGATCGACCTGGGCCATGCTTCATTCGCAGGGGCGCCTGTACCCGGGTCCCGCCTACTCGAGAGGCGCGTCTTCAAGTCGATGGATGTATCCGACCCTCTGCATCCTACCGGCCGCGATACCCACGGCAGTCAACTCATGCTGAGAACATGTCCTGACCCCGATGCCACGGCTGCAAGCAAAAGAATCACCGCGGAGACGGTATCATGGGAAAGCAGGCTCCCAGCTGGGATGATGCTCGGTGCTTCTGTCCGCCAACTATCTACCACGCTGTGTTTCATGAGTCGGCCTCGCAAACAAGACGAGCTATGGAACCCATGCCGTGGGTGCTGGCTTTGGGTTTTGATCAACTCGCCAAAGCCCGGCGTAATCAAGACGCTTTGCAGCATTACTTCCCGTATCATAGCAGGGTCCATCGTCGGATTCTCTAGTTAGCGGTGCCTCCAAGGCCGTTTGGATGGGTGACGAGAGCTGTTGAGCAGGGTGGAGGTGGTCTGTTGTCAACCATGTGTCGCTGCTCGCCTTTTCTCTTCGTGGTAGGCAGTAGTTGGCAAAAGAGGACGAGAGGAGACTATATTGCATTGGGAGTGCAGAATATGGTGAAATCAGAGCCCAAGTGTGGCTGATGACCTGAGGGTGAACTTGTAGATATTGCAACAATTTGTAAGATGCTCAGCGACATGTTTGAAGCTGAGTGAGCTTCGTGTGCGTAGAAGTCTGTGAACACCCAATTTCTTGCTCAGAAACATGTCGACGGCGGAATGGAGGCTATGGATAGTCCAAAGGAAAGGATAGTACTTCAAGGATCTACAATTACGCTGAAGGACTCCAGAGCAGGGCTTCTTGCATCCAAGCCGGCCTTTGACAGGAATTTCTTGTGTCTTGGACCAATCCCCCCGTTGTCTTCCTCGGGGGAGACGGGGAGAGATAGCACGCCGCTGCGGAAAGAAAGGTGCCTGCTGATAACAAGAGTCCTCGAGGTCCAAGAGCCTATCCATCGGAAGCTGTCTGACGTCATACTGTAAGTCATTCTATCACTTGCTGCAGATCGGGAGAAAGCAAATATCGCGACGAGGATTCAGAACTTGGTCAATGTTCGTGCAACTGAGACCCAATTTTCTCATGGTGCGTGGAAAGCCGCGTTGTAGGCTTCTCTCTGGCTTGACCGCTACGATGGGGACCAGACTTAGCTGTAGGGGGAAGTAACGTGCTGTGCTTCACGCACAAAGTGTTATTGCGCGCGTGCTATGGCTTCTTTCGTGCCAACGAAACGTTGTAGACAATCAGAGAGGACGGGAGTGTCGATGCGGTGGAACGCCAGAGGCCTAGTAAGGTAGCCCGCCCGGATCCGGGTTAGTTGACGACAACCACCCTTGGGCGGGACTGAAAGCATCATGCTGGATTGCAGTAGTTGGCCAAGTTGCAATTGTGTAACTAGTCATGGAACGAATCGACCGAGTGGCCTTTGCTCGGAGACAACATCGATACCTATTCCCTACATGTGATTGTCGTCTTGGAAGGATAACAGCACTCGAGCATAGGCAATGTGCACACAGAGTAAACAGGCAATTCTAAGCAAAACCATGTATTTGTACTAGATTACTTGACTACTTATCTCTATACAGGCCATTACATTATCAAAGACTCACTGCCTTTGCCTCGCTCACGTCACTTGGATCCCCCTGTGCTAAGACAGGCAGCCAAGAGTTCCATATCCCAAAAGAAAGAGCATTGCTATGTGTAAGGACCGTCTTGCCGATTCCAATGACGAAAATGTCATTCTCCTATATTCGTCCTGCCATGCCTGTATTATGGGCCATGGAGGGTAACGAGTCTTATGGTAGATAAATCATTACAGCTTATAGCTTCACATGACAGGCACTTATATGATCGCGGCGAAAGCGATCGCACCAGCTACGAGAGCGGCCATAGGCTTGCCAGTGGCAGCTGCGCCAGTGTAGGTCTGCGGTGGCGCGGGAATAGTCGAGGACCTGACTGCGGGAACAGTGGAGGCTGGAGGCGGCCCAGGGGTGTAGGGTGGAGCAGGAGAATTTGAAGCTGGGAGAGGTGGGAGCACCGTTGAGGGCTTTCCAGGTGGCGGAGGAGATGGAGCGGGGTACTTTGATGACACCGCAGGCGGTGGCGGTGGTGGTGGTGGCGGAGGAGATGGAGTGGGGTACTTTGATGATACCGCAGGAGGCGGTGGAGGCGGTGGCGGAGATGGAGCGGGATACTTTGTTGACACCGCAGGCGGAGGCGGTGGTGGTGGCGGTGGGGGAGATGGAGTGGGGTACTTTGATGACACCGCAGGAGGCGGCGGTGGCGGTGGAGGAGATGGAGTGGGGTACTTTGATGACACCGCAGGAGGCGGCGGTGGCGGTGGTGGAGATGATGCGGGGTACTTTGACGACACAGCAGGAGGGGGAGGCGGTGGTACTGGAGATGATGCGGGGTACTTTGAGGATTTTGCAGGAGGCGGTGGTGGCGGTGGAGATAGGGTGGGGTACCCTGAGGTTTTTGCAGGTGGTGGAGGCGGCGGCGGCGATACCGAAGACTGAGGCGGAACTGAATAAGCCGTGCTGGTTTTATTGCTGTAAAACGTGGATGTGCGGTAAACGATCGTGGTAGACTCGGGGCAAGGAGTAGAAGGAGGCGGTGGTGGCGGAGGAGGTGGAGGCGGTGGAGAAGGCTTTGGAGGCGGATGAGGATATCCCGAAGATTCTGGACATGGAGTAGTGGAATTGGAGGGTGGTGGTGGTGGTGGTGGTGGTGGAGGAGGAGGTGGTGGTGGTGAAGGTTGAGGGTACCCTGAAGACTCTGGACATGGAGTAGTAGAAGGTGGAGGTGGTGGTGGCGGCGGCGGCGGTGGTGGTGGTTGAGGGTACCCTGAAGACTCTGGACATGGAGTAGTAGAAGGTGGAGGTGGAGGTGGAGGTGGAGGTGGTGGAGATGGGTGAGGGTACTCCGTGGGCGCCGGAGGCATGTCGTGGTAGTAGTCGACAGAAGTAGGAGCATCAGGCGCAGCACCCCCCTCGTATTCACCCCGATGAGGAGCGGCAATGACGGAGCCCACAAGGGCAATTAGTGCCGTGGCCACTCTCATCCTGTACCAGGAACGAGTGTGATCCTGTATGATAGGTAGGGAGGCACCTTGTGCAGGAAGAAAAGGTACAGAGCAACCGTAGCGAGCGAGTTGCAGCTAGTCGTCCTATGTAGTGAAGATCCGATGCAGATGTTGGATGAGAGAACAAGTGAGGAGCGCCTGGCGGCCTCATTATGTACTCCAGGAGGGCGGACGCTACACACGCGACCAGCCCCCCCCCTTCCCCCGGCTTTGGTAGATACAGCAACAGGGTTGCACATGCCAAGGGGGTAGGCTGGAGTCGTTCTCTTCTCTCGGCGGGGATGATGGCTAGTGGGCGTCTCCGAAAGTGGTAAGTTTTCGTAACCGTGGGACCCAGGATCTGGCTTAGTGAGAGGTTACCCAAAGGAGGAGCCTGTTTTCCGTACGAGGGTGGTTATACCATAGGCCAACGATGTCCTAGCAACAGCAGCCGGATGGGAAGGTGTCGAGAAGCCCATCGTTACGCCGGTACTGCTCGTAAGCATGTGGCGTGCAGGGATGACGGCCGACTCCAGAGGAGGCATGTCGTCCCACGTTCGTCCACCCCCCCTGCTGCAGCATACATAGTATAGCATCCATCGGCATCTAGGACATAGATAGTCCTATGATGTAGTACTATTCGCTGCCAGCTCGCCGTGGGATCCGGGTTGCAAGCATCCTAGCCTATGAGTCTGCGTGCGTGATGCGACCGACGCTAATGATGCAATGCACCGCCCAAGGTTGGGACCGTTCGTTCGACACGTCGCGGGCAGACGGTTGCAAGGCCCAAGAGCCATGGCTGGCTGTTTTCAGTGCCACCATGCTGTAGGCCGGGCAAGTTCAGTTCAAGCAGCGTGGACGTGGTTCCATTGGCGGCCATTAGCGGCATGGTGGGGCGGGACAGCATGGCCGAGGCGGGCCAAAGTCAAGCCCGCTTTGCTGACACGATGACACGGGCTTCTGTTGACCGGCCACCATGCGGAGCAGGGCTAAGCATCTCGCCGGAAAGCATCGTTGCCAGCGTGCCTACATACATTAGTAGTATGGCACATACCATGTACGTACTTGGTTGCCTGCTAGGTACTGAGTTACCCGCCATCGCCTGTGCCCTTCGGCCCGTACTCACCCCGCCATCGCCGTCGATAAGACCAACCGCTACTCGTCGTTGTCACTGTCGCTGCCGCTGTCCCATCCTTCATCGTACTCGTCCGCCAGGACGTGCAGCCCATGGCAGAGTGCTTCTTTGTCCTCGGCCCCGACGAGACGCTGGGCCATCTGCTCCATGGCTCGGATCTGACCGGCCACCGCCGTGCTCGTCGTGAGTCCAGCGTGGACCGCGAGCTGGGTAGCGTGACCCGATCCCACGTCAAATAGGGATGCCGGGAAACTGTCGAGCAACGGGAAGAGAATCGGCGCAATATACCTAGAAACCCGTCAATGCGATTCCTGCCGTTGTGCGTGAAAGCTGTCGAACCACCATCGCACAAGTGGCCATGGCAATACACCACGACCTAGGGTAGCTCGTATCTCTTGGGTGACCCGCCAATCAGAGGGCTACAGCGCAATGACATACCTCTGTATGGACGGCCCTCGGTCGAATCGATCATGAGGATCACGACCATGATTGCCAGCCAAGTCCCAGTCTCCTCGGAGACCTTCCGCGCGACCGAAAACATGCTCTGTCTCCTTCGTCCGAGTTGCGGTCCGGTATTCCCGCGTGAAGACATCCATATCGAATCTGGATAAACTGTCCTCGTCTTCGCTGGCTCGCCGCGACGTCACTGAGCCACTTTTCTCCGTGTATGAAGTGGCTTGCTGGACCTTGTCGGACAGCACTTCTGGGTCCGCGATGCTCATGCCAAATTGGGCGATACGTCGCTTGCCCGTGCTATTGATGGTGTCTTCAATGTCTTGAAGGGTGCCCCGTCCACCAAGCGACACTCTTAGTCGCGACGGGATAGTCATACTTTCCATTCCAGCGACCTGTAGAGCCGCTATGTGCCACAGAGAGGTTGCGTCCATGGCGAGATATTGTGGAGTCGTTGTGGGGCGGTTTGACAACGGGATGTAGACGGACGATTGCTCTCCCAAAATCTGAAGTGATCGTGATGAATTTGCAATCTGCTGCAATTTCCTTTCCTACATTCGACAGTCAATAATAGAAACCAAGGGCATAGGTGGACTCACTCGACATGTATTCGGATTAGCGCCTTGATCTCCCAATCCCCATGTCCATATACTTAGCTTGCCATACTCATCTCGCAGTCTTTCTAACCAGCCTGATGCCCACCCGCCCCAAGCATCATCGACGCCGGTAAGGATTTGCAAGCCCTGAATGCCATCACACTCTTCGACGAATGGCCTCAGATCCCGGTCCACCAAGTCCACTTCTCTCTCCAGCTTTTCGAACAGATCCAGGCCGACTTCCCAGTTCTCAAAGGGCATCAAGTGATCATTGACATCAAATTCAGACAGCTGAACGATGGACTTTGGATGATAGTATACACGGCTATAGTCGGACCAATAGCGGACAGTCGAGGGGCTTAGTTGTGGTGGTTCTAATCCGGCATCGAGATGCTCTTGATATGCAGATTGCGGAATCGTCTGCGCGGCACGCTGGACAATCGGTTTGGAAGGCCACACTCCAGGCTGATCTAGTAGGCTTCTATCGTCTTCCGGTTCATAGAGTGCGTTGATTCTTCTCATGCTCCCAAACGCGCCTTTTAAATCATAGACCAGAGTCCTTGGCGTGAGTGTGTCAGAGCCATCTGGGGCGATGCCTGGACGGAATGAGACATTGTGGTCAACAGGCGACTCTTCCTCCGGAGGGTAGGTAAAGTACGACTCCTTGCAATATGGTTAGTCGGTAAGGTATTGCAATGGCACAAGGCAAGCTTTTGTTGGGATGAGGTGCGCATACGAGAAGTATGGCTGGCCACGCGGCCTCCCCGCTCGAAACGAAATGCCAACGACCGGGCGACGGATGCCTGCAAGACGACTGACATTGGCATCGAAAGTGTGCCAATGAGGCTGCGCGAGGCCAATAGGAAAACGAATGCGGCACACTTACCTGTGTGTTCCAGTAGTGAGTCCCAAGGTAGTTACTTTGCTGGCCAAACTGCAGGGTAACAATTTCGCGCATACTTTTCGTGTAGCCTCAACCGGAGTGCGAGAGCTACGTTGCGGGAACAGTTTGGCTAGTACGGACGAGTGGTGGATTGCGAATTCTGGAGAATCCGTGTTGAAAAGTGGTCACAGTGGTCAACTCGGGCGTGTCAAACTCGGATGTTGACAAATGCCCCGCACGTGAGCATACTGACACCGGAAGAGCAGTGGCCTATGCTACCAAACCTGGACGTAAACTTCGCACACTTGCAGTCATCTAAAACAGGGTACGAACCAACTTGGTCAGGTGAAAGAACTGACCGAGGATACAGGATAAGCATTCGAGCGGGCTGAGCAACACGCTCGAATAACCAGTGCAACCGTAGCACAGATGATATTGCGGACTCTGCCCTTCCGGGGTCGGAGACATGGGTTGGGGTCATCGTGTACACCGGCGTCTTTCTCCGCCCAGATCAGGATCCAGTGCAGACAGCGGTGTGATTACACTGACAGCAACACTCAGACCCGACTACCACCGTCCTCGTCCCCGACCGCGGTCATGCCAATCCCCACCTTCTCGATCTCCTCTTCCACCTCCACCGCGACCCCGGCTAAAGCCTCCATCTCGGTCCGGTGGTGCTTCACCTCTTCTCCACTCCCCTGAAGGAACTCCCCCGCCCAGCCTGCGGTCATCGTATGGTCCCCCTCTCGCACCTCGTCCACCGTAACCAAAATCGCCACGTCCCCCAAATCCATTTTCCCGTCCTCTTCCACCATACGGTCCCGGAACAGGGCCTCTTCCAGGTCGAGAAATCGGTGGAGGTGCGGCTGGTACACTGCCGTCTGCTAACGGTGGTAGTATCGCGCATGCCACATAGTCGCCGATGAGAAATTTGACGTCCGCGAGGGTCTTGTCTGGGTCGCCATCGAGCTGCTTCAGCGCTTCAGCGACGTTTGATCCGCCTGTGTCATCTGTTTCTGGGTCCTCGTCGCCTGTGCGTGCGCCTACAATGACCGACCCTATGTCTCGCGAAATGTAGCGTCCTGGTGCGCCGGGCCGATTGGCGCCTTGTATGTCGGGATAAACCAGCCTGAATGCGATGCGCGAACCGACATATGGCTGCGGTAGCAGGGTAGGCACAGCACTCAAGAGCAGCTTGCAAAGCTCGCGCAGACTACAACTTTGCCATGTGTAGATCTGTACATTGGTAGGGAGGCGAGGGAGAGTCGGATCGAACTCGTCTAGTCTTGTGAGAATCAGTACACATAACATGAGAAGGTCGAGATGAACGGTACCTGTGAAATGCGCCCTGTCGGAAGAAGAGTCGTAATAAGAAAGGTGTCGTTGTCTGGCGGTCTATCTTCGCCGGCGCGTGCGCTGCCATTTCGAGGCTTAATACCGCACAATCGGATAGGGTCGCTGGTCAACGAAAAGTCGCACGCTAGTCGAGAACTGGCGAAAGGAGTGTGCAGGTGATGTAACGTGCATGTTTGAGTGACAACGAGGTGCCCAGGTGTAGGTAGATACGCGACGCGCCGAGCTCCACTAGCGCCGCGCCTCGGTTTAACTAGGGCCCGGATAGTGAATGTAGGAGTCGCACCTTGTCGCAACTCTGCAACCAAGCATCAGGCAATACCTGCAAGATACGACACACACCATGGATTTTGCGAAGCTCATGTCTGCACACATCAAAAAGGGTAAAGACACGACCCCTTCCGCTGATGCGAAAGAGAAAAAATATCTCAAGCGCAGCGAAATCGAGGCGCAACGACACGCGCAATATCTTGCGGAGCAACAAGCTGCAGAACAGAGTCGCCGGGAACGGCTTGAACAGAAGCGCAAGGCGGAGGAAGACGAAGCAGAGCGGGAGGCCGAGCGACGGGAGAAGCGACAACGGCTCGCCGAGGAATCCAGGCGCATCCGCGAGGAGGAGGAGGATGCTGAGGAAAGGAAAAGGCGAAAGCGGCTCGGCCTTCCGGATCTCCCGCCAAGGAAGAAAGGGGGTGACGGAGACGCATCCATTCCGGAGGAGGAAGAAGAAGACATCAACGACGAGGAGCTGGTTGCGAAGCTGAGGGCCTTGGACGAACCGACGCGACTGTTTGGCGAAACACATAAGCAGCGTTTGAGGCGGTATAAGAAGCGAGTCGGCGCGGATAGCCTGGCAGCAATTATGACAGATGGCCCCATACCGACGACATTGCAACTTGTGCCTGGCAAGGACATGATTGTCGATCCCAAGCTTCCTAAGGACCAGAACGGCCGAGACTTCCTCTTCAGACAACTCGCGAGCTACTTCACAATGGTGCTGAGGGAATGGGACATCACACTTGCAGGACGTGACCGTGAGGTAAAGGAGAGCTATCAGGGCAAGCAAGCCTACACCGCCATGGTTCAAGCACGAGAGAACTTGCGTCCTCTCTTCAAAAAGCTCGAAAAGGGAGATATCCCGGAAAGCATCCTCGAGCCTGTCATCGAGATTGTACACGCTGCGCAAGAGAGACGCTATGTCGATGCCAACGACGGCTATCTCCGACTGAGTATTGGCAACGCGGCTTGGCCCATCGGCGTGACCATGGTTGGGATTCACGAGCGCAGTGCGCGCGAGAAGCTGCATGAAAGTGACAAGAACGCGGCACACATCATGAGCGATGAGATTACGAGGAAGTACTTGCAGAGTATCAAGAGATGTTTGAGCTTTGCGCAGACGAGGTGGCCACCAACGGATCAGCTACAGCTTATGGGCTGAAGGCGAGTATCATGACTGACTAATTCCTAAAGGAGCAGTCCATCAAACAATGTGATCGCTCGACATCTCAACCCCCATGTAGAGTTAGTTGCACATGCATTCGTACTGCCCATCACCACTTCTGGTGGTCTCCATTGATAGCAAACAAAGTACTGCACTGTATTCTCGAAGAGAGCCAGGCGCCTGCGGTTGCTCTCAAGGTATGAAGGGACCATGGGTTGATCTGCAAGCGAGATGTGCGATTGTCCTCAGTCAATCTTCTTGTTGGCTGGCTTGAGCATGCTTTCGCGGCCTTGATACTCATTGCATCAGTAGTCGATAGGTGAGCGCAAGCCACTCGTTTCGTTGAGGAAATCGTTGGTTGCAGGAGTTTCGGCCCAAGATGGCGAAATATGCTGATCGGCTAGGGGCTTAGCAGCGGATCGGCTTACGAGGGCGGATCCGATCCGACGACGCCCAACATTGAAGGACTCCAGACATACGATGGATCGCTTTCCAGTCGCTTTATGCAGCAGAGTAGCGCGCGCATACCAAGGGAATCACATCACACTGCATAACGTCACATCATAAAGCGACCACGCTCAGCCGCGCTTGCCTGCAGCCTACCACATGGAATACGGCTGGAGGACAGGAGACTACAAGCTATTCCGCGCGGTGTTGTTCGAGAGCGTATGCACAAAAAGATCACGGTTCTCGCAATCACGAACATGGTCCTTGAAGGT
>Ga0182211_1000679_pt1 | contig 10325 bp, 12 predicted proteins | sample G5R1MG_20_FD_129660 | JGI IMG/M metagenome (GOLD analysis project Ga0182211, IMG submission 129660) | Switchgrass phyllosphere microbial communities from Michigan, USA - G5R2_MAIN_03OCT2016_LD1 MG | ecosystem: Host-associated > Plants > Phyllosphere > Phylloplane/Leaf | place: USA: Michigan... | reverse complement strand
TGCTTCCCTCACAAGGGCTACCTCTGGAACTACGGCGCCTTCCCCCAGGTACGATGGCTAACACGAGCCCGATACCGGAGCACGCTCGGACACTGACCGTCTACACAGACATGGGAGGACCCCAACGTCGTCCACCAGGAGACCAAGGCCAAGGGTGACAACGACCCGCTCGACGTCTGCGAGATTGGCGAGCTAGTTGCCAAGCCTGGCGAGGTCATCCAGGTCAAGGTCCTCGGTGTCATGGCTCTGCTCGACGAGGGCGAGACCGACTGGAAGATCATGGTCATCAATGTCAACGACCCATTGGCCCCCAAGCTCAACGATATCGAGGACGTTGAGCGCCACCTGCCCGGCCTGCTGCGCGCTACCAACGAGTGGTTCCGCATCTACAAGATCCCCGACGGCAAGCCCGAGAACCAGTTCGCCTTTTCCGGCGAGTGCAAGAACAAAAAATACGCCATGGACATTGTCCGTGAGTGTGCAGAGGCTTGGGAGAAGCTCATCTCGGGCAAGACCCCCAAGGAGGATCTCTCCCTGTATGTTTCTCTGTTGTCTTCGCGCTTTATTCTGGCTTTGGCTGACATGCTGCAGCGTCAACACCGCCGTCTCGCACTCGTCTGAGCGCACCGACGCCAAGTCGCTCAACATTCCCCAGGGTGAGAACAAGTCTGCCGCTCCCATCGATCCAAGCATCGATAAGTGGTTCTACATCTCGGGAGCCCCTACCAGCTAGGTGTATCGGGGGTAGCATGCGTTCAGCAGAGATACGACGCACATGACACAGCCAAACGAGACTGATTTGCGTAGACTTTGTTGAGAACTCCGTCTTGCATGATGTACGTATCAAATAATAAGCATCCATAACACCACCCAATGCGTTCTCTTGTGCGTGATTCCACAAGAGGTATACTGGAAATCCCAATTGATTTGACTCGCCCTGATTTAATTGCCGCTCAACTCCTCCTTTCGTGCCAGCGACCGCGAGTGTCTATCCACCTGCTCGACAACCTGTGGTATCCGCATAGTGCTCAAGTCCATGTTCATTTCCTTGCCATCCTCTGTTAGACGAGTCAGTCTGGTCCGTACACACACACACAAATCCCGGATCCCAGCTCTATAACCGCCTGGACCAGGACGAGAAAGTACGTACTGAACTTGACGCCTAGCGTCGCGGGCGCTTTGCTAGTGCGTGGCAGCATGGTTGACTCGATCTTCATGCCATCTGCGCGAGCGTTTGGCGGGATCAGCGACAGGAACAGTCGTGCGGGTTTCGAGCGCGGGCTGAAGGGATTGAAGGTTACGCGGACGTCGGTCAGGTATCTGGTGATCATTGCGGTAGCGGGGGCAGGGAATTGGTGCGCGCAGAATCCACGTGCGGGAACTTGTTGGAATGGAAAAGGAAACTGGAAATTGGCCGATCAGGAGGAGAACACGGTCTGTGGCGACGAATAATGAATGCCCTTGGAGTTGTCTGTCGGTCATGGTCTGTGCCGCAGAATTATCTGCATAGCCCGGCTGAGCCGCCGCCCGTAGGAGGTCAGCATCCTTCCTCCCTACCCAAATGGCCTACCGTACCATGTCCGTCATAGCAGCACTGCCTCCACCAACGGTTGCTGCCGCCGCCGCCGCCGCCGCCATCACATCACTATGCCACCTCTGGCTTCCGCCACACACGACCTTGTCACTCGCCTCACTGCCCTTTCTGAATCCCACCGGGCTGTTGGCCACTTGGTGCAGCGACTCGCCAAGCTCGACTTCCAGCCCGGATCGCAGCCACTGCACAGCACCAACGAAGGAGACGTGCGCCTCGAACTAAGTGCCGAGATACACGAATCTCTCAAGGCAATTGAGGAGGAACTAGAGCTACTTCGGCAAGAGGTCGACGACGTCACGCAACAGGGTGGTCCTGCGGGCAGGCGAAGAGATACTGCCCAGGAGAACGAAAGGAACCGGCTCGCTGTCCTCCTTGCACGCCTTACCGAAGACCTCCGCTCGTGAGTCTCGTTGGCATTGCCCGCGCCCCCAAAAGAAAGAACGAGAGAGTCACTTGTGCTGACCCTTACTTCCCCAGATTGCGCTCACAATACCGCAAAGCACAACTCACGGCCAAGCACAACTCCGACCGCGCAAAACTCAAGGAACGTGAGCTGCTCTTCAGTAGCCTTCAGTCAGGTTCATCGACTCCTTCCTCCACCTATCGCCAAAGGCGCCAACAAAAAGGGCTTTCCGAAGGCGAAGTAGTTGCCCAGGCTTCCTCAGACGTCACCGCTGCCCTACGCCGAACACATCAGCTGATGCAAACCGAGCTCTCGCGCTCACGATTCGCCCAAGAAACGCTTGAGCAATCTACAGCGGCACTAGCTGACCTTGGAGAAAAGTACTCGGATCTCAATACATTGCTGGCCAACAGCAAGACCTTAGTTTCGACGTTGCTGCAGAGCACAAAGAGTGACACATGGTACCTCGAGACCACCCTCTACATTCTTATTACGACCGTCATCTGGCTTGTATTCCGACGCTGGCTCTATGGTCCACTCACCTGGTTCCTCTTCTGGCCTCTTAGACTTACTTTTCGTATCTTCTTCGCTATCCTACCCTTCGGCGGTGCCTCATCAGCCGTGAGCTCAAGCCTCGCACTTTCTTCACAAACCTCCTCAAGCTTGATTGTGAAGCCGAGCGCTACCGGCAGCATACCGCGACGAAACAGTGATTCCAACGCCCAACCTCACTTCATTCGTGTCGGCGGAGGTGGAAGAGGGTACATGCAGGGCGGTGGCAGCCCCAGCGAACCAAATTCCTATTCGGAATACGTCGGCAGAATGGTAGAACAAAATCAGCGACAGCAGCAGCAAGACGAGGTGCCTGATCATCCGCAGTTCAGGCAACAGCCCATGCAGCAAGCAGAAGAGGGCCCTGTGAGAAGAGGTGACGGTACCCTGCTCAAGGAGAGTGACAAGCCCAGGAATCCAAAGAAGAAGATGTGGGATGAACAGGCCGAGACGGCCAAGCTCGAGCAGGCGAATCAAGAAACGGAACAGCGAAATCAGGACCAGGAACGGAAACGAGATGAGCTTTAAGCAATCATGTCAACTAAGACGCCCTTGAATTAAAACCTCTTTTATGCTTCCTTTCTCTCTACCGTCTTCCCCAAGCAGATGAGTTTTGTGTACGATTGTCTTTTCTTGCAAACTGGTTTGATTGAATCAACGCCTCTCGTTATATCCACACACATACATACATACACAAAGCGGGAAGAGAAAGATTAGATCTAGTGCGGTGTGTTGTACATCTAAAAATGCATCTTGAAAAAAAAAACACATATATACAGATGCACCTTTCCTTGTAGAAAAGGGCGCAAACATCAGATTGTCATATTTACTTGTTGTCATTACAATCATCATCATGCTCAAGCATGCCCATTTTGCCCCCCCGTTTTAGTACTTGGTTGCACGGCCTTTTCCAGCGCCTGGACCACATCGGCAACAAGATCGGCCTCGTCCTCGACGCCACAGCTGATGCGCACGAGATCGTCAAAGACACCGGCTGCCTCGCGCTGGTCCTTGGGAATGCCGCCGTGGGTCATGGCGCTGGGGACTTCGACCAGCGACTCGACACCGCCCAGGGATTCCGCAAGAGTGAAGATTTTGGTCGCCTGGCAGAAGCGCTCGGCGGCGTCGTGGCCGCCCCGGATGCGAAAGGACAGCATGCCGCCGCCCATGCCGTTGCGGTGCTGCTTGCGTGCGATGGCGCGCTGCGGGTGCGAGGCCAGGCCGGGGTAGTTGACGGAGAGGACGTGGGGGGAGCGCTCGAGCGCGGTGGCGACGCCGGTGGCGTTTTTGGAGGCCTCGCGGGCGCGGAGATGCAGCGTCTTGAGGCCGCGGTGGGCGAGCCAGCAGTCAAAGGGCGAGGGGACGGCGCCAATGGCGTTTTGCAGAAAAGACAGGCGCTCCAGGAGGTCGGGGGAGTTGAAGGCCGCGGCGCCCATGACGACGTCGGAGTGGCCGTTGATGTACTTTGTCACCGAGTGGACGACAATGTCTGCGCCGTGGTCGAGCGGGTTCTGCACATAGGGCGACATGAAGGTGTTGTCGACCACGACCATGATGCCGTGCTGGTGCGCCACGCTCGCGACTTTGCGGATGTCGACGAGCTTCAGCGTGGGGTTAGACGGCGACTCGATCCAGATGAGCTTGGTCTCGGGCCGGATGAGCTCGCCAATGTCGATTTCGATGCTCGGGCTGAAGGTGACCTTGACGTCGTGTGTGAGCGCTACCTTGGTGAAGTAGCGGTGCGTTCCTCCATACACATCCGAGACCGAGACAACATGTGATCCCGCGGCGAGGGACTGGAGGATGTTTGCCGTGGTGGCAGAGCCGGAACTAAACGCGAGCGCATAGCGTGCGTGTTCAAGCGCAGCAATGGCGCGCTCAAAGTTGTCGCTGGGAAGAGGTTAGACGATCCATGTCGTCAAAATAGACAAGAGAGAGAGAGAGAGAGAGAGAGAGAGAGAGAGAGAGACGATACCTACCGGTTGGGGTTTGAGGATCGTGCGTACTCGTATTCGCCGACTGGCTTTCCCACGGCTGTTTGCGCAAACGTAGTAGATAAGGAGATCTGCCAGGGTCAGTCCGTGAGAGCCGCTGTGTATGTGCAGACCAAGACATACAGCTTCAATGACAGCGCCCGTAACGGGGTCGTGAGGGCTTCCGGCATGGACAGCCAGCGTGCCGAACTGGTGGACCGGGGAGGGCGCACGCGGGGGTGTATCGATTGGCTGCTCGGCGACGGTCATGTTGGTAATGCAGATGCAGGTAGTTATTTCGTTGCGAGGCGGAAGGTCGACCTCGTCGTGTCTGGTCGATGATAGATCGTGCAGTGATGCGGGCCGATGGAACCGGGCGGTCCTTATTGCAGAGGGCAACCAAGGCTGGCCGCCACGACGATCATGGCATCGTCTTATAGGACTAGCCAAGTTTTATTCCGCCCCCTGTGCATTTATCAGCAACGAGGAAAGCCCTAGGCAAGGAGGCGCGTTGGATTTGCGACGATGGTTAGCGCAGATGACGCCATTAGACTTTGCGTTTCTCCATGGCCTGTGGCGGCGGCCGGGCTTGGCTTCGGATGAGAAATCACATCACGTAAGCTCAGTTGAATGTGTGACCATGGTGCGTGTCTTGGGCTATCTAGGTGCAAACTGCGACTCATCTCTCCGGCCGGCTCTTAAGCTTCATCCAACCGCTCGTGCCCTTCTTTCGCCCAGAGTGCTCGGCTTCAGAAGCATCGGCATAGGGAGACGCCGACGACTTTCCATTCGACATGGCAGAAGCAAGGAAGCTGCGCCCGTCGTCCCACGGTGCATGTTCTCGCCGTTTCTCACCGACCAAGACGGGATCCTCCGCGATGAGCTTCTCCATATCTTCCCACTCCCTCTGGTTGACCACGTCCCACTCCTGAGCTTGTTGCTCGGCCAGCAAGAAAGCCTTGAGCTCGTCAACCATCTTGGTGGGCGTCAAGCCCCACCCGCTCAGGTAATGCGCATTTTCCGCTGTGTTCAGGAAGGAATGTGATGTGGCATGGGATAGCTGCCCAAGCCCTACAGGCGTCTTTCGATGAGCAGCGCCAGGGGATCCAGTGGCCAGATCTTTATCCAGCGGATTCGCGAGCCGTTGAGGTAAATAGGTTTCTTGGGCGATAAGCAGACGATACAGATTGCGACCCAACGGACAAACATCATCCCAGCGTTTGAAATTTTCCTTCATGCCCTGGCTTCGACACAGCCAGGCAACATTGTAAGCAAGCAAGGCAACACCCTCCATGAAGGAAGAGTACGCCAATGGATCTTCAGCCGAGAGATGGGGTAAGGGGCGATCAACGAATAGCGTGCGAGGTTTGGGGAGATGAATCCGCGGGTCGAGCGTGCGAGAGGCTTCCGGACTTGTAGTGGACGAATGCGAAGGAGTGGAACCAGGAAACGGCACCTTTCTTCCCTGGTACGACGAGGCCGGGCTGAATATAGTGGGTTGAGGGTAATCACTATGGGGAAGCGTAATTTCAGCAGGAAGCCGAATGCCCAGATAGGCAGCCACTCGAACGAGAAGTTGAGCTACTGCAGCTAGAGATGCGGAGAGTCCGTCGGGGGGAGCATCTACGGGAAAGTGAGTACGATTGCAGAGCCGTCTGCACCAAGGAAGTTACCGTTTAGATCTCTGAGGTCCCAGATGCGCAGACGCGTCCCCGGCCCGATATGGAAGACTTCCTTCGAACCGCCATCCCTTGTCTTCCGTTTGGTAAGCTTCAGGCCAGCGAGTCTCGCCGAAGTTGAACATAGTTGATTGCGCAGTTCTACTGTATCGTGATGCATCTTGTCTGATCGATAGTCTAGTCTCTTTACATGCTGCTGGACCTTGTCCAACTCGTTGGCGCGACGTGACTCGATGCCGTAGGTTGCGGAGGAGAAGTCGGACTTGCGTTGCGCAAGCACGGCGCGCTTTGCCTCGAGCAGTTTCTTTGTAGCGACCATCTGATCTCGAAGTTGGGCTGTCTGTGTAGCAATGAGCTCGAGCCTTTCCTGTATGCACGCTGCCTCTGCCTTGGTCCGCTGCCAGTTGAGGTTGTTGGTACACTCCTCCCGGTCGACCAACAGGCCGCCTTTTGAGTCAGTCAGAGAGACATGTTGAACTGTCTCATCCTCGGGGCTCTGAACGACTGCTCTCACGTGTCGCTCAACCGTGTCGCGATGGATTAGTATGCGGGCGAGGTCGATGCGGGGTTGTTCGAGGTGGGAGCGCGCGCAAGTGATGCAGTGGAGTGGGTGGCCTGCGTCGCCGACCTTCCCACAGATGTCACACTCCATGGCAAGAAGATGCTAGGTGTTTTCGCCTCCCGATAATCCGTGAGTTGGTGGAGTTGGTGGGTACAGCGAGCACATGGTGAGGGTGCCTCGCTGCGGAACTTCGGCACGTCTCTATGTATCCATGGGCGTGGTCCAGCAGCACGGCTTGGGGAATGAAGAGGCGTGTCTTGTAGCCCTAGAAATGGAGAAGAAGAACGGGAACAGGCCGAGTAGGATTAGGTATACGACTTGGTTATCGGCGGCTGCGTGACCGAGACAGCAGAGAGAGCAATGCGCGCGAGACGCGAGTCAGACGCTCTTTCCCGCGTCATGCTCTGCATGTGATCAAACCGTCAAGTCAGCCGACTCACGTGACTTTCGCTCGACCCGTTCAACCGGGTTGACTTCTCTCTCCCTCTCTCGATATTTGATGCGTGGGGAGCCCTCAGTAATGGCAGACGCATTTGTACGGATGACTAGTTAACCCACAGCACTGACCGTCGTTCCAGCACTACGAATGAGCAGCTGTGCAGAGAGCGCGTCTGAATCCTCTCTGCCCTCTCACACTCGACACGAATATCCTTCATCGCCCCCGCTACTCGCACAAGACGCATGCCAGTCGCACGGCATGGACGAGAATATTGCTGGCGATCCTGCGCAGCTGGCAACCCACAGCGCAGAGACCTCGCGGCCGGTTGTCAAGCGAGTGGATTCGGATGAGACAGAACGCCCGCCTTCAGCCCAACAGCGACATGATGACGAAAGTGATGAGCGATCGGATGCTATGAGCGAAGATGATCCAGCCATCGATGATCCGGCGCATCGTCTCTCGGCATTCGACTGGAATGATCTTCATGCACGTTATCACGCAGCGATCAGCAAATGCCAGGGCGAAGAAAATGAGTTAATGCAAGAGTTCCAGAATCTGATGACGGTACTACTCCGCTTGCTGTTACTTTTGATCATCATTGACACCATGCTCAGTACTTCCGCATATGGGCAGAGTCTGGACACGTACATGAGACGAATCGAACATATCATCGGTATGGCTAGTGCGCTATTCCATCGCGGCATCGCTAATACCATCCAAGTCTACAAACGCGTTCGACCTATGTACGACACTGCGAGGATACCCTAGAGCAGAAACGTAGCCATTGTAAGGACAAGAATGCTTACCTGGTAACCTTCGTTGGTTCAGATATTTGCCTGACTGTCTGTGCAGATATCAACGTCGTGAAAGCCTTCGAGAGTGCGCTCAACCTCCTCAAGGCCAGTAGCCTGGGTTGTTGATGCATACCGTAGCTATTATTTACCTCGCTTATCTCCCGCCTCTACCGCCGGTTGACGAGCCAGTGCCATCACGAAGTAATACCTGTTTGGCGATGTAAGAAGAGGGATTTAGAGAGCAAGGCGTGGAAAGGCAATGTCTTGAACTACATCGAATGACAGCGGTATCACGCAGGTGGCGACTCATCAGGTTACTGTAGCCTCCCCGACCACAGCCAAGCCTATGCAAAAGTATTTCCCTTATTCTAAACATATCCTTCTATAGCCGTCAAATAGAACCCAGTACCCACATTTTTTGCCGAGAATCACAAAAGCGGGTTGGAGCGGTACTCTGGAACCACCCCGTTGGTCTGCGACTTCTCAGCCTGATTCTCAGTCTCCAGTTCATTGTCGATACTGCTGTCTTGCTCGGCAAGCCACTTCTCGGCCTCGAGAGCAGCGATGCAGCCAGATCCTGTTGCCAGGTTAGAGAGGATACCCAAGTTTGATCTGACGGTGTACTGACCAGCACTGGTAATGGCCTGTCGGTAGCGCTTGTCCTGGACATCACCAGCAGCAAAGACCCCCTCTACGCTGGTGAGGCCCTCTCCAGGCTTGGTGATGAGATAGCCATCCGCATCCATCTCGAGCTGGCCTTTGAATAGCTCCGTTGCAGGGTCATGGCCGACAGCGTAAAACAAGCCTTTCGCTTCTAGGACCGCCTCCTCCTTGGTAACGTTGTTTTTGATTACAAGCTGGGTCATCAATCCATTCTCCTTTTCCTCGCCCTTGATCTCGGTTGCGCTGGTATTATACATAACCTCGACCTTGGGGTGTGTAGTCAATCGCCGGGCATTCGCCCTGCTAGCACGGAGTTGGTCTCTTCGTACAAGCACGGTAACCTTCTTTGCCTTCTTTGTGAGATATAGTGCCTCTTCTACGGCCGAGTCACCGCCGCCAATGACGACGAGGGGCTGGTCACGAAACATGGGGAGGGAGCCGTCGCATACAGCGCATGCGGAGACACCGTTGCCCCAGTACTTCTCCTCTCCTGCCAAATTCAACCGCCTGGCCTTTGCACCCGTCGCGATGATCAAAGCATCAGCTGTGTGCTCCTCCTCCTCCATCTCCTCGTCGTCGCCCATGGGATGCAACCAGTATTTGAAGGGACGTGAGGTTAGGTCGACTTTCGCGACCGTCTGGGAAACGATCTCGGTGCCGCAGGCTTCGGACTGTTCGCGCATTTGCTCCTGTTGTTGGTTAGCAATATTTCAGCAAAAAGCTGGCGCAGACCACGTACCATCAGTTTCCCACCTCCGATTTTCGTGAATCCAGGGAAGTTCTCTACTTCGTCTGTGGTGGTTAGTTGGCCACCTGCTGCGATACCGAGCGCCATGAATCCCTCGTACATGACAGCTACACACCGTTAGCATGATCCTACACTGTTTAGTAGGTACACCCACGGTTCAGATCGGCGCGCGCAGCATATATAGCTGCGGTATGGCCTGCGGGCCCTGACCTGCGAGGTATCAGGTTCTGTGCAACGACTTCATTGGGTCGCGACGAAGAGGGAGGGGTAGTCGCAACAAGCAGTAGATACTCACCCGATGACTAGATTGTTAGCAGACGCTCTCGGGCCAGATAGTAGACGCGACTTACTGACTAGCTTCGAATGCATCTTCCTCGCCCCTGTCCTGGGTGTTCCAGACGAAAAAGAGAGCCCTGTAGTTGATGGCACGCGCTGACGATGCGACGAAGCAGCAGCAATGGGTACCGAGAATAGGGATAAAACTCGGAACGAGGAAGCCCGTTTTAACGCGGAGGCAAACAGATTGGCGACGTGTGCGGGGCTTGCACGTAGATTTGGGCTGTGGGGTGTATGTAGGCGGATAGCTGAGCTCAAGGAGAGATGAGATTGCAGTGAATGGAAAGGCGTTTGTAGGGGGGAGAGAAGGAGAGGAGGAGAGAAAACGAGTTTGTCACGATCTAGATAGATGCGGCTGAGTGGTTGAGCGTCCGGGTCTAGTCGAGCTTAGGTTTTCGAGATATTTGTTGGTCGACGACAAGCCGAGGCGTACCGGCAACTAGCGGGGCTAACGAGTCTGACGGCGACAGGATCTACTATGTAGGTATGAGATATGCAATCATTCAGGTAGGTATTCAGCAGTTGTGCAGAGGTTGTGAGGTCGACGCATCCAGTCAACGCGGCCTTTGAAACCGTCGGTCT